>ENA-OWPP01000879-OWPP01000879.1-human-gut-metagenome-genome-assembly--contig:-NODE-879-length-30504-cov-6.936845_pt1 | contig 30504 bp, 26 predicted proteins | sample MGYA00248265_ERZ651848 | MGnify/ENA primary metagenome ERZ651848 (study PRJEB26924, sample SAMEA4378233) | human gut metagenome | biome: human gut; feature: human-associated habitat; material: faeces...
ACCACGGCGGCCGCGTGCTCGGCCAGACCCGCGCCACCGCGGACGTCCTGCCCGAGATAGTCCGCGCGGTCGGCGGCAAGTGCGTCATCTTCGTCGACGGCGGTATCCGCTCCGGCGTTGACGTGTTCAAGGCTCTCGGCCTGGGAGCCGACGCGGTGCTCATCGGCCGCCCCTTCGTCCCGGCGGTCTACGGCGGCGAGGCCGAAGGCGCCAAGCTGCTGTTCGCCAAGTACAAGGCCGAGCTCATCGACACCATGACCATGTGCGGCGCGCACTCCCTCGCCGAAATAGTCACCGACATGGTGTACGTCGAAAAATGAAGCGCCCCCTCGCACTTACCCTGGCGCTGATACTCATGTCAACCATCGTCCTCCCCGTCCTGGCTGACGGGGAGGATTTTGCCAGCTCGCCGGACGAATTCGTCCCGGAAATAATGTCCGAACACTACATCAGCGACAGGAACTACGCCATCGCCTTCAAGAGCATGTACGACGGAGAGACCTGGCTCTACAACGCCGAGGAGTATTTCAAGGTCGCCAGCGTGTATAAGCTGCCGCTGAACATGTATTTCTACGAGCTGGAGAACTCCGGCCGGATAGACCCGGACACGCTCATAGGCGGGATGACGCTGGAACAGTGCCACTACTACAGCCTTGAGTTTTCCAACAATCAGATTTCCGAGGCAATGTTCAACTACCTCGGCGGATATGCCGAGTACAAGCGGCTCATTCTCCCCTATACCGGCTACAGCGAGGACGAGCTGGAGAGCGACTACTATTACGACAACGCCTTCACCGCGCGCATGGTACTGAACATCCTCGACTATCTGTACACGAACTCCGAGGACTTTGAGGCGCAGATAGGCCACATGCTGCTCGCCCAGCCGGATCAGTACCTGGAGAGCGGCGAGCTGGACTGCGACATAGCGCAGAAGTACGGCTACGAGACCTATAACGAGGTGCTGCACGTCGCCATTGCAGGCATCGTGTACGCGGACGAGCCGTTCCTCATAACCATCCTCACACGCGGCAGCTACAGCGCCGTTGACGCCATGGGCGAGCTGTGCGACGCCTTCGCCGCCTGGGACGCGGAGCGCATAGCCGCCATCGAGGCCGAAAAGGAGAATCAGCCGGAGCCTACTGCCGAGCCGGACGAGCCTGCGGACGAAACGCAGGAGCTTGAGGCCGCCGCGCTTGAGCTGGCTCAGGCGGTCTGCTCCGTCTCACCCCTGCCGGCCTGCCTGCCCTGGGGCGAGCTGTTCGAGAACCTGCTCCGGCAGCGAAGCTGAGCCGGACACGCTTTCCGCAGAATGCTTTTGCCGCGGATTTTACTCAAATTGTCGCATTTTCTGCTTCCATTCGACTTCCAATTGTGGTATACTCAACATATACGCGGACAAGTGTTCGCTTAATGGGAGGCTGGTAAAATGGCAAAGCTGGAAAAGCAACTTCGCGGCGACTTTGACACTGTGCTCTCCAAGCTCGACGAGGGCATACTTTCAGGCAGCATGAGCGCCAATTACGAAGACGGCAGCGACTTTAGCTGCGGCGACGTCAGATGCGCGGTGCGCGTATATGAGCGCTACAGCTGGACGGGCGGGAACCGTTTGAGCATGACGCTCACCCTCTTTGGCGAGGGCAACCACCTCACGCTGTCGGCCATAACCTCCGGCGGCAGCAACGCCATGTTCTTCAAGATGAATACTTTAGGTGAAGACGCATTTCTTGACACGCTCATGAACATACTCTGAGTACATAAAAGCCGGGACGAGCCTCCTCGTCCCGGCCTTTCTATTCTGCCATAGCCTCCCTCAGCCTCTCCAACGCCCGCTTCTCGATGCGGGATACATAGCTGCGGGATATGCCGAGGCGCGCGGCGGTGTCGCGTTGGGTCAGAGCTTCGCGGCCGTCCAGGCCGTAGCGGAGGCGTATGACTTCGGCCTCGCGCGGCTCCAGGGCGGTGGACACACACTCGCGCAGGCGTTTGCAGGCCTCCTTGAGGCTCACGCGCTCGGCCATGTCGTCCGGCTCGGAGAGGACGTCCATCAGCGACAGGCTGTTCCCCTCAGAGTCCGTGTCCAGCGCCTCCGAGAGCGAGATGTCGCCGCTGGACTTTTTCAGCGAACGGAAGTACATAAGTATCTCGTTCTCCACGCAGCGCGCGGCATACGTGGCCAGGCGCACGCCCTTGTCGGGCCGGTACGTGTTCACGCCCTTGATAAGCCCGATCGTGCCTATCGATATCAAGTCTTCCGTGTCCTCGGCGGAGGTGTAGTATTTTTTTATTATGTGCGCCACCAGCCGGAGGTTGTGCTCTATGAGCCGGTTCCTCGCCTCAAGGTCGCCGGCCATGGAGCGCTCTACAAGCTCGCGCTCGGCCGCCGCCGAGAGAGGGCGCGGGAAGCTTCCGGCGTTTCCGGACAGCCTCAGCGCCAAAAACGCCCCTGAAAGCAGCAGCAGGTATGCTCCACTGAGCATTTCAGCACCACCTTTTATGTGATGCCTAATTATATTCCGCCCATGCGTGTACACTTTCCAGCCGAATGCGATATATCGCGCCGGATTTGTCCAAATACCGGTAAAACAAGCCTTGCATCGGGCGGAAGACTGCGTTATAATGACTGGGAAGTTTTATAAAGCAGGTGATACCATTTGTCCATAGAGAGAGGCCGGGCGTACTTCCGGCAGTTTGGGATGGAAAACAGGGTAATTGAGTTCGACGTGTCCAGCGCGACGGTCGACCTCGCCGCCAAAGCTCTGGGCGTCGAAGGCGCTCGGATCGCCAAGACCCTCAGCTTCAAGCGCCCCGACGGCGGCGCCATACTCATCCTCGCAGCCGGCGACGCACGCATAGACAACCACAAGTTCAAGGATAAGTTCCACTACAAGGCCAAGATGCTCACCGCAGACGAAGTGCTGGAGCTTATAGGCCACCCGGTCGGCGGCGTTTGCCCCTTCGGCATCAATGACGGCGTCGACGTCTATCTGGACGACAGCCTCAAGCGCTTTGAAACCGTCTTCCCCGCCGTGGGCAGCGGCTCCAGCGCCATAGAGCTGAACCTGGACGAGCTGTGGAAGTACTCCAACGCCCTCGAGTGGGTGGATGTCACCAAGCTGCCCGAATAAATCGAAATCTCCCCGCCGGCATCCCGGCGGGGAGATTCTTTTTAAAGACCCATCATCTCGCTGAACTTGGCGAGCGTCTCGGGTATCTCGATTTTCTGCGGGCAGACGGCTGTGCAGCTGTGACAGGAAATGCAGTTGTTCGGACGCTTGTCCGGCTCTATGGCCGCGACGGCGAACGGCGCTATGAATCCGCCGCCGCTGAAGGCGTGCTCGTTGTACAGCGCGAGCAGGCGCGGGATGTCCAGCCCCTGCGGGCAGTGGCTGACGCAGTAGTGGCAGGCGGTACATGGCACCACGCCTCCGGACAGCATGGAGCGGCCTATCCCGGCGCACAGCTCGAACTCGGCGTCGTTGAGCTTCGCATCGGCTGAGAACAGGGCGCAGTTTTCGTCCAGCTGCTCTGTAGAGTTCATGCCGGAGAGTATCATGGTCACGCCCGGCACGCTGCGCACGAAGTTGAAAGCCCAGGCGGCGTTGCTCTCGCCCGGCCTGGCCTCGCGCAGCTTGGCCTCGGCGCTCTCGGGCAGCTTGAGCAGCGAGCCGCCGCGCAGGGGCTCCATGACCCACACGGGCAGGTTGTACTCGCCCAGCAGCTTGACCTTCCCGTCGGCGTGCTGGAACTCCCAGTCGAGGAAGTTGAGCTGTATCTGGCAGAACTCCATGTGCTCGCCGTAGGCCTCGAGGAAGCGGCGCAGGGCGGGCAGCTCCGCGTGGCAGCTGAAGCCGAGGTGCTTTATGCGTCCCGCGGCCTTCTCGGCCAGGAAGTATTCCAGCACCCCGTTCTTCGGGTCGAGGTACTGCTCTATGTTCAGCTCGCACACGTTGTGGAGCAGGTAGAAGTCGAAGTACTCCACGCCGCAGCGCTTGAGCTGCTCGGCAAATATCTCCTTCTGCTTGCCGAAGTTCGCCAGGTCGTAGCCGGGGAATTTGTCGGCCAGGTAGTAGCTCTCGCGCGGGTAAACGCTCAGCGCTTCGCGCACGGTGGTCTCGCTGTTGCCGCCGTGGTAGCCCCAGGCGGTGTCAAAGTAGTTCACGCCGCGCTCATACGCGCCGCGTATGACGGCCACCGCCTTTTCCGTGTCAACTTGATTGTCATCGCCGCCTATGGTCGGCAGACGCATGTTGCCCATGCCCAGCTCGCTGAGCTGCAAGCCCTTAAAGTCCTTGTAAAGCATTTGCAGACCTCCGTAAGTATATTTCTAAACAAGGATATCTTACCACTCAATCCCGGAGTTTGCAAATACCTGTATCGAATCGTGCTCCATGCGTTTCGTCTATGCTTAGCCAAGCAGCCCCCTTTTGACGTATTCCTCATGCACGGCGGAGATGAACTCACAGCCCGTCGCCGATATTGACGGTTATTTTCTTCATAGCTCACGCCTCTTTAATTAGTAGATACTAACTACCGCTCATAATAACACGCCCCCTGCCGGACTGCAAGGGGCGTGTCGTCTCAATAGCCGCGTATCGGTATGCTGCCGTCATCCGAGCCCTTTTCGATTTTCAGGATGTCCAGCCAGTAGCCGTCGTCCTCGCTGAGTTCGATGTAAACCCGCTCGCCGGCCTTGTGGCCGATGACCGCCTTGCCGACGGGGCTTTCCTTGCTGATAAGCCCCTGGGGCGCGTTCTGGCGGAGTGTGGTGACTAGGGTTATGACGCGCTCGGAGTTGTCGTCCTCGGCGCGGATAGTCACCTTGTCGTACAGCCCCGCCACGTCCGAGGCGCTGCTGTCGGATATGACCTTCGCGGTCTTTATCATGCGCTCAAGGTAGCGCACGCGGCTGTCGTTGCGGTTTTTCTCGCGCTTTGCGGCCTTGTACTCGAAGTTCTCCGAGAGGTCGCCGAAGCCGCGCGCGACCTTGACGTCGTCTATGAGCTGGGGGCGCAGCACGCGCGTGCGGTAGTCCAGCTCCTCCTCCATCTTTTTGATGTCCTCTTTTGTAAGCTCGTCATACATTATGCCCTTACCTCTTATTCGGCGGATCTCTCGTGCTCGGCTATGTTCATGTACTCGTCGTAGGTGCACATGCGGTCGGTGATGGAGCCGTCGGAGTTTATCTCGATTATCCTGTTGGCCACGGTCTGCGTGAGCTGGTGGTCGTGGCTGGAGAAGATTATGTTGTGCTCGAAGGCCTCGAGGCCGTTGTTCAGCGCGGCGATGCTCTCGAGGTCGAGGTGGTTCGTGGGCTGGTCGAGCAGCAGCACGCTCGCGCCGGAGAGCATGAGCTTGCTTATCATGCACCTCACGCGCTCGCCGCCGGAGAGGACGTTGACCGGCTTGTACACCTCGTCGCCGGAGAACAGCATACGGCCGAGGAACTGCCTGAGGTAGCTCTCGCGCTTGTCCTCGGAGAACTGGCGCATCCAGTCCATGATGGACAGCTCGCAGCCCTCGAAATAGGCGCTGTTGTCGCGCGGCATGTAGCCCTGCGTGGTGGAGACGCCCCATTTGATGTTGCCGGAGTCCGGCTCCTCCTCGCCCATGAGCAGCTTGAACAGCATGGTCACGGCCAGCTCGTTGCGGCCGATTATCGCGATCTTGTCGCCCTTGTTCATGATGAAGCTGACGTCCTTGAGCAGCGTGACGCCGTCGACGCTCTTGCACAGGTCGGTGACAAAGAGTCTGTCCTTGCCCGGCTCGCGGTTGGCCTTGAAGCCCACCCAGGGGTAGCGGCGGCTGGACGCGGGCAGCTCCTCTATGGTCAGCTTGTCCAGGAGCTTGCGGCGGCTTGTGGCCTGGCGGGACTTCGAGCGGTTGGCCGCAAATCGGCGTATAAAGCTCTCCAGCTCGGCGATCTTCTGCGCGGCCTTCTTGTTCTGGTCCTTAATAAGCTTCTGCATCAGCTGGCTGGACTCGTACCAGAAGTCGTAGTTGCCGACGTACATCTTAATCTTGCCGTAGTCTATGTCGACGATGTGCGTGCACACGTTGTTCAGGAAGTACCTGTCGTGGCTCACGACGAGCACGGTGCCCTCGTAGTCCATGAGGAAGTCCTCCAGCCAGACGACGCTCTGCAAATCCAGGTTGTTGGTAGGCTCGTCGAGGAGGACGATGTCCGGCTTGCCGAACAGCGCCTGGGCGAGCAACACCTTGACCTTGAGCCTGCCGTCGAGGTCGGACATGAGGGTGTAGTGGAACTCTGTGGACACGCCTAGGCCGTTCAAGATGCGCCCGGCGTCACTCTCGGCCTCCCAGCCGCCAAGCTCGGCGTACTCCTCCTCCAGCTCGCTGGCGCGGATGCCGTCTTCGTCGGTGAAGTCGGGCTTGTCGTAGATGGCGTCCTTCTCCCTGCCTATGTCGTAGAGGCGCTTGTTGCCCATTATGACGGTGTCCATGACCGTGTACTCGTCGTACATGCCCTGGTTCTGCTTGAGCACGCTCATGCGCGCCTTGGGGTCGATGTAGACTGAACCGCCCGTGCTCTCCACCTCGCCCGAGAGCACGCGCAGGAACGTGGACTTGCCTGCGCCGTTGGCGCCTATTATTCCGTAGCAGTTCCCGGAAGTGAACTGCAGATCAGCGTTTGAAAAGAGAACCTGACCGCCGAACTGCACGCTCAGATTTTCAACCGTTATCATTGCACCCATGTATTATACCTCCATCGGGGGTTTATCGGCGGGATATTATATCACAATACCGATTCAGAAACAATAGGGAGCCTCGCGGCTCCCTATTGTTTATCTTTTACTGGTTGGTGTAATCCTGTGTGGCCGTGAACGCCTCGAAGTCGCTGTAGTTCGTGAAGAACTGGTGCGTGCCCGTCTCGGTGTTCAGGGCGTAGTACAGATAGCTCACGTCGGCGGGATTAAGCGCCGCGTTTATACTGGCAAGGCCGGGGTTGCAGATGGGTCCGGCCGGCAGCCCCGTGTTGAGATAGGTGTTGTACGGGCTGTCTACCTGCAAATCGGCTTCGGTCAGGAATTCCTTGTGCTCGCCGAGGGCGTACATGACCGTGGCGTCTATCTGCAGAGGCATGCCGGCGGCGAGGCGGTTGTATATGACGGCGGCTATGTCGTCCCTCTCGTCGTCGTTTGCAGCCTCGGCCTCTATCATGGAGGCTATGATGACCGCCTGGTGCAGCGAGATGTTCAGAGCCTCGGCCTGGGAGTACATGTCTGCGGTCAGTTTGCCGTGGAAGTTGAGCAGGAAGCGGTTGATCGCGCTGGACGCCTGCTCGCCCTGGTAGAATTCGTAGGTGTCGGGGAACAGGTAGCCCTCAAGCCTCGAGGCGTCGCCCACCTCGGCCCAATCCAGGAACGAGTAGTTGTAGGAGGAATTCGCCGCTGCGTCGTACAGATCCTCGACCGAGCAGATCCCGTTTTCCTCCAGGCGCTCGAATATCTCCTGCATCGTGAAGCCTTCGGGGAAGGTTATTGTGGTGGTCGCCATGCTGGCCGTACCGGTCTGCATGTTCGAGACCAGGGCGTTGTAGTCCAGGCTGGTGGTGAGCGTATACGTGCCCGGGTCTACCTCAAGCTCAGCGTCCGAAAAGCTGCAAAAGAGCTTGAACAGCCACTTGTACTCTATGAGTCCGGCCTCCTTGAGCGTGTTGGCGACATAGTCTATGTCGGCGCGGGAGACCGTCCTCGTCTCGGTGCTTCCGTCCTCGTTCTCGACCGTCTCCTCGGTGTATTCAAATATCTCCTCGGGCAGCGTTATCGTGCGTTCGATAGGGTCTTTGTTGAGCGCCAGCACGTCCACCGCAGCCATCCACGCCAGGCAGGCCAGCACCACGGACAGGCTGACACAGAAGACGAAGTACATCAGGCCGCCCAGACAGCCGATTTTGCCGTCCCTGCGCTTGCGTATCGGCTTGAAGTCGCGCTCGGTGAGCGGGGCGTCGTCGTCATCGGGTATCCCGTCCTCATCCCCGGAGTGCTTTTCGGGGTTGTAGAGCATGCTGTCCAGGCGCTCGAGCAGCTTTCTGCCGCGGCTTTCAACGCTCTCATTCTCGGCGCTCTCCCCGCCGCCGTCTCCGGACGGGGCGGCCTCCGGCCTTTCCCTGCGCTCGGCGCCTATGGCTGGTACGATGACGGTATCATCCGTCGGCGGCTGTTCCTCAGGCGGCTTGGGCTCGGAGCCTTCCGGTATTTCGTTTCGCTTGTCAAAATCGTTTTCCATTCCTGAGTCTCCCGAAGTAACGTGTTTGCCCCGAGGGGCATAGTATGGCTCAGACGGCGGCAGTGCCGCGTCGTTGTACACAAGGTTAAGCGCCTCACCCCCCGCGCGGGGTCCGGCCAAAGCATATCACATAGCGCGGAGAAAGGGTCATAACATGTTCTGCGGAAACAATAACGGCGGCTGCTTCTGGATTATAATCATTCTCCTGCTCCTGTTCATATGCGGGGGCTGGAGCGGCAACAGCTGCTGCGGCAGCAACTGCTGCACCAACAACTGCAACTGCGACAACAGCTGCAACACCTGCTGCTGACGCCGCCGCGGAGCCCGGTCACGGCTCCGTTTTATTTTATCTCTATTATATCATGCTCGGTTATGACGAAGTTAACGCGGATATCGTTCCACTCCGCCGGAACCTTTTCCTGCAGCAGCCGAGTGCGGCACAGGCAGGCCGTAACGGCCGGCGTATCCGCCAGGAAGCGGTCGTAGTATCCCCCGCCCTGCCCCAGGCGCATGCCAGAGACGTCGCAGCAGACCGCCGGGACTATTATGATGTCCCCCGGCTGAGGCGAAAGCGCTTCGGCCTCCGCCGCCGGCTCCGGTATGCCGTACATTGCGGGGTGCAGCCCGTACTCGTCCGAGGCGAAGTCCATCACCCCGCCCGGCTTTGAGCGCGGCAGAGCCACAGTCTTGCCCATATCGTGCGCGGCGGAGATAATACCGGCCGTGGCGCACTCCCTGCCCACCGAGCAGTAGGCAAAGACCGCCCTGGCGCGGACAAACGCGTCCAGCGCCAGTACGTTTTTCATTATCCCCTCGTCGGAGGCGCGTATATACTCCTCGTCCAGGCTTTTGACGCGCTCTCTCATCAGAGCGCGGAACCGAGCCTTCCCGGCGTCAAAGCAGCTCGCGGACAATTTGGTATATCTCCTCGTGCTTCTCGTCCATCTCGCGCTCCTTGCCGTCCTTCATGAAGTCCACCACGCGCCAGCCGTAGTGCGCCGCGGCGCGGTGACCGGTGTCCAGGCAGAGCTGGAGGTATTCCGTGTCCCGCTCGTGAATGTCGCCGCTCTTTCCGGTCTTGAGCTGGCGCCGGTGCATACGCGCCTCGCTGGTGGCCAGATCCACGTCCAGGAAGATGACCAGATCCGGCCTGGGCAGGCCGAGCTTTACATATTCAAGGTCATACAGCCAGTCGAAAAAGCGCGGCTGCTCCTCGGGAGGTAGCTTGGCGCCCTGGTGCACGGCGTTGGAGGTGGTGTATCTGTCGGACAGCACCACGCCCCCCGACTGATAATACGCCTTCCAGTCGGTCATATACGAGGCGTAGCGGTCGACTGCGTAGAAAATACTTGACGCATATGCGTTAACGTCGTCCGGCCTGGAGCCGAAATCGCCGCTGAGATACATGCGTATCAACGCGGAGGACTCCTGGTCATAGCGCGGGAAGACTATGCTGTGGTAATCCAGCCCTTCGCGCTCGAACCTCGCGGTGAGGCGCCGGTACTGCGCGCTCTTTCCGGAGCCGTCTATGCCCTCCAGGACTATAAGCTTACCCATGCCGTCTTCTCCTTCCCTCCGCCGCGGCCTCCAGTACGAAGGCGGGCAGCTTCATGACGCGCCCGAGGCGCTTGGGCTCTTTTATCACGCGGTAGAGCCACTCCAGGCCGAGCCTGCGCCAGGTCTCCGGCGCGCGCTGCACGTTCCCGGCCAGCACGTCAAGGCTGCCGCCCAGGCCGGCCATCAGGCCGCAGCTGAGCCTGCCCGCGTTGGCGGACATCCACAGCTCCTGCTTGGGCGAGCCGAGACAGACCATGAGGAAATCCGGGCTGGCCGCGTTTATCTTCTCTATCACCGGCACGTCGTCGGTGAAGTATCCGTCGTTTGTACCGGCTATCACTATGCCGGGATAGGTCTGTGTGAGCTTCTCCGCCGCGGCCTCGGCCACCAGCGGCTTTGCACCCAGCAGATACACGCTCCCCCCTCGCTCAGCGAGGCGAGATATGACGTTTGAAGCGAAGTCTATGCCCGGCACGCGCGACTTGAGCGGCGTGCCCAGCATGGCCGCCGCCTTGGTTATGCCCACGCCGTCGGCCAGAACCAGCTCCGCCCCGGACAGTGCGGCGCGCAGGGCTGCGTCCCCCTTCGCCGCCATGACTATCTCCGGGTTCGGCGTGCACGCATAGCACGCGCGCCTCTCCTGCATAAAGCCCAGCGCGATCTCGACGGCCTCGTCCATCGTCAGGTCGTCAAAGCTCACGCCGAGCACGTCAATACGGCTCATACTTCGGAAAACACCTCGCCTATCTTCTCGTGGATAACCAGGTTGGCATACCTGTCATAGGGCGTCTCGGACAGGTTCACAAGCGCGAGCTTGCTGCCCTCGTAGTAGTTGATGAGTCCCGCCGCTGGGTACACGCCCAGCGAGGTGCCGCCCACGATGAGCACGTCGGCCTTGCGGATGCAGTCCACCGCGCGCATGAGCACGTCCTCATTGAGCATCTCCTCGTAAAGCACGATGTCGGGGCGGATGATGCCGCCGCACCTGTCGCAGTGCGGCACGCCGTCGCAGTGGTTCATCCTGTCCGCCGGATAGGGCGTGCGGCACTTGGTGCAGTATGCGCGCAGGATGCTGCCGTGCAGCTCCAGCACGTTTTTGCTGCCGGCGGCCTGGTGCAGCCCGTCGATGTTCTGAGTTACGACGGCCTTCAGCTTTCCCTCGCGCTCAAGCTCGGCCAGGCGCAGATGCGCCCTGTTGGGCTTTGCGCCGTCCACGACCAGCTTGGCGTGGTGGAAGCGGTAATACTCCTCCGGGTCGCGCTGAAAGAAGGTGGCGGAGAGTATGGTCTCGGGCGGATAGTCCCACTGCTGGTTGTAAAGCCCGTCCACGCTGCGGAAGTCGGGTATGCCGCTCTCAGTCGACACGCCCGCCCCGCCGAAAAACACTATATTGTCACTGGCGGCTATCCAGTCGCGCAGAGTTTTTACTTTGTCATCCATGCGAAATCCCTCCACAAAAAGGCTCGCAGCATTTGCGCCCCTGGCGCAAATAATTAAATTCCTTTTCCGCCGGCGCACACGCCGACTCGCGCTTGAAACCCGTTTTTTCCGGGGCTTTGCCTCGGGTCGCGCGCCTACGCGCGCTTTGAAATCCGTTTTTTCCGGAGCTTTGCTTCGGAAAAAACACTTCTCGCGCAGAGAACGTGCGTTTGCCGGTGCCCGCACCGGCAAACGTGCGCTGAACGAAGCGCCGGTACCACCGGCCGGCACACGCCGGCCGGGGTACCCTGATTGGCAGCGAAAGGCCGCAGCCTTTCGCGCCAGCAATTTTAGTCCTGATTGTGCGTGGAGTAGTTGGGGGCTTCCTTGGTGATATAGATGTCGTGCGGGTGGCTCTCCTTTAGGCCGGCGCCGGTGATGCGTATGAACTTGGTCTTGGTGCGCAGATCCTGGATGGTCGGCACGCCGCAGTAGCCCATGCCGGAGCGCAGGCCGCCCATCATCTGATAGATGGTGTCGCTGACGGCTCCCTTGTAGGGCACGCGGCCTTCGACGCCCTCGGGGACGTACTTCTTGGTGCCGGACTGGAAGTAGCGGTCGCCGCTGCCCTTCTGCATGGCGCCCAGCGAGCCCATGCCGCGGTAGACCTTGAACTGACGGCCCTGGAATATCTCGCTCTCTCCGGGGCTCTCCTCGCAGCCGGCGAGCATGGAACCCATCATGACCACGCTGCCGCCGGCGGCGATGGCCTTGACGATGTCGCCGCTGTACTTGATGCCGCCGTCGGCGATGATGGGCACGCCGTACTTGTCGGCCATCTCGGCGGACTGCATGATGGCGGTTATCTGCGGCACGCCTATGCCGGACACGACGCGGGTGGTGCAGATGGAGCCGGGGCCTATGCCGACCTTGACGCAGTCGGCGCCGGCCTTTATGAGAGCCTCGGTGCCCTCGGCGGTGGCGACGTTGCCGGCAATCAGGCCGACGTCGGGGAAGTGCTCCTTGACCAGGCCGACGCAGCGCATTATGTTGGCGCTGTGGCCGTGGGCGCTGTCGAGCACCAGCGCGTCCGCACCGGCGGCGACCAGCGCGCCCGCGCGGTCGAGTATGTCGTTCGTCACGCCGATGGCCGCGGCGCACAGCAGGCGGCCGTGCCTGTCCTTGGCGGAATTGGGGTACTTGACGACCTTTTCTATATCCTTGATAGTGATAAGACCCTTGAGATGGAACTCCTCGTCTACGATGGGCAGCTTCTCGATCTTGTGGCGGCGCAGGATCTCCTTGGCCTCCTCAAGCGTGGTGCCCTCGCGGCCGGTGACCAGGTGCTCGCTGGTCATGACGTCGCTTATCGGGCGGGACATATCCTCCTCGAACTTCATGTCGCGGTTGGTGATGATGCCTATGAGCTTTCCAGACTTGTCCACGATGGGCACGCCGGAGATGCGGAACTTGCCCATGAGCGCGTCGGCCTCGCCCAGGGTGTTGTCCGGTCCGAGGTAGAACGGGTTGGTAATGACGCCGTTCTCGCTGCGCTTGACCATGTCCACCTGCTCGGCCTGCATGTCTATGGGCATGCTCTTATGTATGACGCCGATGCCGCCCTCGCGGGCTATGGCGATGGCCATGCGGTACTCGGTGACGGTATCCATGGCGGCGCTCATGATGGGTATGTTGAGCTTGATGTTCTTCGTGAGGTTGGTGGAGAGATCCACGTCCGGAGGGAGCACATTGCTCTCCGCCGGGACGAGCAGCACGTCGTCAAACGTCAGACCCTCTCCCACGATGCGATTGTTGTAGCTGTTGGTTATGTCCATATGTCACGCACCCCCGTAAAAATTATAGATAGTTCTTTCTCGCTGGGTCTATTCAGATTATTTTATCATAGATGGCGGACAAGTCAATGTATATTGTGTGAACGCTCGTCCCTGCTCGTCTCGCGCGCATGGAAGAACATATACTGCTGGGCAAGTCCCGCGTAATCGCCCAGTGTGGCCGGGTCAAAGCCGGCCGGGAGGTTTTCCTTCAGCGCGCGCTTTATCCACACGTCCACCGGGAAGGCGTCCATACGGTGCAGTCCGAACAGCACCGCGCAGTTGGCGACCTTGTCTCCGACGCCGTTGAGGCTCTTGAGGTACTTCCGCGCCTCGTTCCCGTCGAGCGTGGCGGCGTACTCCAGGTCTATGTCGCCGGACGCCACGGCGCGGGCTGCATTGATTATGTACGCGGCGCGGTAGCCGGAGCGCAGCGGCGCAAGCTCAGGCTCCTCAAGCAGCGCCACACGGTTCGCCGTCGGAAAGGAGTATTTGACGCCCCAGGGCGTCTCCATGGCCTCGCCGAACATGGCGCACAGCTTTTCGACGATGCTCTTTATGCGCGGGATATTGTTGCACTGCGAGATGATGAAAGAGCACAGCGCCTCCCACTTGTCCTGCCTGAGTATGCGTATGCCCCTGCCGTACTCGGCGCACTCGGTGAGGTATTCGCCGAGCATCACGCTCTCGCGCGCTTTGACGTAGTCTGTGTCCATGTCCAGGTACTCGCGCCAGAAGCCGATGTCCTCCTCGTCGCACTCGATGACCGCCATGCCGCCGCGCGTGAAAACCCTGGCCGCCCGGCCTGAGGCCACGCCGACATAGCCGCCGTTTTCGTCTGCGTTCCAGCGGAAGCACTGGCCGCACTCGAAGGTCTTGTATGGTGAGAGCTCGCCCTCAGGGCAGAGTTCAAAGGTCTTGTACATGAGATCCCGCCTTTCGTGGGGCTATTATATCAGATGTATTCAAACAGGGCAAGCCGTGATATAATCGACTCAACTACCGAACGGAGGAACAAAAATGCGCACATTTGACATAGCGGACATCCGCTCTCACCCCGAGTTCAAAGCCCAGGCCGCCGCCTGGTTCCACTCCAAGTGGGAGGTGCCCGAGGAGGAATACCTCGCCAGCATGGACGAGTGCATCTCCGGCGGCGCGAACGTGCCGCAGTGGTACGTGGCGCTGGAGGACGGCGTGATAACAGGCGGCGTCGGGGTCATTGAAAACGACTTCCACGTCCGGCGCGACCTCTCCCCCAACGTCTGCGCGCTGTATGTGGAGCCACGGCGGCGCAGTCTCGGCCTTGCAGGCGCGCTGCTGGAGCATGTCCGCCGCGACATGGCCGCGATGGGCGTGGACACACTGTACCTCATAACCGACCACGTCGGCTTCTATGAGCGCTACGGCTGGGAGTTCGTCACTATGGCCGAGTGCACTGACGGCTCGGCGCCCGCCAGGCTGTACGTCTCTCCCCGCGAATGAGCGGCGGAAAAAACAAAAAATCCCGAAGCCACAGGCTTCGGGATTTTCTGGAGCTGCTGCCCGGATTCGAACCGGGGACCTCATCCTTACCAAGGATGCGCTCTACCTACTGAGCTACAGCAGCATACGTTACCCCACGGGGTTTGACCCGTGGGGTGTGGCGACCGAGAAGGGACTTGAACCCTCGGCCTCTAGCGTGACAGGCTAGCGTTCTAACCGACTGAACTACTCGGCCACATTCGCCGTTTTGTCTTTCAGGCTTGCGCCTCACAAGCGGCTTTTGTAATATACCAGACATCTTCCGAATTGTCAATAGCTTTTTTCAAAAAAATCGAGTTATTTTTCGCAGCCTTGCTTTGGCTGCAAAAACGTGATAAAATCTACATATGTTTTCAATGGAGGCCGCGTATGAAAAGGACGCTCTGTATTTTCCTCATACTTCTCATCGCGCTGCTGCCGTGCACTGCCATGGCGGCGGACTCGTCCGTCTGCTTTATCGCAATAAACGACGACCTCCTGCCGCTTACGAGCCAGGCATACTCCCAGGGCGGACAGTACTACGTCCCTGCCAGCGTGTTTTCCCGCCTGCGCATCTACAGCTCCTATCACGCCGGAAGCAGCACGGCCGAGCTCACCGGCTCGGCAAAGCAGATGTTCTTCAACGTCGAGACCGGCGAGACCTACGACTCAAACAACAACTACTACACGTCCAGCGCGATCATGCGCGGCGGCACGGTCTATGTGCCGGTGGACTTCGTCTGCCGTCAGTTCGGGCTGTCGTGGTCGTATATCCGCGGCGACGGCTACGGCGACGTCTGCCGTATAACAGACGGCAGCAATTCGCTGTCCAACGAGATATTCATGACCGCCGCCCGCCCGCTGATGGTCAGCAGGTACAACGAATACACCGGCTCCTCCATATCCCCCAACACGGGAAACGACGACGTCAGCTCGGCAGACAGCGTGATCTTTCTCTCCTTCCAGGGGCTTCCCAGCTCCGACGCCCTGACCATTCTGTCCGGCTACGGCATCAAGGCCACCTTCTTTCTCACGGCTGACGAGATAGAGAGTTCCCCGGCCACCGTCCGGCGGATAATCGGCGAGGGGCACAACGTGGGCGCTCTGTGCAGTACAGGCCCGGCTCTGGAGTACGCCGCAGTCACCAGCGCGCTTTGGAACGAGGCTCACGCCGCCACGGTGCTCGTCGCCAGCGCGTCGCGCGAATACGACGCGGCGTGCGAATCATGGGCCGGCAGCTCCGGGCTCGTTTTCTGCGATTACAATATAGACGGAGTGCGCTCCGGCGCAGGCATCACCGCCTCCGAGCTGGCGGCGCTGCTGTCCGGACGGCGCGCGCCGCTTATGTACCTGCGGCTGCAATGCTGCACCACCACCTACTCCAACATCAACGGCATCCTCAACACGCTCACCTCCGGCAGCGCCGTACTGGCAGCCGGAGAGACCAGCGAGGCTTGACGCACAGCGCAAAACATATGCAGAGGCACCCGTCGTCGTTGCAAGCTGCATATCCTTCGCTCCCGGCCAAGGCCGAGAGCTCAGTCATTCCGCTGCTCCTCCTCTCCCACGAAGTGCAGTATGCACTTCGTGGGTTCCATAAGCGGCCGATGGAGATCGGCGCTGCGCTTTGCGCCGGAGCGCTTACGTGGTTATGTGTTAGAGGGGTAAGCTGGTTGCACCCTAATCTGGCATAAATCTTAGGGATGCAAACGTATATATGTCGAACCGTGTGGTGAACACTATTCCCCGCCTAACCACCGCACCAAAAGCGTTTTTCTCTTTGGAGTCTGAGGGGTTTCTTTTTGACAAGACAAAAAGAAATCCCTCAGGAAAGCAGCGTCTCACCGGTCATGGCGCCGATGAAGATGGGGATGTTGTACTGCGTGTCGACTATCATGTAGAGGAACGGGCGGTCGAGGATCACGCTTTTAGGCTCCTCAGGCGGGATTGCCGCGCTTTCCGTGTTCATCTCCACCACCGTGGCCGCACCCGCTCGTGTGCCGATGGGCGTCACGTCGATGAAGGTCTTGTGCAGCACGCGATTGATGTAGAGGTTGCCCATAGATGAGCTGCCCATGCCGGTGAAGTCGGCCAGCGAGCCGTCAAAGGCGTCGGTCATGCCCATCGCCATGAGCGCTTCGCTCAGCTCCGCCTCGTACTCGCTGCTGAAGCCGGGCATCGCGGTCACGACCGTCGTGTTCTCGGCGTTTTCAAGCGCGGAGGCGAGCATTTCGCCGGTGAGCGAGGCGGCCAGGCCGTCAAGCCCCGCGTCCTCGTCCGGCAGCAGCGCCGCGAAGGCGTAGCGGCCGCCCTTGTACGGCTTCATGAAGCCGGTGAAGCCCTCGCCGCTGAGGTAGGTGTGCTCCTCGCTGTACATCATCTCCGCGGTCTTGTCGCCGTCTGGGGCGTGGAACACGCCGTCGTGCACCTGGTGGGCTTTGTACTCGCTCTCCCAGTCGGCCTCGAAGGCCAGGGCGTTGACGAGGTACATGACCGCCTCGGCGCTTATTTCGTCGAGGATGTCCTCTATCATGCCGTCCGTGTGCTCGCTGACCCAGGCGTTTATCTCGCGGCGCGCGGCGTCGTTGAACTCACGTGCGAAGACGTCCGCCCCCGCGAAGGACGCGCAGCCGGCCAGGAAGTCCTGCTCCGGCTCAAACGTGCCGTCGTCGCGGAACCAGATGGAGTTTGCGAGCTTCACCTCCGTGCCCTCGACGGCGGACATGTACGCGGAAAGCGCCAGGCGGAGCGTCCCGGCGTCCACGCCGAAGGCCTCCTCCATCTGCGCAAGCGTCTCGCCGCGCGCGCCCGCCTCGGTCATCGCCAGCGCCGCGAGCACGCTCACGGGCGAGATCAGGCTGTCCCCGCCGTCGTACACCTCGCCGAACAGCTTTGCCGTGAACTCCGACGCAGGCAGCGCCGCCTCCGACGCGTCCCCCGTCGGCGCAGCCTCCACTCCATCGAGCAGCCCGGCGGCTGCGGAGCCGCAGCCGGGCAGCGCGAGCAGCAGCGCAAGCGCCAATAATAAAGCCAGCTTCTTCCTCATTTCAGCGCCTCCCTTATATTACTAACCGTCGGACGCATTTGTTCACAAAAAGTTCCCCAGTTGTTCAAAAACTGACCATAGAAAATTCCCTCACCCGGGAATAAAATTTATCCATTACAGAACTTCAAACAGCTGAAAGGGTGCTTCGTATGATCACAGAACCGACCCAGGACAAACACAAGCCCAGAAGAAATATACTTTATTACTACGTCATAACGCTCCTTATCCTTATCCTGCTCAACGCGCTGCTGTTCCCCTCAGTGATGCAGCGGCAGGTCACGGAGGTCGGCTATAACGACTTCCTGGACATGGTTGACAACGGCCAGGTGCAGCAGATAGCTTACGAGGCGGACAATGAACAGATAGTGTTCATCGCCAAGGACGACGACGGCAACGAAGAGGTCTACAAAACCGGCATATTCCCGGACTACAAGCTTGTGGAACGCCTGGAGGCCGCCCCCAACAAGATTGAGTACACAAACGAGATACCGACTCAGAACTCGCCGCTGCTGAACTTCCTGCTCACCTGGATACTGCCTATCGTCATAATCTACGGCGGCAGCGTACTGCTCTACCGCTGGATGATAAAGAAGATGGGCGGCAACATGGGCAATATGCCCGCTATGAGCTTCGGCAAGTCCGGCGCGAAGATCTACGCCGAGACGGAGACGGGCAAGACCTTTGCCGACGTGGCCGGTCAGGACGAGGCCAAGGAGGCGCTCAAGGAGATCGTCGACTTCCTGCACAACCCGCAGAAATACGCCGAGATAGGCGCCAAGCTGCCCAAGGGCGCGCTGCTTGTCGGCCCTCCGGGCACCGGCAAGACCCTGCTCGCCCGCGCGGTGGCCGGCGAGGCGCACGTGCCGTTCTTCTCCATCTCCGGCAGTGAGTTCGTCGAGATGTTCGTCGGCATGGGCGCGGCCAAGGTTCGCGACCTGTTCAAGCAGGCCGGGGAGAAGGCGCCGTGCATCGTGTTCATCGACGAGATAGACACCATAGGCAAGAAGCGCGACAGCGGCGGCGTGGGAGGCAACGACGAGCGCGAGCAGACGCTCAACCAGCTGCTCGCCGAGATGGACGGCTTTGACGCCACCAAGGGCGTCGTCATCCTCGCCGCCACCAACCGCCCCGAGAGCCTTGACCCCGCGCTGCTGCGTCCCGGCCGCTTCGACCGCCGCATCCCCGTAGAGCTGCCCGACCTGGCCGGGCGCGAGGCCATACTTAAGGTTCACGCCAGGGACGTGCGCATGAGCGGCGACGTCGACCTCCGAGCCATCGCCCGCGCCACCAGCGGCGCTTCCGGCGCCGAGCTGGCCAACATCATCAACGAGGCGGCGCTGCGCGCGGTCAAGATGGGCAGGCAGATAGTCGACCAGAGCGACCTGGAGGAGAGCGTCGAGACCGTCATCGCCGGCGCGCAGCGCAAGAACGCCGTGCTCAGCGAGAAGGACAAGCGCACCGTCGCCTACCACGAGATCGGCCACGCCCTCGTCGCCGCCAAGCAGACGGAGAGCGCCCCGGTCACCAAGATAACCATCGTCCCGCGCACCTCCGGCGCGCTGGGCTACACCATGCAGGTCGACGAGGGCGACCGCGTGCTCATGAGCCGCGAGGAGATTGAGAACAAGATCGCCACCCTCACCGGCGGACGCGCGGCCGAGGAGGTCATCTTCGGCAGCATCTCCACCGGCGCCAGCAACGACATAGAGCAGGCCACCAAGCTCGCCCGAGCCATGCTCACCCGCTACGGCATGAGCGACAGGTTCGACATGGTCGCGCTGGAAGTCCAGTCCAACAAGTACCTCGGCGGCGACAGCTCGCTCGCGTGCAGCGAGAAGACTGCCGGCGAGATAGACGAGGCCGTCATCGCCCTCGTCAAACGCCAGCACCAGAAGGCCGTCGAAATCCTCAAGGCCAATGAGGGCGCGCTCCACCGCCTGGCCGGATACCTCCTCGAAAAGGAGACCATCACCGGCGAGGAGTTCATGGACATACTCGGCAAGTGCTGAGAGATACGAAAACACCCCGCTCCGGTGGAGCGGGGGGTTTTTTGTCTCTTTGCGCACACAGCGGCGCTCCGCCCGCCGGCAAGGCTCGAAGGCCGGGGCAGAAATAAGCGCAATAAGAAAAGGCCGCTTGATGCGGCCTTTCCTTACGAAATAAGAGAGGGGAAAATGTATGGAAAAGGAGTGAAGGGTATCAATATAAGTCCACGGTCTCCATGAGCCGGACGTCCACGTAGGCCATTTCGCCGCCGTAGCGGTAGATCTCCAGCGAGACGCTGTCTCCGACCTCCTTGTCGGCCAGGATGGCGCTCAGGTCGGCCAGCTCGCTGACGTGCTGTCCGTCGGCGGAGACGATGATGTCTCCCACGGTCACGCCCTGAGCCTCGGCGTCCGAGCCTTCGGTCACGCCGTTCACGTAGAGGCCGGCGGGGATGTCGTAGTACTCAGCGACCTCCGCGGGGATGGTGCCCACGGTGATGCCCAGCGCCGGGCGTCCGCGCACCTCGCCGTAGGCGATGAGCGCGTCGGCCATGGCCTTTATCGTGCTGACCGGGATGGCGAAGCCTATGCCGTCAATGCTGGAGCCGGCGTAGGCGGAGACGAGCTTCATGCTGGTCATGCCCACGACCTGGCCGTACATATTCAGCAGCGGCCCGCCGGAGTTGCCCTCGTTTATGGCCACGTTGGTCTGAATGAGGGTCATGGGGTGGCTGGTGTAGGTGATCTCGCGGCTGAGCGCGGAGATTATGCCGTCCGTCATGGTGCCGCGCAGCTCAGGGCCGAGCGGGTTGCCTATCGCGGCCACGCTCTCGCCCACGCTGACGGAGTCCTCGCAGAACTCCGCTACGGGCAGTCCCACGGCGTTGATCTTGATAACGGCGACGTCGCTGGCACTGTCGGCGCCTACCAGGCTGGCCGTGAACTCCCTGTCGTCCCAGAGCGTCACGGTGGCCTCGCTGGAGCCTTCAAGCACGTGCGCGTTGGTGAGTATATAGCCGTCGGCCGTCATGATTATGCCGGTGCCCCAGAGATAGCGCCCGTCCTCCGTGCTGCTGGTGATGGCGACCACGGAGCTTGCGCAGCGGTCATACACCTCGCTGAGCGAGAGTGCGTCGCCCTCGGGTCTGGGCGTGAGCGCGACCGTTACGCCGGTGCCGGTCTCCGCGCGGGGCATCGAGGACGTCCACTGCCCGCTCTCACCGGCGTTGTCATAGTAGCCGGCGAAGTAGTCGCGGTAGTCGTCGTAGGCGTCCATCCCGCCGTTTCCGGTGTTTATGGGCGGGAGCGTCATGTCTCCGTTTGAAAACAGCAGCGCGGTGGCGGCGATTATCACAACCACAAGCGCGCATATCCCGGCTATCCTCGCGCCAATGTGCTTTTTCCGGCGCGGAACGGTCTCCTCGCCCCAGTGCGGTTGCCCGTCGTCGGGGGAGGAACCGGGGGAGCAGCGGGGAGGTATTTGTTCGGAAAGGGGTGCCGCTCCCTCCGGTTCTTCGGTTTGCCCCACGGGGTCGGCGCCCAACGGAGTGCCGTACCACTCGGAAAGGCGTCTCTTTCTTTCTTCGTCCATGAAGCTTACCCCCTGAAGCAATTTAATATTACGGTACAAATTTGTTTTGGCTATGAATAAAAACCAAACATTTTGTGAACGTGGAATTGGTAATGCATTTCCTACTGCTGCTGTGCGCCCTCGTCCCTGGGCGCGCTTTTTTCCGGAGTCTGCTTGCCGTTGGCCGCTCTCTTGCGGGCGGAGGCCGCCTTCGGCTTCTCCCTGGCGAGAGTGAGCGTGAAGACGAATTCCGTCGTGCCGTCGGAGCTGGTGACCGCTATGTCCTCGTTGTGGGAGTCAAGTATGCTCTTGACCAGATAGAGACCCAGACCCACGCCGTCCCTGTCCTTGCTGCGGGAGCGGTCGGACTTGTGGAAGCGGTCGAACACCAGCGGCAGGTCGTCCGCCGGTATGGTGTCGCCGTGGTCCTTGACGGAGACGTAGGCCTTGCCGTTCTGCTTCCAGAGCGCGACGGTTATCGTGCTGCCCTCGTCGGCGAACTTGACGGCGTTATCCAGCAGGTTGTAGAGCACCTGCGTGATGGAGTCCGGGTCGGCCGTGACGGTCATGTGCACCTCGGGGAGCTGGACGTCCATGTCCAGCTTCTTGTCCTCGGCGCGGGTCTCAAAGTTCAGCAAGGTGCGGATGATCAGCTCGTTCAAGTCAAAGTCGCGCCGCTTGGTGAGGTCGGAGCCCTCGCTGCGCATACGCGAGAGGCTCAGCATATGCCGCACCAGCCGGCTGAGGCGCCGGGTCTCGTCGGCAATGGTGGCGAGGTATTTGTCCTCCTCCTCCTTGGGAATGGTGCCGTCGAGGATGCCGTCGGCAAAGCCGGCGATGGTGGTCATCGGCGTCTTCAGCTCGTGCGAGACGTTGGCGATGAACTCGTTCCTCAGCTCCTCGCTGCGCTCGAGCGAGTCGGCCATGGCGTTGAAGGAGCTTGTGAGCGCGGCCAGCTCGTCCGTGCCCTTGTCCTCGCGCACGCGCACGGAGAAGTCTCCGTGGGCGAAGCGCCGCGCCGCGGCGGTCATCTCGTCCAGAGGCTCGGAGAGCTTTTTGGATATCACCAGGCTCATCACCAGCGCCAGCGAGAGCACGGCCAGCGTCACGGCGAAGAACACCCAGAAGAACGCGTCCCACGCGCCTATTATCGTGGAGCGCAGCGAGCTGACGAACACGTAGCCCGCCCCGTCGGAGACGGGCATCGCGTAGACATAGCGCGGCGACGGGAACAGCCCGTCAAGGTCGGTGACCGTGTCGAGCTCGCCCCGGGTCTGCGTCGAGTTGATGTATTCCGACGGCACGCTCTTGCCTATGTGTGTGCACTTGCCCGGGTCGTCCGAGCACGAGACCACAAGCCCGTCGGCGTCGGTCAGGAAGATGTCGTTGCCGGACACCTCGGACGCGCCGGAGAGGGCTATGCGCACCGCCCAGCTCACCATCTCGTCGTCGCTGAGCGTGCCCAGCAGCCGCGAGACGGTCTCGGCGTTCGACTTCATATCGTCCCTGTGCGAGTTTATAATGAAGTTCTGGCCGATGCAGATGAGCGCCACGCCGATTATGAGGAAGCTCATCAGCACCATCAGCGCCGTGGAGAGGAAGTTTTTGAAGTAAATGCTCTTCATTTTTCAGCCGGCTCATTGAGCTCGAACTTGTATCCCACGCCCCAGACGGTCTTGAGCGACCACTGGTCGGAGACGCCCTCGAGCTTCTCGCGCAGACGCTTGATGTGCACGTCGACGGTGCGCGAGTCGCCGAAATAGTCAAAGCCCCAGACCTCGTCTAGCAGCTGGTTTCGCGTGAAAACGCGGTTTGGCGAGGCGGCCAGGTGGTAGAGCAGCTCCATCTCCTTGGGCGGGGTGTCTATCTTCTTGCCGTCGACGATCAGCTCATAGCTGTCGAGGTTCACGACCAGCTTGTCGTAGACCAGCTTCTTCTCCACCGGAGCCGCGGCGCCGTCGGCGCGGCGCATGACGGCGTGGATGCGGGCGATAAGCTCCTTGACCTCGAAGGGCTTGGTGACGTAGTCGTCCGCGCCCATCTCCAGGCCGGAGACCTTGTCGAAGGTCTCGCCCTTGGCGGTGAGCATTATTATGGGCACCTGCGAGTTGCGGCGTATCTCCTTGCAGACCTGCCAGCCGTCCATGACGGGCAGCATTATATCCAGGAGTATGACGTCCGGCTCGACCTCGCCGGCGAGGCGCAGTCCCTGTCCGCCGTCGGAGGCGATGCTGACCTCGAAGCCGTCCTTTTCCAGATAGAGCCTGAGCAGCTCGGCTATGTTCTTATCGTCCTCAATTACAAGCGCTTTTTTGTTGTTCATATATATTCCTCCAAATGCGCAAAAAGCCCGTATAACGGACAACGCTGATAATCTGCCTAAATTATAGCTTTTTCATCCTGTATGTGAGTTAAAAAACTGTGAATTTACGCCACCGGCGGACGGCTTCGGGCAGCGTGGAGAGGCGCGATCGCCCCGAAAGGCTCGGGCGGCCTTTCGGGGCGCAGCTTTCATTTGGCGCGTATGTCTATGAACTCGGCTTTCAGCTTGGAGTATATGATCTTCTGGCTGCGGTAGAGCCCCGTGTAGCCGGAGAGCGCGTAAGCTATCGTGTTGGCCACGGCGAAATACACCGCCCCGTCCGCGCCGAACAGCTCTATGGCCAGTATGACGGAGGCCACGGGGCAGTTCACCGCCCCGCAAAAGAGCGCGGCGAGCCCCACGGCTCCGGCGAAGCCCGCCGGGATGCCCAGCGCACCGCCCAGCACGCAGCCGAGCGTGGCGCCCATGAAGAAGGTCGGCACCATCTCGCCGCCCTTGAAGCCGGACGAGAGCGTCACCGCCGTGAACAAGAGCTTGAGCGCGAAGTCCCAGGGTCTGGCCTCCCCGCCCTCTATGGCTCGGGCTATGACGTCCGTTCCCGCGCCGTTGTAGTCGGTCGTGCCCACCAGGTAGGTCAGCGCTATTATGGCGCAGCCGCCCGCGACGGCACGCAGTACGCCGTTGGGCAGCAGCTTTTTCAGCAGCCGCTCGCTCTGGTGCATGGCCGTGCACAGCAGCACGCTCATCAGCGCGCAGGCCAGACCCAGCAGCGCCACGCGCCACAGCAGGTCGAGCGTCAGCGCCGGGGCGGCCACGTCAAAGTGCGTCGGAGCTATGCCGAAGATCTGCGTCACGGCGTAGGCGGTCAGCGCCGAGCCGAGGCAGGGCACCAGTCCGGCATAGTACAGCTCGCCCACGCTGATGACCTCGAGGGCGAAGATAGTCGCGGTCAGCGGCGTGCCGAACAGCGCGGAGAACAGCGCGCTCATGCCGCAGAGCGTGGCGAGGCGCCTGTCCTTGTCGTCCAGCCGGAGCAGCCGGGCGATGTTCTGACCCAGGCTGCCACCTATTTGCAGCGCCGCGCCCTCGCGCCCAGCGCTGCCGCCGCACAGGTGCGTGGCGGCGGTGGAGACGAAGATGGCCGGCACCAGCAGCACGCTTATGCCCCGCCCGGCCTGGATGGCCTCTATCACCGTGTCGGTACCCAGCCCGTCCAGGCGCGCGTACTTGTACAGCAGCGCTATGCACGCGCCGACGGCGGGCAGCAGCCACAGCAGCCACGGGTGCGCGGCTCTCAGCTCCGTCGCCGAGGCGACGCTGGCGTAAAACGCCGAGCCGACCAGGCCGCACACCAGACCCGTGACCAGCGCCACGGCCACCCATTTGCCGAAGGCGCGCGCAAACTCAAGCGCCGCTTTCATCATGGAATTCGGTTTTTTCACGTTCTCACCCCTGTGGGCAGAATCTACGCACAAACGTATAGATTTTACCACAAAGGCGCGCATTTTTCAAGCTCTGAGCGCCGTTTTGTGCCGCTCACGGCTCGCGCTCGGGGAGGCTTTCCTCTCCGTCCGCTCCCAGGATAACGTGGTTCTTCACGTCGAAAAGCGCGCTGAACGTCCAGATTATCAAAATCACTGCCGCAAAGCGGGTGACAAGCAGGTACACGTCCCGGGCAGGCCAGCTCATGGCTTCCGGCTGCCACGGCAGAGCCAGGAGCGTGACGAACACGGTGCGGAAATTGCGCAGCCGCAGCACGCTGCGCGAGCGCTGCGGGTCTATGCGGGCTATGTCCGCCACGTTCGTCAGCAGCTGGAAGTGGAAATACAGCGCCAGCACGGTGCACAGCGCGCTTACGATGTACAGGTTCGGCGCCGCGCCGAAGATCTGCAGAGCCCACATCAGCGCGTCTACGGCCAGCAGGATCACTGCCAGCGGCCGCAGCAGCAGCGCGCTGCGCTCCGCCCTCGCCAGTCCCGGCAGGGCGTGCAGCACCAGGGCATAGCAGACCCAATCCGGCAGCACGTTTATGCCGCCGAGGTTGAAGTCCAGGTGCAAAAACACATAGCCCCACGCCACGCAGCTCACAGCCTCGGACAATGATGTCGTCTTTGGTTCCCTCGTCTCGTTCATCGCACGGCCTCCAGCTTCAATACGGCGTTGCCCACGGCCTTGGAGTTCACGAACACGCAGGCGGCCACGCCCTCCCAGTCAGGCTGCATGCTTACATCCATGGTCCCGCCGGAGCCGCCGAAGCTCTGTATGTAGCCTGCCTCATTGTTCTCTATCTCGGCTCCGGTGCCTCCGGAGCCATCGCTGGAGATGATAAATCCGCCCGGCTGAATATCCTCGAAAAAGTCCGCGCCCAGGTTCTCGTCGTACTCCTCCAGCAGCCGGTACTGCAGCGACACGGTCTCAGCCAGCTCGCCGTCCCAGGTCCAGTTGTCGCGGTAGAACCTGACATCTATGTTGCACCAGTAGTCAGAAAACTCCGCGTCGGGGTCCGGCCGGCCATCGGAGTCGGGGCTGTAGGTGTACTCCGTCAATATGCCGGCCTCTATCCTGCCCCCGGCGCACTCCGCGCTGCCGAAGCGGGCGTACTCGCGGAAGGTGTCCTCATGGAAGATGTCGGCCTTGTCCGTCACCGTCAGCTCGCCGTGCCTGTCTACAACCCAGCCGTTGTCGTAGCTTATCGCCACCGGTATCAGCACGTGCCGCGTGTAAATATTCGCGGTCGTCTCGTGCACCCACTCTCCCGACAGCTCCAGCGTGGCCAGGTATCCGCCCTCGCCGTCAGGCCGCAGGTTGTACACCCTCGGCTCATAGGTGCGGCGCACGTCGGCAAGCTGCGCCCTTATGTCCGCGGCGACCTCTCCACCGCCGGTCATCAGCTCGTAATACTCCTCCTGCCGGCTCATCGGTGACGCGGAGGCCAGGTACATCGCGTTCCCGTCGCTCAGGCCGTGGGCGTACACGTCCAGCGCGCCAGCCAGCGTGGTGCAGCGCTCCAGACGCGACATCGCCAGAGCCTGCATCACGCTGCCGGTCTCGCTGTACCCGGCCTGCGCGCCGGTCAGCAGCGCCACGCCGAGCACTATGACCGAGCACACGCCCACCAGCGCCATGCCGCGCGGATAGAGCTTGAAGCGGACGATGGCCTCTATGCGCCGCGCGATGTTCGCCGCGCCGTTGGAGATGGAGCTGGTGCCGGGCACGCGCGCGTAGCTCTCGCTCGCCATGCCCAGCAGTATGCCGCCGTACTCGCGCCGCTCCTCGCCGCGCAGCCGCTCCAGCACGCGCTGGTCGCACAGGCTCTCCATGTCGTTGCCGATGCGGTCAAAGACGTACTGCATGAACGGGTTGCACCAGTGCAGCGCGCGCATAAGGCTCCAGAGCGCGTTTTGCAGCGCGTCAAAGTACCTCAGGTGCAGCAGCTCGTGCAGCAGTATCTTCCTGTCCGGCGTCTCGCCCTCCGGCACGGCGAGCACAGGGCGGAACACCCCGCAGACGAAGGCGCTCTTGAGCCCCGGGACTGCCACCGCGCGGCACTTCCTCAGGCCGTGCTCCTCCGCCACGGCCGCTATCGCGGCCTCGGTCGCGGCGCAGACCGGCTCCCCTCGCCGGAGCAGCCTCCGCAGCCGCAGATACTGCGCCGCGTAGCGCAGCACCGTCGCCAGCACCCCCGCAGCGTAGAGCACGAACAGCCAGTCCGTCACGCTGACGGGCGCGGCGTCTATCCACGGGAAGGCGCTCTCCAATGCTATGACCTCGAACGCGCCGGAGTATGCGGAGGCGAGGTGCATCTCCGCCGCGCTCTTGGCCGTCTCCAGCCACAGCGCCAGCGATGGGACGAGCCCCCTCGACGTGGCGGCGGGCAGCAGCACGCGCAGCGCCAGTATCACCCACACGCCGTACTGCCAGCGGGGCGGCAGCTTGTCGTGCAGCAGCCACTTGACCAGCAACAGCAACGCCGCCACCAGCGAGACGTTCAGCGTCTGGTACAAAAACTCCCAGATGTTCCCCACTCGCTACACCTCCATCTCGTCCAGCAGCGCGCGCAGCCGTTCGGCCTCCTCGCGCGAGATGTGCGACTCCTTTAAAAACGCCGCTATCAGGTCGCCCGCCGCGCCGTTGTAGACGCGGCTGAGCAGCTCGTGCCGCTCCCGCCCGGCGCAGTCCTCGCGGGAGACGGCGGCGCTGTACGGCCTGGGCTGCGAGCGGTCTATGTTCACCAGCCCCTTCGCAGCCATGCGCGTGAGGTATGTATATACGGTGTTCTTGTTCCAGCCCTTGCTGTTCTTCAGCTCCGCGGCCAGCTCGCCCAGGGCAAAGCTCTCCCCGCTCCACAGCGCCTCCAGCACCGCCCATTCGGCGTCGGTCAAACGCACGTGTACCCCTCCCTACAGTTGTAGTATAGTCATATACTACAACTGTAGGACGCTCTTGTCAAGGCAAGTACACCGCAAAGCGCAAAGATCCCGCGCCTTTCGGCGCGGGATCAGCACTTTTTGGGGCTTTATTCGGTTCTCAATGCCTCTACCGGGTCGCGCTTGGCGGCGAAGCGGGAGGGGATGAGTCCGGCGATGAAGGTCAGCAGCATACTGATGACTATCAGTATAACGGCGCCGGCCACGGGCAGGATGGAGCGCAGGCTCTCTATGCCCGTCAGGTGCTGGACTATAGCGTTTATCGGGATGTTCAGCAGCAGCGTCAGGCCTATGCCTATCAAGCCTGCCGCCAGACCCTCGATGAGCGTCTCGGCGTTGAAGACGTTGGAGACATCGCGCTTGCTCGCGCCGATGGCGCGCAATATGCCGATCTCCTTCGTGCGCTCGAGCACGGAGATGTAGGTGATTATGCCTATCATGATGCTGGACACGACCAGCGAGATGGCCACGAAGGCTATCAGCACGTAGCTTATCGCGTTGATAATGGTCGAGATGCTGCTCATGAGTATGGCCACGTAGTCGGTGTAGCTTATCTGCTGCTCCTCGTCGGCGGAGGCGTTGTACTCGTCAATGATGCGGGCGATCTCGTCCTTGTCGGAGAAGGTGGTGGCGTAGAGGTTGATGCTGTCGGGGCTATCCATGTCCACGTAGCCAAACAGCTCCATGTTCTGGTCATAGGTGCTGTCGGAGTAGCGCGGGGGCATCAGCTCGTTGTATATGTGCTCGTACTGCCAGTCGCTCAGCTCGGTGTACTCCAGCGCCATTGCCAGCTGCTGCTGGCTGAGGGAGGCGAGCTGCTGCCGCACGGCCTCGGTGTACTGCTCGGAGATCGTCTCGCGCGCCATATCGCGCACGTAGCCCATCAGCGTCTCGTCGTCCATCTGCTGGACATAGTCGCGCACGGCGTCCTCGTCGACGCCCATCTCCTCGGCGTAGCCGGAGAGCATCATGCTCTCTATGTCCTCGCGGGTGAGGCCGGACACGGCCTGCTCCACGGCGGCGTTGAGATAGTCGTCCGTGGGAGTGCTCATGAGGGAGGTGTACAGCTCCGCCTTGTCCTCCTCGTTGAGGCTGGCGATGTAGTCGTCGACCTCGGTGCGAAGCTCCTCGGCGGTCGGCTCGACCTCGTCGCCGGTGGCGAAGGGCAGGCCGGTGACGACGTCGACGTCGGGGTTGGCGTACTGGTCGACAATGACGTCGCTGCCCTGGGCGTCGCCGATGACATATTCGGTCAGCGCTCCGGTGTAGCCTATAGCGCCGGACATCATGCCGGCGACGGCGTCGGCGTTCCGGCGCACGATGCCGCTTATCTTCAGCGTGACGCCCACGTCCTCGTTCTCGTAGAGGTAGTCGAGGCCGGCGTCCGTGCCGGAGACGTCCGTATAGGTGCCCGTGGCGTCGTCGTAGACGTAGCGGTCATACCAGCCGACGAGCTTGAACGTCCGGCCGCAGAGCTCCTCGTAGCTCCAGCTCTGCACCTCGGCGTCCACGGTCTCGCCGTTCATGTACGCCTCCAGCGAGTCGGTCAGCTCCTCCTCGGTGCGCAGGCCGAGGGTGTAGAGCACGAGGTCGCTGACCTCGTTGTTCTGGTCGACCACCAGCACGACTTCGTCGTAGTTCTGCGGCCAGGAGCCGTAAATGACGTCGTACTGCTCCTGCAGCGTCTCGTTTATCAGCTCACCGTTCTCGCCGGGCAGCATCTCCTGCCAGCTCTCAAAGCTGGAGTAGAAGTCGCCCATCGTGCTGAAGTAGTCGGAGAAGTCGCCGCCGTACATGCCGGACAGCAGCTCGTTGAGCAGCGTGACCACGTCGCTCTTGACCACGTTGCCGTCGTCGTCCTGGGTGTAGATGTCGAAGTTCGGCTCGTACACGTACTGTATGGCGCTGGTGTAGTCGTTTATCCCGCCGCCGTTGGCGTCCAGGAACTCCTTGAAGCTCTTGAGGTCGTTTGTCTCGGTGTCCATGCTGGTGATGCTGTCCATGAGGTCATAGAGTATGACGTTGGAGTAGACCGCGTCCAGCTCGTGCCCGTCGCCGCCGTCGCCCGCTCCGGCCATGGCCTCTATCATGCTGGACAGATCCGCGGCCTCGGCCTCGATGGTCAGCGGATAGGTGCTCAGGGTGTCCTCCTGCACCTGATTTATATAGGTCTGTATGCCGTTTGAAAGCGAGAGTATGAGCGCTATGCCTATGATGCCTATGCTCCCGGCGAAGGCGGTGAGTATCGTGCGCCCCTTCTTGGTCTTGAGGTTGTTGAACGAGAGGCTCAGCGCAGTGAGGAAGGACATGCTCGGCTTCTTCTTGCCGGTATCCTCCCGCGGCGGCTCCGCGCCGTCGGGGTTGAACGGGTCGGTGTCGCCGATAACCTCGCCGTCCAGCAGGCGGACTATGCGCGTGGAGTACTTCTCGGCCAGCTCGGCGTTGTGGGTGACCATGACGACGAGCTTGTCCTTTGCGATCTCCCGCAGCAGCTCCATGATCTGTACGCTGGTGGCGCTGTCCAGCGCGCCGGTGGGCTCATCGCACAAAAGGAGCTTTGGGTTTTTGGCAAGGGCCCGGGCAATGGAGACGCGCTGC
>ENA-OWPP01000883-OWPP01000883.1-human-gut-metagenome-genome-assembly--contig:-NODE-883-length-30340-cov-4.797887_pt1 | contig 30340 bp, 30 predicted proteins | sample MGYA00248265_ERZ651848 | MGnify/ENA primary metagenome ERZ651848 (study PRJEB26924, sample SAMEA4378233) | human gut metagenome | biome: human gut; feature: human-associated habitat; material: faeces...
AACAAGGCCGCGCCACGGTCGTCCGTCAAAGGTGCATACGTCATCCCAAACCGGGCAAGGCGGGAGTATGCCGTCATTCTGGCGGGCGAGCAGTACGCTTGCGGGGTAGGGATCGAGTTCGACGGCGCAGATGGTTCGGATGCCGAGCAATTCGCTTCCGAGTATGCCTCCACCAGCGCCCGCGAAAAGATGTAGCTCATTCACTCGCCCTCCTTTCTAAAATTGCTGCCTGATCCGGGGTAAGATACTGCCAGCTCTGCGGCGGACGTGCCATGCCAATGGCAGAGAGTGGTACAGCATGAGGTAGCCGGGCGGGATCCCGGACGACCCAGGTGAAGCAAGGAATATAATGAAAAATGTGTTCTTCCGTCACGCACGCCGACTTGCAAACGGCTGATAAACTATCTGGGGAAACCTCTTTATTTATTGTTAAACAAAGAGCAAGTCTGCACTTGCCGATAATTGCCCGCTCTCCGTCCTTTCCGGATTCGTAAAGCCATATCGTTTCAAATTCTCTACCCCTAAGGCGAGGCATGTTTTTCCGTAATTCCAATGTCTTTTCGCCGGACAGAATTTTCCCAGAGAAAGGTCGCCTGACGGATAAGAGGATGTTAATCATTACTGGCCTCCTTTCCGTCAATGATGGCCCTTAATTCATCAAATACCCGTAGACGTGTATGATTCCTTGTCGTGCAAATAAGGTGCTGCGCCCACCGGGCATGCCGTTTCGTGGGGTACTCCATGCGATAGCGGGCGATAATCCCTTTGTGGTGCACAATCGCGGCCTGAACTTCATATTTCCCATCGTCGGTTTTCTTCATGGGGCAAACCTGCTGGACGATGATGTGAGGGTTCCGTTTCATGGTTCCTCCTTCTTCTTAAATTGTTCAACGCTTTGAACCTGAAAAGCCTTGAATCCTGTTCCGTCCAGATAGCAGCGCCCAAACTGACAAAGGCCGAACGCATCGGCGGCATTGTTATTGCCGATTTCAACGTTCCAGTTCCTAAGGCAATGCATCATCATGGCGGCTTTTTCCGCCTGCCCTTTCCCGGTAACAAATTTCTTCAATGTCGCCGGGGCAACAGCAATGTACCGATACCCCATGCGGTGAAGAGACAGGCGGACAACACCGCCCAGTTCCGCAAGGGCTGCCAGGCTTAGAGAGTTGCCAAAGGCATAGTTTTCAATCACGACAAGATCGGGCATTTCCGCCTCAATGAGGCGTGTAATGGCGTCATCTATATGATCAAGCCGGGACGCTCCCCGCCTGGCAGTTTTAATGACGCCCCATTTACGGCGTTCGTCGTCGGCGTCTATCGCCCACCCCGTAGAGGTGAGCGACAGATCAAGACCCAGTACACAGTTGTTCATGGCAATTAGAAGGGGATTTCGTCTTCTTCCGCCGGCGGTCCCGCCGTGGCGCTCATGTGGTTGTTGGCCGGCAGATCCGCCGGGCGCGGAGGCAGGGACGCGCTGCCGCGCTCCGCCGCTACCCTGTCCTGCGCCGCCATGATGGCCCGGGCTTCGTCCGGCCCCAGCACGTCTTCGCAGTTGCTGAATTCGGGATAACTCCCGTCCGCCCTGGGCTTGTCTCCCCGTTTGACGCTGAGCCGGACGTAGCAGGGCTTGCCGAGGTATTCCGCCGGGTTGATGATGACCTGCTGGCCTGCCTCAAATACCTTCCCGGTTACGTTTTTAACGAACAGGTCGATTTTCCAGGCCAGGTCTTTCGAGGCGGTCAGGTAGTGACGCACCGTCGCCGCCCCTTCAGGGCCAAAGGCCCTGATGTGGACGGCCAGCTGCGGGCATCCCCGCGTTTTGGCTCCCTGGGAGATTCCTTCTTCCATCTTGACGATTTTTCCTTCGTAGACGCCCGCGGGGAGGAATCCGTATTCGCCGGGCTCGCCTTCTGAAATATAACTGAACATAATGGTTATTTGTTGGTTGTGGTTTTGGAGACGGAGATTTTTTTGACGTAGGAGGATCCGGCCCCCGTCCTGACCAGTTCTTCCGGGAATTGTTGTTCCGGCAGAGCTTCCGCGAACAGGGCGCGGAAGACGTCCGCCTTGAGCGGGCCATAGGATTTCAGGAGTTTCGGCACGCCAATCCAGGTGGCGTATTTGGCCACGTCTTCCGGAGCGACGGTGTCCGTGCCTTTCCGGGAGACGCGCCTGAATCCGGGGACTTCCGTTCCGTTGTTGAGGTAGTCGAGGATTTTTTCTTTTCCTTTTTTGGCATAGGATTCCAGGATTCCGGCCTTGGTGACGAATTCCGCCAGCCTGGAAGGGTTTTCCGCAATTTCGGCGAAGCTCGCTTCCAGCGTTCCGGCTTCCGCCAGGGACAGCATTTCCTGCGCCGCCCGGTTCCGCAGCGGACAGGTGTCCTGCGAGGCGCACCAGCCGCAGTAGTCGCAGAGGCGCGGCCCGCCGCCGCGGTCCACGGAGTCCACCACACCGTTGACGATGGAGATTGCTTCCCGGTAGGTGAATTTCCGGGTGACGATTTGCTGCTGGTCGCAGAAGAGGAGGTGGCAGGTGATTTCATCCAGGAATTCCCGTTCCATGAAGGATTTCGCGTAAGAGGCCTGCTGTTCCCAGTAGTTGCGGATTTGGCCGCTTTTGAGGTCGAAGAGTTTGCCCAGCGCGGGGCAGAGGCAGTCCGCTTCCCCGCCTGTCACTCGGGGGTGCCATTGCGGGAAGGCGCAGCGTTTTTTGTCGGCAATGACCTCTTCGCCGGAGCAGAGCGTCCGGACCGTTTTCACCGCCCAAAGGATGGATTTCTTTTCATCGGCTTGCAGGTGTTCACACGCCCTGAATTCGTCCACGCCCATGAGCAGATCCCGGAAGGCGGCGTCCATCCGGGTTCCCCGCTGGGCCGCTTCCCCCGCGTCGGGGGAGGAGATGAAACAGGGACATTGCGCCAGCTTGGGGAGCAGGGACGGTCTCAATAATTCCGTGACTGGTGCCGGACGGAGTCCGGCAATGTCAGAGAGGATTTTTTGCAGGTCGTCCAGGTTGACGGCGTATTCCGCTCCGTCCAGGGAGAGGACGGCATGCCCGGTTTCGCGGGCGACGTTGATGCAGGAAACGGTTTTCATCGGGCGGTCGGGGTGTTGTGCTGCAGAACGGCCGTGTTGAACCGGTCGGGGGCGGAGAGGATGAAGGAGGCGAATTTTTCCGAGACGGCTTCAAGGCTCTGCCCCGGCTGGATTTCCTTTTTGTACGCGAGGAAGTTCAGCGCTCCCGGCACGTCGTTGATGACCGCGGCCAGTTGGTCCGCCAGGGAGGGAGCCGGTTTTTCCTGTTGTGCGGGAAGAGGCTCCTGTTTTTCGCCGGCCGGAGCGTTCCCGGAAGGTCCGCAGCCCGCTCCAAATAGCAGGCGGGAGATTTCCTCGGCGTCCATCGCCATAACCGCGGGCATCCCGTGCCGGTTTTTGGCTTCCCAGGTGGCCCGGTGCTCCGTGTAGACGGCACGCAGTTCTCCGCCTTTGGCCTTGCCTCCGTCCGTGAAGGTAGTCACGTAGTTGCAGAACAGGATGGCGTCCCCCCATTCCTTGAGTTTTTCCTTGGCGGTGATGGCCTGTTTGGCCGGAGCGTTGATTTTGATGGTGTACATGGTGTAGGCTTCCCCTTCCGGAGGGTTCACCGTTTCCACGCGGCAGTGGCAGATGACGGCAATGTGCAGTCCCGCGTTCCGGCAGTTGTCAAAGACGGAAAGCAGGTTGACGAACATTTCGCTGGCCTGGGCGTACCCTTTTCCATATCCGATGCTTTCAATGGAGGAGATTTTTCCGTCTTTGGGGGAGGCGTTGTAGTCCCTGATGACCTGGCGGGCGCACATGTCCCACAGGCGGTCTCCCGTGTCGACGACGAGCGTCCGGTAGGGGAGGCTTCCGTTCCGGGCTTCCTTGTAGATGTCCTGCAGGGCTTCCAGCATGGCGCCGTAGTGGTCTACCTGGATACGGTCCACATTCATGTGCTGGGTTCCTTCTTCCGTGTCCAGGAAGAGGGGGGCGGGCAGCCCCGCCGCCAGCGTGGATTTTCCCACGCCTTCCGGCCCGTAGATGATGACACGCTGCGGCCGCTGCTGCACTCCGCGCTTGATGTTTTGTAATAGGTTCATATTATTTCCTTGTTTGAGTATTCAGGTCGGGTGTCAGTTCCTGCTGGCCCCGGCCATCTTTTTTCAGGTAGTTAGAGATTTGCATTGAACGAGCCGGTTTTGCGGTAGCGCTTTCCAGTCGTTGTATCAGAGAGTTGTTCAATAATGGCGGTTGTAACCCGATTCAGGTCCACGTAAAGCACTCCGCCACATTTGACAATCGGAAGCAGTTTTTTACCGTCGGCGCTTTCCAACATGGCCCGGCTTGGTTCAGAACCTCTGGCAAATAGTCCGCATTGGGCAAACTTGGAGAGCCTTACCAGCCGGGACGGCAACGGGGGAGCAGTGATATTGATATTGATTTGAGGAACCCCGGCAAATGTCGCATCGGCGTTTTTAGGCCATGATTGAGACAGGGCATCGGCCAATCCTTTTGAAATGTCTCTGACCACTTGTTCAGGCAATCTATGGTCTTGGTTCATAATCACTTAATGTTAATGTAAATAAAATAAACAATCGTGAAGGCACCAACCAGCAGAGCGGAAAAGACAAGGTTCTGTACGATACCGGGCCGGGGCTTGAGAGCGTTTTCCGGAAAGTTCAACGGGCAACCGTAAAGAACCTCCATTTTCGAGGCACGGTCGCGGCGCATCCAGTATTGTTCGTTCGTCATTTTTTTCATTGTTGTTCAGGGTTGGGTTAAAGCTCGTGCCAGCCGAGCAGCTTCAATTCTTCGATAAGGGCTTCTTCCATGTCAGTCGTCATCATGTCCGTCGGGATTGTCGCACTGCGCGGCGTGATCCACTTCCCACTGGTCAATGGCCAGTTCCAGCTCGTTGAACATCCCTTGCGCTTCGCGGATGGCGACGTATTCTCCATTCACCCGGATGCACCGATCCTCGTTGTCGTATTCGATGATCATTAGAATTGAAAGATTTAGGATTATTGGTTATCCTCGCCGCCATGTGGAACTTCCTGACAAGGCTTAACTGGGGAAATATCGCCGAGGGAGTCTTTATCATGGTGTTGGGTACCGTTTCCCTGGCGCTCATCTACCGATTCAGGAAAATCATTGCCGCCTGGTTGAAAAGGAGGTTCAACCGACTGTGCCGCTTTATGAAAATAAGCCAGTGCTTCCCGCGCCATACCCTTGAGTTCCGCCGCCTTATCCGCCAGAACAGCCAGTTCGCTCGCGCCAATAACAGGCTTCGTGTAGAGCTTGGCAAGATTGATCTCCAAGGAATCCAACGAAATAAACAGTTGCGAGAGGCACAAGAGAAACTCCTCGTTTTTGCGGCGGAATTCCAGGAATGGAGCTGGGAGGATGTTTCCATTGAATTTCAATGGTCTTTGGCATTTGCTCAATTTGTGGTGGATTCCTGTAGGAGGGATAACATGGTTGAGGGTTCCTCCTGGTTCGACGGAATTGAAAACAGAAATAGTTTCTCCATCACTCATAAGGGGAGAAGTTATCTCTTCCACAAGGGACTTCTGAATATTGACTGACTTCATGCCGCCGGCTTCTTGGGTTCGGGGTTCTTTTTTCGAGGTTGGAGAGTACGTTCTTTTACCTTCTGGCGGAAATCCATGATGGCACCGATAACAAGAGCCCGGCCGCTCAAGCCTGTAGCGGCCTGCGCATCCCGGAACCACTCCCGAACTTCTTGCGTTTCTTTTTTCAGGTCGATGATCATATTCGCGTCATGCGTGCTGTTGATGTCTAATGAATATGATTTTTTTCACACTCAATCAAGAAAAAATATGAAATATTTGCAATTTCGGTTCCGCTTTCAATGTTGACAAGTTTGAAAAATATCACATAATCAATGCATGACGCCGACTAAAGAAGAGATAAAAAAATGGTTGAAATCCATTAAGAAAGATCGCGACTGGCTTGCAGAACAATGCTTCGTCAAACGATCGGCTGTTAACTCATGGCTTTCTACAGATCGGGGGATTCCGCCTGCAAAATTAGCTCTCATTAAAAACCTAATGGAAGATGAAATCATAGACCTTGAGCTACCGGATGAAATGGAGAACCTACTTCGGAAGAAGGCGGAAGAAGCAAAAAAGAGTATAGATGACCTTATCAGTGAAATTCTTGTACAATCCGTCCAAGAGTACAAAAAAAAGAAACAGGCAAACGGCATGTCTCAAGAGGCTGTTGAAAAACTACACCCAGCCTTGGATAACGATGACGATGCGGAAGAGGTCAATAATGTCATTCTCCGTGAAATTCAATTGCCGGAAATTATGATCGCCGGAAATGTTGCTGCCGGGGAAATCATGTGGGAAGATAGTGAAGAACCTTCTCCGCTTTTCAAAAAACCTGTCACCGCTCTCCGCGTTTCCGGAACGTCTATGGAGCCAGAAATCAAAAATGGACAAATCGTCGTCGTCAGCCCTATTCCTGAGGGAGACGATTTGGGAAAATATATCGAAAAAATAGTGGTTTATGAGGGGGGGGATTCAGCAAGAGGTATAACTCTTAAGCGATTAGTTCAAGAAAACGGAATATACTTACTAGCCCCTCTTAATCCTTTATTCCAAAGAAGAATAGCCATCGACGGAAAAATAAAAGCAGTTTTGGCTTATAAACTTGATCCATGTTGAGCCATACAAAGGGAAACAAAAAAAGAGCAATTCTTGAATTCATTGCCGAAATAAGTAGTATCCGGCAATGAGCAACAGTCTCGAAGAGCTTAAAAACCTTCTGTGCTCAATGGGGCAGAAAGAAGATCCTTTGCATGATACATGTTACGGTTATGCTAGGTCGCTAGATTTTACGCCATTTGTACGAAATTGGATAGAAAGAGCGAATTATCAGTCTATCTATCATCTCGTCAAAGAACTACATGGGTACACCGATCAATATATTTCAGATCTACTCCAAATAGCTTATGATGTTGCCTGTGAATTTGAAGGGAACATCATAGGAAAGTGTGAAATCATGGCGGTTATTATTCTTGGTGGAGATTCTGATTTACTGCCCATAAGTATTGCTACTTACGGACTCTCCCATCCATCCCTTCCAAAAAGTGTTGCTTGCTTTCCCGAATTAAAATCCGTGTCTCCAACAGCAAGGTATTTGTTAGCCTTTAATGAGGACGGTGGCTATAGACTCCGCATTTATGGAAGCGATAGGACTAGATCGGTTCAGGAATTGATTGATAATGGAATTATTGATCCGCCCTCCGACCTCACAGAACAGTCTTTCAAAGCAACAACCAAGCAAGAAATTATTTCCGTTCTTCAGAGCGTAGGAGAATTTGTTCCTAAGAGTTCAAAAAAGAATCATCTGATTAACTTATTAAAAAAATATCCAAAAGAATTTTCTTCGTTACTCCGCCCTAATTCTATTAAATATTCAGCTATTGCTACGAAGGATTCCTATATTACTCAACTTGTTGAATTTGAAAATCAAGTTATAAAAATAAAGGGCATAATTCATGATAAAAATCCATTTATGATTCAAGAAAAGATACGTTGCAAAAAATACTATCATGAATGGATTAGTCGCATGAGACCAAGCTTTATATGTGATTTTCCTGGAATACAAATTGCCAGCGTGAGCTATGTAAAACACTGGAAAGACAATCTAGCTCTACTTGGGAAAATGTTTCTGGCGACAGATATAGATACATGGATTGAAATATGTAAATCTCCTGATGGAGAAATAAGGGCTCCTTGGGATATTTACAACTGTGGAATTGATGCATCACTACGTTATTTGAAATATGAAGAATGTATCAAATACGGACTACTCAAGCCCGGGGAGCCGTTGAAGCGTCCAAGGGGTGCAGAGCGCTTCGGGATTGACCTGATTGAACGGTACGGGTACGGCAAGAAGGCTAGTACGGCGAAGTTGCCGGAGGAACTGAAGGCCAAATTGAAAAAGGTCTATGAAGACCGCTGGGGAGTCAAACAGGACAAATCTGATTTTGAATAACATCTACCCGATGGACGGCGGCAAAATCTCCGCTCTATACGTGGAAACCCTAGACAGGTGGGAGAAAGCTTAAATTACTCCTCCAATAAAAACATCAAGTATTTTCAACCTCATTCAATTCTTCAAAATGAGACAAAGGGGAATCTAAAACAAGTTGACGATTCTTCCATGCCTCTCTTGCAACAGGGTTATAGGCTATGGTCTTTTCTATAGCCAGAGTTTCCCTGTATTCTTTCGCTTTGGCTGTCTCTGTCCAATGACATTCCAACCCGAAACCGTCAACTACCTCTTTTATGCTGTGGAGGTCTGTTCTAAAAAATTCCTTCCGATAGTTCACCTTATTCACTTGATCCATTAAAAAATGTTTATGTAATGTTGTTTCCAACTTCGGCGCATCTTCCGAATAAATCATTGCATGGACATCAAAAGAAAAAGGAACGGACGCATCCCCTAATTCTCTTACTCGATCAAGAGGCTCTAATCGCCGCGTCATCCCAATTTTGAACACACCAGGCCCAAAACTCCCCTCATTTGAGATGACATAGACATATCCGCGTTTTGTTTGTTGAGCCATGGAAAGAGCCCTTTGTCCGGAATCTCTTGCTAGCTGAAGCTGCTTCTCTAATTCTTCTATCTTTATTTCAAGCACTCTTCTCTTTTCTTCATTTTCACCTGCTTCCAGTTCCTTGGCCTTTGCGATGTCAATTTGTCTCTGCAAGGCTCTTTCCTTAGCTTCTGCTTCTCGTAAAGCTTTCTCTATTTCCCTCTGAACTTTTTGTTCCTCCCTAATTTTTTCTTTAATGATTCTCTGCTGCTCTCTATCCAATTCCTTGGCATATTCCATTGCAGACATCAAAGATATTTCCTTGATCCGTGCATCTATATATTCCTGTGTAAACTTGACCCTATTTTTGAAAGCCCCTTCTATTAAGACAGCGGCATCGCGAACCTTCTGTTGAAGAATTCCCACATTTGAAACCTTAACCTCACTCAAGTACAACGAGCAAAGGCTATCCATTGATAACAGTAATATTTTAGTGAGATCTTCCTCACTCGCAGATAGGCTGTCTGCTAAAAATGAAACAGCTCTGCCTTTTTTGCGCATACCTTTTAGCAATGACTTTATATCTTTCAAATTCTTAGCAGCTTGCGTATATCCGTACTTGCTTATAAGTTCATCATAAATAACAGATATGGGTTCAATATATTCATTTCCATATCCCTGAATACACCTTTTTATAACAGAGTTAAGATTCTCAAGATTTTTTCGCTCTGCTTCTAATTTTTTAATATCACTTTCAATCAAACAAGATTTTTTCTTGAGTTCAACTATATCGTTTTCGGACTGTCTTTTTAATTCTTCTATAGCAAGTTTTTGTTGTAAAATATCGTTTTGGAACTTTCCTTTTTTCTCATCCAAAAGTCTATTTTCCTCTTCCAATTCCTTTTTTATCGCATCTGTCCTCCACCAGGGAATGAGGAAAGACGCAATCAAGCAGCATAAAATCAGAATGAACAACAACAAGGGCATAATTCAAAACAATTAGCACTTTTTTCCAAATACGGCAAGTGGGATAATCCAGAACTCCTCGTTTTCCTATTGAAGCCTTCCATCAATAGGAAAAAGCTTGATGCTACGTTACATCTTCATACGGCCATGCCTTACAGGAGACAGTAAAAATCCCCTGTTTCCAGAAGGAAACAGGGGAATGGCAACTACACTGCCTTGGATGTCTGCGCCAAGAACTTGTTGACAAAGTACATTTGGCCTTTGCCTGTCACTTTCGTGGTGCGCTTAACGACGTTCACGCCATTGGGATCGGTAAAAGACCACTTTTTGATCTCAAATAACCCCATATCCATGGAACGTTGGGTGGGCAGGTTGTAGTTCTCTCCCACTTTGCCGAGATACCCTTCCTCCCGTAGCTGAGCGAACAGGCGGTTCTGTCCCGTAGGCACTCCATTCTGGCGCAGGATCTTGGCAAGTTCGCCTACAAGAACAGAGTTACTGGAAGCCTGGACAGCTTCGCAGAATAACACCTTGGGAGCGTTTTCTTCTACCTTTGCTTCCAGCTCCTTTCTTCTGTCTTGTTCGTCCTTGAGTGCTCGGAACACCTTAATAGCGTTCCCCGGTTGGGCGAGCAGTTCCATCAGCTTCTCCCCGGTGGCGTACAGGCCGTGCTTCCGGATGGAGGGGAGGACCTCAGCGGTCACCCACTTCTTGAACTTCTTGGCCTCCGGCTTGCGGGAGCGGAGAATCAGAGAGTAGAGTCCGGATTCGTTGATGATTGATACTTGCTGGGTTCCGCCAAGGGTGTGCATACTGTGCACCCCCTTTTCTTCATCTTCTAAAAAGCGAAGAGATGATTTAGAGTCTGCAATGCTAAGCGCATTACAAACATCCTTTGCAACAAACCAGGGTTCCCCGTCCTTCACCACGGCGCGAACCGTGCAATTCAGGGTTTCGTTCTGGAACGGCATGACACCGTTCTGCTGCATTAGGGAGGTTTCTCCTTGCGTATTTCCGTTTAGTATGTTAGTAAACATATCTCATTATTGATTGGGCTTACGCCTGTTATTGGTGGTCACCTGCTCCAACAGGTGGCCGCTTTTGTTTGGATGAACAGCATCTCCACTGGGCACGTTCCATAACCTGCCGAAAATTTGTATTCAGGAGTCGGCGAGAGGCCTATGCAGTTCCGATCTTACTTTCAGCCAAGCGAGAATCTCTGATAACCGATATCGGGGGTGCCTGCCTTTGGGGTGAATCGCTGTGCCAATTTCAAACTTGGGGCAGCCTTCTCGGCTCCATCGTTGAATTGTTACAACACTGACCTTCAATGTTTCAGACAACTGTTTCCGTGTTAGAAATACCTCTGTACTTCTCTGTTCTTTCGTGACCATGAATAAATGAATACTCTAGAATAATCTAATGGTCAATGATTATTTTCAAAGGAGTGAAAAATGATGTTGACGGAATAACATTGATTATGTATGAATATCTCTAATGACAGAGAACGATCCATTAGGGAATCAGAAACAGGATGATAACAATAACGAAAAGCAGGCGACTATATTTGTTCAGAAAATTAAAAAGAGGCTTTCTGAACTGAAAAAGGATCGACTTTGGTTAGCAAAGTCATTAAATCGCTCAATATCAACGGTAAATGGATGGCTTTCAGCGGGTAAACCAATTCCTAATGAATGCATAAATGAGATTCGTGTATTGTTTGAGAAAGAACAAAGAAAACAAAAAGAAGAGCGAAAGTCGATCACTGCTGAATCAGACAAAGAATGGGAAACATGGCAGATAGCTTCACAAATCGAATTTGCTGATTCTGTTGAGTCTTGGGCTAGAAATATTCTAAATGAATGGGCTATTCGTGTTAATTCACGATCTAATGAATTAGACAAAGGAGAGTATATATGGATTCATCCAAATGATGAAAATTCTCTTCTATTATGGAGGAGTGCTTTTTTTGCTGACACGAGCTTTATGAGGACGTATGGCAATTTAAAAAAAGACCCTTCTTCTATTATAGAGGAAATATTAAATAAGGAAGCTCAAGAAATCATTGCTCGAGAAAAAGAAAAAAATAATTCTTTCTCGTTAAAAAGCGTGGAGCTTGGTCAATTTGATGGGATCTCAGAGGAAGAGGCCAAAGAACGAATAGACGTAGGAGAATATGTGTATTATTTTACACAGGCTAATGCGTACTTATGGCTGGTTGTGTGTGGTATAGAGAATAAAAACGTAAACACATGGGCCAATGAAATTTTGGATAGAAAAGCTGAAGAAGCAATTTTTAATAGGATCAAATCGAACGTGAACCCAGACGATGAAATTTTATTCTAAAATCCCCCTATCAAAAACGTAAACCCAAGCCCGGCATCTGTTGGGCTTTTTTGTTCCCTCTTCAAAAAAGCATCCTCTCTTGTTTTCTCTTTCCCGGTATGATAGATTTCAGAGATGTACTCGAAAAGTGATATCAAGCAATGGCTCAAGAATTACAACATAGAAAAGAATTAAGAAGTCAATCGGATACCCCAACTCCTCAAGACTGGGAAACATGATCCTTTTCTATTAAATTTGATTACCTAAACTTGGTTTCAACTTCCAAAACTGTTTCGCCATCTCTCCGGTAAGTCCAACCATATTGGTGTATCTATTACGTAGAAGTTCGGCGGAACGGTGTCCCATTTCCATTTGGAGCTTTCCAAAGTCTGCATAGGTTTTCGCGTGGTAGCTGGCAAAAGTGTGACGCAATACATCTTTAGGCCAAGGCTTTTTCTTCCCCCACCCTGCCCGCTTTCTGACTGCTTCCCACCGGGAGCGCCAATATTCCGGAATAATAGCCCCCTTGCGTTCCTTCCCCGGAACCAGGGACAACCATGCCCGCAAAGCCTCGCAGACCGTCACATGCCTTGCTCCCCCTGTTTTGGAAGCTGCAGCCCTGACAGTAATAACGCCATCCTCGAAAGATACGTCTTCCCACGTTAACCGCATCAATTCTTCTGGGCGAATACCGGCAAAAACAAGTATCGCCACGGCAGGTTGAACGGATGTCAAATCCAACTGGGAAGAATCATCCGGCAAAGGCGGTCGGCAAGCGAGCAGCAATCGTTCTACTTCTTCAGGCGTCAATGCCCTGATTTCCCGCTCCTGCGTCTTTAACGCATCAAGCATGCGGGTCGGATTGGAAAGAGCCCATCCACGCTTCATAGCGAGCGTCCAGACGCCGGAAAAGACTACTCTCGCTTTATCCTGCTGAATCGGTGAATCAAAAGCCCTGCCAAACGCCGCACGACATTCCTCTCCTGTGATGCCTCCAATGGGGCGCACACACAAATCGGGACATCGTTTCTCCATGCGACGAATCATATACCGAATTTGTTGCAAGGTACGCTCACGCCGCCTTGTGATTTTTTCCTTCACACGAACCATTTCCCAAGCGGCTTCACTCCAGGAAGGAGACTTCTTTTCATGCCGTATCTGTGCGGCTCCCAATTTGAAAGCATGCTCTATTTCGGCTATATCTCCTATCCCGGCTTCCTGCATCCTTTTCACGAGTCGGCAAGCATCCACCAACCCTATTCCAGAGCCCTCCAAAATATCCAGCGCAGATAAAGCTTCTACCGCCTGAGCTTGGGTTAATTCAACAATCCCGGCATCCACAGCCACTTTTCCAAGCTTGATTTCCCCGGCCGCCGCCAATGCTTTTTTATAGGAGGGATAAAACCGCTGTTCCCTCTTTCCGGATTCCGAAAAGGAGGCGGGAATTGAGAGGCGCCAGCAGGCTTTCCCCATCTTTTCACGGGAAACATCTTTTACAGGCGTCAAAGGAGCCGCTTTCTTTTTCCGTTTCTCTTCCATCCCGGGTAACTACTGGGTAACTATTTTTGACCGGAGATACAAGCAAAAAGGGGTAAATTCAGCATATTTGAAAACAAAAAAGGCCCGCCAAAAGCGAGCCTTTAATTTACATAATTCATTGTTATTTAAAGAAGTACCCCCGACCGGACTCGAACCGGTACGTCCTTGCGGACAACAGATTTTAAGTCTGCAGCGTCTACCATTCCGCCACGGGGGCATTGACCGGACGGCACTCTACAGGAATGCCGCCGGGATTCAAGCACGAATCCCTTCCGGTTTTTAAATATTAATCACGAACTTCCACCACCATGCTGATTTCCACCGCTACATTGAGCGGCAGGGCGGATACGCCTACCGCCGTACGGCTGTGGCGGCCAATTTCTCCAAAGGCTTCCACCAGCAGGTCGGATGCGCCATTCAATACTTTAGGATGGTCATAAAAATCCGGGCCGGCATTCACAAATCCGTTCACGGCCACGATTCGGGATACTTTTTCCAGAGACCCCACCACCTGCACAATAACGGCCAGACGATTCAAAATAGCGGCGCGCGCAGCGGCCTGACCTTCTTCCACCGTCAGCTCCTGCCCTACTTTGCCAAAGTATTTGTCGTCCCCGTTCACGGAAATGCCGCCGGAGAGGTGAAGCAGGTTGCCCGTGCGTACGCATTGCACATAGGAGCCTACGGGAGCGGGAGCATCGTAAATGGCGTAACCAAGGTCGGAAAGTCGTTGACGTATTTTATCCATATAGAGCATTTGACAGAAGTTGAGTTGAAAGGATACACCGGAAATAGTTGCATTTCCAGATGCCTTTCATGACATTTTGAACAATTTTCGGTCTGTTTGCACGTAAAATGATTGCCATCCACCTCATTTAGTTGCTATTGAAACAACCCGTACATGATGACCGACGAAACTCCTTCCACAGACCCCAAGCAGCAGATTCCGGACCTTTCCGGCTTGGCCGACTTTCAATTTGGTCCGGCCTGGGCGAGACCGGGAGCCCGTCAGGAACGGCCTGTATCCTACCCGGAACGCAGGTCCGGAGACAGGCAGGGAGGCGACCGCCGACCGCGGCGCGACAACCGTGAAGGCCGCCAGCCCCGGGGGGAACGTCGTGTTGACGGTCAAAGCGGCGAAAGAAGGTTTAACCGGGAAGACCGCACGCGCGGCTCCCTCCGCAACCGCCGCGATCAAACTCCCCGCTCCACCATGGAGGAACCGACGGAAGGCCTGCGCGTGGAGCTGCGCCCCGTGGATTCCGGCCTGGCTGCCCTGCACCAGGAAGTACAGAAACACCGCCGCACCATTTCCCTGCTGGACCTTGCCAAGGTGGTCATGGGTTCCTACGACCGTTATGACCTGGTATTCATGAAGCAGGAAAACGGCCCGGATCTGTACCATTGCAAGCATGGCGACGGCGCCTGCTTTATTTCCCGACAGGAGGCCGTCAAACACCTCTGGCAGTCCACCTGGATGCCCAAATATTACGAATCCGTAGAACAGGAAGTGGAAGCTCCAAAAGGAGATTTCAAAGCCATTGCCAAATGTTCCTTAAACAACGAGCTGATAGGTCCCGTTAATTGGCACGGCTACCAGTCCGCCCTGATGAACCTGCATCGCACCAAATTTGCCAACATGACTTTTGAGGCTTTCCGTTCCAAGATTGTGACGGACAAGAGCGAAGAAGCTGTCCAGGCATGGCAGGAAGCCGTTTCCAAACGCACCGCCTGGAAGCCCGTTCGGGAAGGAGCCTCCGAAGTGCTTCTGGAATCTCCCGCCGCGGTAGAACAGGATTTCGAATCCAACCACTTTGACGAGTGCTATGACGTTACGGACAAGGTGTTCGTCAACGGAGCCGTGAAAAAGAATCACCTCTCTCCCGGTCTGTGGGCGCACCTGATCCAATTATCCGGCACCACCCGCCGCCATCCCAGCATGCTGATTCCCAACCTTTGCCACGGGTTAGCCCGGCATCATATGCCTATTTTCAAGTGGAAAGGCAACCATTACACCGGCCCGGCACGCCCCAAGGCCATGGAAGAAGGCACCGTCTTATCAGATTCCCTGATGTCCATTGCCACCTGGGCGGCCAATAATCCCGGCAAAGGCGTCGATGCCATGCTTAAAGAGCTGGCCCCAATCCCGGAACAGGAAAAGGCCTCGGAAGAAGAAGTAGCCCAGGCCATGGAAAAACAGCAGAATTTGGTCCGTGATCTGCTCTGGCTGTCCGAACAGGGCTATATCCTGGTTTTCTCCAATAACACTGTCAGCCGCCCAAGAACCGTCTCCGCCCAAGCTCCTTCTCCCAAGAAGGCTCCCAAGGAAAAACGGAAACCGGAAGAGAAGGGCCAGGACGCGCCGGCAACGGACTCCGCTACACCAGAAAAACAGAAGGCAGCCTCTTCTTCCGAGGCGGCAGCCGCCCGGGAGGAAGCATCTGAAGAAAACAGCGTGGTTACGGAAACTGAAGAATTCCCCTCCGTTCCGGCGGAAGAACTCCCTGAAAATAATATTCCGGAGGAGGTTTCCGCAAAAGCCTGACGCCTTCCCTTCCCCCCCCTTCCCGTCATACAGTCCGCAGGATTATCTTGATCCTGCGGACTTTGTTTTGTAGAAGTGGGGAAAATCAACAGGATTTTACAATATGATCAGTACAACAATGGCAACTGCTCTTAATGAGCAAATCAAATGGGAAATGTATTCAGCCAACCTTTACCTGGCCATGTCCGCCTATCTGCAAGATGCCGGTCTGACAGGTTTTTCCCACTGGATGCGCATTCAATATCAGGAAGAAACCGCTCATGCGCTGAAATTTTATGATTTCCTTCTTTCCCGCGGAGGCCAGGTTACAATGCTTTCCATAGACGCTCCGGATGCAAACTGGTCCAATATTCTTGAAATTTTTGAAGAAACGCTGTCCCACGAACAGGAAGTCACTCGCCGAATCAACGAACTGGTGCATCTTGCCAAGGAAGAACGGGATTTCGCCACGGATATTTTCCTGCAATGGTTTGTCACCGAACAGGTGGAAGAGGAAGAAACCGTCAAGGACATCATCAGCAAATTACGCATGATTAAGGGAGAAGGACAGGGAATGCTGGTTCTGGACAAGGATATGTCAGCCCGCACCTTTACGCCGCCTCCCGCCAACTAGTTGTTGCTATTGTTCTCCGTCCATTCTCCGGAAAAGAGTTCCAGAAAAAACTTACCGGAGAATGGCGGGGGAATAAAATATCTTGCGGATACAAGCATAAGATTGACGGCATGCAATGATGTTGCCGGCAGTAATGCTTTATTCCATGATTTTCTGCCTGCAATGCTGCAAGCAGCTGGAGTTGCTGTATGGCGGCGGCTGGGACGGCAAGCAACGCCGTCTTTCTTATTTTTCAGGAAACAGGCCGGCGGATCACAAAATTTTCCATTGTGCGGAATAGCGAGGAATGACATAAGAACCACTCGTAAACAATAAATGCTGAAAAAATTAATGAACCACGCATCCCCAGCAAACCGATATCATTGAAATGTAATGGTAACGGCTCTAAGTTCCATGGTCGTAAACATTTGATAACGGACCTTCAGAATATGAACATGGACGGCGCAATTGCTCTTTTACACACCGTGCCGATAACCAATGATGCGTCATCTATAATGGAGCATTTATTAATGCGGTTGATGCGCCCGGCCCTTTCACTGCCGCTGGACTATTTTCAAAATAGGCCGTTCTGGATAATAGGAGTTTTGCAGGTAACCTCTTAGAACCCCGGCAGTCTTTTTCCGGCTCCTTGAGCATTTTCCCCTATTACTTCCGCCAGCCTTTGACTTTTGGGGAAGAAGCAATTTTTCTCTCCCAAAAGCAGAGCGTCATTCCCAGACCGGGTCTGTAACGGCGCTTGCTCCATCAGTATGGGGCAGGTTTCCGTTTGTTCTTTTCCCCTCCTTCCAGGACCGTTTAAAAAGGTTTTTCCTGCCTTTACAAGCGTCATAGACTCATACCGCCGTAAACAAGGAACCGCAACTATCGCGGCAGGAAGGAGGCCATGAAAGAAAGTTTTCAACGCCCCCTTTCTCTACTCTCACGTCAAGACTGCAGAAGTTCCAAGTCCGTCTCAAGGGCAGGAAAATATTGCTTCCCGCTGTATAAAATTTTCCTCCGGCAAGGTTTTATTTCCCATGAAAAGCCTCTGCACAAGAGCCCTCTTCAATCCAGGCTTGTCATGCTGCAACGCCTCTTTATGCCAGATTTGCTGCGGATTCCCGGAAGTTTTGTGAAAAACTACCGTTTATCAATAGCTTATATCTATTTTTAACATATTATTCACATTCTGTATTCAGAATATATCCATTCTATTAACAGTCAACATATTGTATTTCAAATACCATCAAAATGCTTATTATCCGCAAATGTAAAATTTTAATAAAAATTTATATTTTTGACTTGCCCGCAGAAGGACGCGGCGGTAGGTTGGCCGAACCGCCGGCGAGTCTCCGGACGGGTATCGCTATCAACCCTCCCATACATTCACAACGATCATGAGCTCCATTTCCGAAGAAGCAAACAAGCTGGCGGATTTCATCCTGTTCACGCAACGTTCCTGCATTCTGAACCTTTCTTCAGAATTGAATGAGGGCAAGGTTTCCTACCCCCAGTTTTTCCTGCTGACTTATCTGGCCAGCGAAGATTTTCTGAGCATGTCCAGCATTGCCCAGAAAATGGGGCATTCTACCGCGGCCGCTACCGGCATGGTGGATAAATTACAGGAAATGGGCTACCTGAAACGCATGAGCGCAGCCAAAGACCGCCGCAAAATCATGGTCGCCATCACCCAGGAAGGGCGCGATCTGGTAGCTCGCATGCGCCAGAACATCGTTCGGGATCTGGCAACCTTGATGGCCGGAGCGGATCCGGACGCACGCCAGACGCTTGCCGATACCGGAAAATCCATCAGAAAGCGCCGTTTGGCCTGATTTCCGATTTTTCCTCCCGGTCTCTCCCGGAGAAACCGTTCCCCTGTTGCGGGGAAGTCCTTTTTCTTTCCTTTCTTTTTTAAAAGGGCTTCCAGGGAGATTGTTTTTGCCTGAATTGTGGCATCGTGCTAAATACTGGCAGTCACGAACGCAACAGACCATGGATCTCCATACTTATTTACGCAATTTTCCAGACGCCCAGGGCCGTTTTGGCGAATACGGCGGCGTTTACCTGCCGGACGAGCTGGTTCCCGCTTTTGAAGAAATTACGGAAGCCTACCAGACGATAGCCCACTCCGCCCAGTTCATTAATGAATTGCGGCGCATCCGCAAACAGTTTCAGGGACGTCCCACCCCGGTTTACCACTGCGAACGCCTTTCCCGCCACCTGGGCACCTCTCAAATTTACCTGAAGAGGGAAGATTTGAACCATACAGGCGCCCATAAGCTCAACCATTGCATGGGGGAAGGCCTTCTGGCCAAATACATGGGCAAGAAGCGCATTATCGCGGAAACGGGCGCAGGACAGCATGGCGTGGCGCTGGCTACAGCCGCCGCCTTCTTCGGCCTGGAATGCGAAATTCACATGGGAGCGGTAGATATTGCCAAGCAGGCTCCGAACGTCACCCGCATGAAAATCCTGGGTGCCAAGGTGGTGCCTGTCACGCACGGCCTCCAAAGTTTGAAGGAAGCTGTGGATTCCGCCTTTGAATCTTACCTGAACAGTTATCAGGATTCCATTTACTGCATCGGTTCCGTGGTAGGCCCCCACCCTTTCCCGCAAATGGTGCGCGATTTCCAAATGTGCATCGGCGTGGAAGCCCGGGAACAATTCCTGGAAATGACGGGACTTCTGCCGGACGCCGTCTGCGCCTGCGTGGGCGGCGGCAGCAATTCCATGGGCATGTTTACCGCCTTCCTGGGAGACCCGCTGGATATCTATGGCGTAGAACCCCTCGGCAAAGGTCCCAGGCTTGGGGATCATTCCGCCTCCATCACCTATGGACGCAAGGGCGTCCTGCACGGTTTTGAAAGCATCATGCTCCAGGATGAAGACGGCAATCCGGGACCGGTCCATTCCGTAGCCAGCGGCCTGGATTATCCTTCCGTAGGGCCGGAACACGCCTATCTGCACGACATCGGCCGCGTTAACTATGTCACCGCCACAGACGAGGAAGCCGTGGACGCCTTCTTCAAACTTTCCCGTTACGAGGGGATCATTCCCGCTCTGGAAAGCTCCCACGCTATCGCGTATGCCATGAAGTGGGCACGGGAAAACAGAGGAGGCGCCATTCTGGTAAACTGCTCCGGCCGCGGAGACAAGGATGTGGATTACGTCGTGGAGCATTACGGCTATGGGGAAGACCACCAGTTCCCCGCCTGATTGCCCGGCCTTTCCTCATTTTCGGCGTATGAAGGGTGCCGTCATCCTTCATACGCCATCCTTACGCAAGGCTCTTAACGCAGCCACGCCACCTTTCCATGAAAGTATTGTCCCGTCTGGTTCACCGGAGTTTTCACATTATTCCGCGTCAGGAAGATTTCCGTCCCCTGGCTTTGGGAGCCTCCGGCCGTACGATCGTCCGCATCCATTTTGGCGGCCGCACATGCATTGGCATCCAGTGGGGAAATGACCGTGCGGACAATGATTCTTTTATCCCCGCAGCCCGGCATCTGCACGCCCACGGTGTCAACGTGCCGGAAATTTACGATTATGAACCTCTCGGTCCCGGATGCGGAGCCGCCTTGGTGGAAGACCTGGGAGACGCCAACCTGCTGGCTTTCCGGAAAGAACCCTGGCCTTCCCTGCGCCTGCGCTACATCCGGGCTATGGAACAACTCCATCTGCTTCACTCCTGCCCGTTTCCGGAGGAATTTCCCCTCCAGCCCGCTTTTGACGAGGCCTTGTACCGCTGGGAGCAGTCCTATTTTGCTGAACATTTCCTGGGATCCCACCTGGGGTTGGAACCGGCTTCCTTCCTGAACCATCCCGCCCTGAAAGAGCAGGCGCAGTTTCTGTCGGCCCTTCCGGAATGCCCCGTCCACCGGGACAGCCAGTCTCAGAACGTGCATATCCACGCGGGAAAAACCTGGCTGATTGATTTTCAGGGCATGCGCGGCGGCCGTCCGGAATATGATCTGGCCTCCCTGGTCTATGACGGCTACGCCCGTCTGGAACCGGAACAGGCGGATGAATTGCTCAGGGAGTGGGAAAATATCTCCGCTCACTCCATAGATCACCGCATTTTCCGTGCCTGCGCCCTGCAGCGGATTATGCAGATGCTGGGCGCTTACGCCAATATCGGCCACAACCAGGGAAAAACCTGGTATCTGGCTCAGATTCCCGCCGGGCTGGGACACCTGCGGAAGCTTCTGCCCGGCTCCACGCTTGCAGAACCGCTGGCTGCTATGCTAGCATGATTTTTCCCAGCCCCTCTGATGACGCTTCCCCCCAAATTCCTGCTTGTCCTGTCCCTGTTCCAGATTTCCCTGGGGCTGGGCTGGATTCTGGGGTATGTGCTTCTTCCTCCTACCATTTTCTGTTATGAACAGGCAGCGGAACATTTGCTGGCTGGGGAATACCGGACTGTTCACCCGGAAGGGCTGAATACGGAAAACAGCATCGTCCTCCAGCCCTACGATTACTTCAACAAAGGGCAGACGGCCCAGCTTCCCGTGGTTTCCCTGCACCGGGAATCATCACTGAACAGTTTCGCCTCCTATCCTCCCAATCCCATGGATTACACAGTGCTGTTCCGGCACCTGTATGAACAGGGAGCCAGGAATGTTTACGTGATGTCCCCCATGACCTGGGAAGAAAAGCCGGACAGCATCGTCAAAGCCGCCGTGGGGTATGAACTGGACCGCTTCCTCCACAAGGCTCTGGGCCGGCAAATGAGCGAATCCGCCCGCCGCTCGCCCCTTCCGCCAGATTGGAAAGACTTGATTATTCCCGCTTCCAACATCGTAGGAAAGACGGACCAGTTCCCGCGCGCGGACAGGTTCGTAGGGGAACCTCCGCAAATAACCACGTCAGCCCCCTCCCTGGGAACCGTCGTGGAAAATAACGAGCTGTTTTCCCCAGCTCCGGAAAACAGGGTGTCCCCGCCGCTTTTCATCCGCTGGGGCGGGGATATCATTCCCACTCTTCCTCTGGTCGCCGCTCTGAATGCCCTGGACCTGAAACCCGGTGATGTCAGAATCATTCCGGGAGACACCCTTTTTCTGGGCGGCAAACGCTCCATTCCTCTGGATAAACACGGCCGCATCCCCCTGGCGGCAAACAGCAGCCCTACCATTCTGGACACCAAGGAAGTAATCGTCCCCGTCATGTCCGGCCTGCGCCCGCCGGATACTACTGCCGTCAGAAAACTGCTTTCCTCAGCGGATGCGGTACTCGTTTCCGAACCATCCGCCCTTTCCGACACGCCGGACGCGCAATCCCTTCTGGCGGCGCAAACTGTCCGCAGCATCATGGGAGCGCTTGCCCCTGCCCCTGCCGTCCTGATTCCCATAGCCCCCGCCTGGGTACAATGGATCATCGTGCTGGATGTCCTGCTTCTGTCCATATGGGCTTTACGTTTTCAACGCAGAGGGCGCTTCATCACCTGGGGCCTCTGTATCCTGTTCGTTCCGTTCATTGCATGGTACCTGTTTTCCGCTCATGATACATGGTTCCCCGTCATGACTCCCGTAACGGCGGTACTGTGCGTAGCCCTGGCGTGCAGTCTGTTCCCCCAGCTTTCCCCCCCCTCCCGCGATGCAGAGGATGAAGATGAAGAAGACGACGGCACACCCTCGTCGGAAGGCAGCGGCGCCGGCCATGTGCTGCCCCCGGACAACTTGTATCAGGAACCCAACGAAGTACCTATCCCCCATCACTCCAAAAGAGAACGCCCCGACTCATGACACAGCGCAAGCACATCCTCTTCATCTGCACCGGCAACACCTGCCGCAGCCCCATGGCGGAAGGCCTGTTCCGGAAACTTTCCGCGCACCATCCGGAATGGCAGGCCGGTTCCGCAGGAACAGCCGCATGGCCCGGGCAGGCAGCCAGTCCGGAAACGCTCCACGTCCTCCGGGAGCATGGCGTCAATCTCTCCAGCCATGAAAGCCGCCCTGTTACGGATGAACTGATGAAAAACGCCACAGATGTCTACGCCATGACGGAAAGCCACCTGGCCGCCCTGCTTGCCAATTTCCCCGAACATGCGAACAAGGTCAGGCTGGTCACCTGCTACACGGGCAACCGCGGCATCGCCGACCCCATCGGCTGCGGACAGACAGCCTACAACAATGTAGCGCGGCAATTGACAACCGCCATCCAGGCCATCATTGCCCGGATGGAGCAACAGGAGTAGCAACCTCTTTGACTCCTTCCCCCGTCATGGCTTCCCCTTCCATACGCATTAATCTGCCCCGCCAGGAACTGGTGCTGGAAAAATCCGGAAAAATCCTGCTCCAATGCCCCGTTTCCAGCGGGAAGGCAGGTACAGGCCATGAAGAAGGTTCCGGGAAAACCCCCACAGGTCATTTCCGCATCTGCAAAAAAATCGGAGACGGAGAACCGGAGGATACTATTTTCATCTCACGCCTTCCGGCAGGTCGCTATCCCACCGCCATCCCGAAAAGTCTGGATGAACATTCCGACTTCATCCTGACCCGCATTTTGTGGCTGGACGGACTGGAACCGCACAACGCCAATACCCGGAGCCGCTATATTTACATCCACGGCACCAACGATACGGAACTGCTGGGCACCCCGGCTTCCCATGGCTGCATACGCCTTTCTCCCAGGGACATGATGGCTCTTTTTGCTCTGGCGGAAGAAGGGATGGACGTGTTCATCCAGTGTTAAGCCATTCTTTTCTAGACGTAATCTAAAAAAGTTATCCACGGAAAAGGAAAATAATTGAACAAAGGCTCTCTTGGGATGTATAAAGTATGAAGGTATCGGTATTTGGCAGCCGTCCTCCTGTTCCATAAACATCCATTCATCCCCAATCAATCATGGACGACCCGGTCTTATTATCCCGTCTCCAATTCGCCATCACGATCATGTTCCACTACATCTTCCCGCCGATGACCATCGGCCTGGGGGTGGTTCTGGTCGCCCTGGAAGGCCTGTGGCTGAAAACGAAGAATGACCTCTACCACAAGCAGGCCAAATTCTGGACCAGAATCTTCGGTATCATCTTCGCCCTTGGCGTAGCCTCCGGCATCGTGATGGAATTCCAGTTCGGCACCAACTGGGCGGATTATTCCCGCTGCGTAGGCGACATCTTCGGCAGTCCCCTGGCAGCGGAGGGAATCTTCGCCTTCTTCCTGGAATCAGGCTTCCTGGCCATCCTGCTTTTCGGCTGGGACAAGGTGGGCCCAAAAATGCACTTTCTTTCCTCCTGCATGGTCGCTCTTGGCGCCCATTTCAGCGCCATCTGGATCATTGTGGCCAACTCCTGGATGCAGACGCCCGCCGGATACAAGCTGGTGGAAGTAAACGGGAAAATCCAGGCCCATATAACCAGCTTCTATGACGTGGTCTTCAATCCGTCCACCGTGGACCGCCTGACGCACGCGCTCGCCGGCTGCTGGCTGGCGGGAGCCACGCTCGTCCTCAGCGTCTCCGCCTGGTATATTTTGAAAAAACGTTTTACCGGAGGATCAGAAAAAAGCTTCAAGGTGGCATTGGTCATCGGTCTCATCGGCGTGGCTGGCATGGGCATCACGGGAGATTCCAGCGCACGAGAAGTCTCCGTCCACCAGCCCGCCAAATTCGCGGCTATGGAAGGCGTCATGGAATCCGGCGCCCCTCAGGACCTCCATCTCATCGGCTGGATGAACCCGTCCACCCATGAAGTGACGGGAATCTCCATCCCGTACTTGCTCACCCTCCTGACCCATCACGACCTGGACACGTCCATCACCGGCATGAACGACATCCCGCAGGACGAACGTCCTCCCATCCTGCCCGTCTTTTACTCCTTCCATCTCATGATCCTGATCGGCTGCGCCCTGGCGGCCCTGTTTCTGGCGGGCTTGTGGGGGTGGAAAAGAGGCTGGCTCTTCCAGAAGCGCTGGCTGCTCTGGTGCTTTGTTTTCTCCGTACTGGGCCCGCAAATAGCCAACCAGGCGGGCTGGGCCGTAGCGGAACTGGGACGCCAGCCATGGATTGTGTACGGCATCCTGAGAACGGAACACGCCGTATCCCCCACCCTCACCGCGGCGGAAGCCCTTTCCTCCCTGGGTATGTTCTTCGTCATTTATGCCCTGCTGCTGGCCCTCTTCCTCTATCAAATCACCCATAAGATCCACAAAGGTCCGGACCAGGAAGCTGGCGAAGACGACGGCGCCGGGGAAGGCAAACTCCAGGTTCCTTTTGTTAAAGACTAATCTTCATCCCTCTTTAAAAATCATGTTGGACAATCTCACTCTCGCAGACCTGCAAATCATCTGGTTCATCCTCGTCGGCGTGCTTTTCTCCGGATACGCCATCCTGGACGGCTTTGACCTGGGCACCGGAGCTCTTCAGCTTTTCATCAAGGGCGATGAAAACAGAAGACTCACACTAAATGCCGTGGGCCCTGTATGGGACGGAAACGAAGTCTGGCTCATCACGGGCGGAGGAGCCCTCTTCGCTGCCTTTCCGTACGTATACGCCTCCGTCTTCTCCGGGTTTTACCTGGCCTTCATGCTCCTGCTGCTCACCCTTATCTTCCGTGCCGTGTCCATTGAATTCAGAAGCAAACAGCCCATGAAATGGTGGCGCAGGGGATGGGACACCACTTTCTCCATCAGCAGCCTTCTGGCAGCTCTGCTCATCGGCGTAGCCATGGGGAACGTCACCAAAGGCATTCCTCTGGACGACCATGGCAACTTCACCGGAACATTTCTCAGCCTGCTGAATCCTTATTCCATTCTTCTGGGGCTGACGACGGTCGCCCTGTTCGCCATGCACGGGGGAATCTACCTGCTGATGAAAACCCAGGGAAGCCTGCAGGAACAAATCGGAAAACTGCTCAGACCCTGCGTCATCATCTTCACTGTCCTGATCATCCTGCACGGGGCGGCCACCCTGCTGTACGTCCCGCACGTAGCGGCCGCCCTGGAACGCTCCCCCTGGATTTACGGAATCGCCGCCCTGGCGGTCATTTCCATCGCGTCCATCTGGATATTCATCCACAGGAACCGTCCGGGCTGGGCCTTTGTCGCCTCCTGCTCCACCATGGGCTGCATGATGGCTCTCTTCGGGACAGCGATGTTCCCCAACCTGCTCTACTCCATGCCCAATCCGGAACATTCCCTGACGCTCTCCAACGGCTCATCCACTCGGGAAAGCCTGGTCGTGATGACATACATAGCCATTCTGGGCGTGCCGCTCGTCCTGGCTTATTCCGCTGCCATTTACTGGGTTTTCCGCGGAAAAGTCCAGCTCAACGAACACAGTTACTGATGCCCTGCGGGCAAAAATAGCGATCAGCGAACCGAAAAAACCTGTACCATCCGCTCTGCCGCATGAATGCCTCCATCTTCTCCAAACTCCCGCCGGAGGAAATTACGGCGCTCCATCAATCATGGAAAAACGATCCCCTGTCCGTGGACCCTCTCTGGGCCGCCTGGTTCGACGGCTACGAACTGAGGAGCGGAGGAGCCCCCGGGGAAAAAGAAAATGCGGGGAACGCCGCGGACACATCCCCCTACACCGTTCCTCCGGAAAGCGCGGAACGCCGCGGGCGCGTCAACCAGCTCATCCGGGCCTACCGGGTCATGGGACACCAATGCGCCCGCTTTAACCCGCTGGATCCTCCGGACCAGACCGGTTGCCCCGTCAATCCGGAAGATATGGGATTCCGTGAGGAGGATATGGACCAGCCCGTCAACATCGGAACCTTCATGGACGGAGGAACGTTCACGCTCCGTGAAATCATCACTAGGCTGCAAAAAATCTATTGTGGAGCCATCGGATTTGAATATCACCACATAGACAATCTTAAAATCCGCTCCTGGATTGAAGAAAAAATCCAGCTCCGGGCAAACGGCGTGGATTATGGCCCGGAAGTCCGGAGAGAAGCCTTGTTCCATCTCTGCAAGGCGGAACTGTTTGAGGAATTCCTGGGCAAGCGCTTCATGGGGGAAAAACGCTTCTCCCTGGAAGGAGGGGAAGGAGCCATCGTCCTGCTGGACGCCATGATCAAGCGCTGCCCCGCCGCCGGAGTCTCTCACATTGAAATGGGCATGGCCCACCGCGGAAGGCTGAATGTGCTCGCCAATATTCTCCACAAACCGCTGAAAACCATCTTCCGCGAATTCACGCTGGACTACCTGCCGGAATCCCCCATCGGCAGGAGCGACGTCAAATACCACCTCGGTTACGCCGCCACACGCCATGTGGACGGTAAAGAACTCCATATCCGCCTTTCCTCCAATCCCAGCCATCTGGAAGCCGTGTATCCCGTGGTGGAAGGCAGGGCCAGGGCCATGCAGCACAACCTGCAAGACGCGGAACGCAAGCATGTGCTGCCGATCGTCCTGCACGGGGACGCCGCTTTCTCAGGACAGGGCATCGTGGCGGAAGTCCTCAATCTCTCCCTGCTGAAAGGTTACCGCACGGGCGGCACCGTGCACCTCGTCATCAACAACCAGATCGGCTTCACCACCAGCCCGGACGAAGCCCGCTCCTCCCGCTACGCCACGGACGTGGCGCAGATGCTCCAATCCCCCATCCTGCACATCAACGGAGAAAGCCCGGAAGACCTGGTGTGGGCGGCGGACTTCGCGCTCCAGTTCCGCCAGGAATTCGGAAGGGACATCATTCTGGACATGTACTGTTACCGCCGTCTGGGCCACAATGAAACGGACCAGGCCGCCTTCACCGCGCCTATGCAGACCAAGCGGATTGAGGCGCGCCCCACCGCCGCCGCCCTGTACGGAATGGCGCTCAGGGAGCGCGGGGAATTGACGGAACAGCAGGAGCAGGACATCCGGAAAGACCTTTGGGAGGGCATGGAACAGGCCTACCTGCAAATGAAGGAAAACCCCACGGACTACATCCTGCCCTCCACCGCGCAGGATGCGGATGAAACGCCCCTCCCGCGCACCAGCACGCGGACGGGAATCAGTCCGGAACTGTTCCAGCGCATCGGAAGTATCCTTACGGAACTTCCGGACAGCTTCACGCCCCACCCCACGCTGGAAAAACGCTTCCTGGCCCGCCGCCGGGAAGCCTTCCGGGAAGGCGGCCTGCTGGACTGGGCCATGGCGGAATCCCTGGCATGGGGCAGCCTGCTCACGGAAAACCATACCGTGCGCCTGTCCGGCCAGGACTGCCAACGCGGCACCTTCTCCCAGCGGCACGCCGTCCTGCACGACTTCAATGACGGCTCCCTGTACACTCCCCTGGAAAAACTGAATCACGGCACCACCGCATTCCGCATTTACAACTCATCCCTGTCGGAAGCCTCCGTACTGGGCTTTGAATACGGCTACGCGCTGGAAAGTCCGGACGCGCTGGTCATGTGGGAGGCCCAATTCGGGGACTTTTCCAACGGGGCCCAGGTCATCGTGGACCAATTCATTGCTGCCGCAGAAGCCAAATGGAACCAGAAGAACCGCATGGTGCTTCTGCTGCCCCACGGTTATGAAGGAGCAGGCTCGGAACACTCCAGCGCCCGCATGGAACGCTACCTACAGCTTTGTGCGGATGACAACATGCAGGTCATCAATCCCACCACTCCGGCCCAGTATTTCCACGCCCTGCGCCGCCAGGTGCACCGGAACGTGCACAAACCCCTGATTATTTTCACGCCCAAAAGCCTGCTCTCCCGTCCGGAGGCCGTCTCCCCGCACCGGGAATTCCTGGCCTCCACCCGTTTCCGCGAAGTGCTGCCGGATCCGGATACTCCCGCGCCGGGCCAGGTCACGCGCGCCGTCTTCTGTACCGGGAAAATCTATTATGACCTGGCTGCCTACCGCAGGGAACGGAATATTTCAGACACGGTAATCATCCGTCTGGAACAAATCTATCCTCTGGCGCAGGAACAGCTTACCTATCTGCTGGCGCCCTACCAAAAAGTGCGCGACTTCGTCTGGTGCCAGGAAGAACCCTCCAATATGGGGGCCTGGGGCCACCTGCGGAACAGGCTGGGACGCCTCTTCGCCACTTCCTTCCGCTATGCGGGCCGCCCCTCCATGGCCTGCCCTGCGGAGGGGGCCAAAGCGCTGCACGCCGCCGCACAAAAAAGACTCATCGCCGCTGCCTTCGGGCCGCGGGCTCAATCCTGAACCCATTTTACTCCCATGAGCGACATCCTGACTCCCTACTTTGGAGAATCCATCACCTCCGCCACCGTAGCCGCGTGGCACAAGAATACCGGCGACCCGGTAGTCAAAGGCGACATTCTGGTGACGCTGGAAACGGACAAGGTTTCCACGGATTTGGAGGCGGATGAAAGCGGCGTGCTGAAAATCCTCGTCCCGGAAGGGGCGGAAGCCCCCATCAGCGCGGTTTTAGGCCGCATTTCCCCCCTTGACGGAAGTTCCGCCGCATCGCCCTCCGTACCACTGGAAACGCGGGAGAAACCCGCTTCCGGTTCCTCCTCACCTGTGACAGGCGTCCCGGAACAAAAGCCGGAAAAGAAAACATCCTCACCGGATCAGACAACCTCCGGAAAAAATGGGAAAACAGAAAAGGAGTCCTCTCCGCGCTTCATCAGAAAACCCATGAGCCCGTTGCGCCGTACCATCGCGGCACGGTTGGTAGAGGCCCAGCACCAGACGGCCATCCTGACTACCTTCAACGAATGCGACATGTCCTCCGTGATGGAGCTCCGCAAACAATTCAATGCAGCGTACCGGGAACGGTACGGAACCAAACTCGGTTTCATGAGCTTCTTTATCAAGGCCGTAGTCAAAGCATTGCAGGAAGTGCCCCAGGTCAACGCCAGAATAGACGGTACGGACATCGTGGAAAACCTGTACTATGACATCTCCATAGCCATCGGCACGGATAAGGGTCTCGTCGTCCCCGTGCTGCGGGACTGCGACCGGAAAACGCTTCCGGAGCTGGAACTGGAACTCGCTTCCCTGGCGGAAAAAGCACGCAGGGGAAACCTGTCCATGCAGGATCTGCAAGGCGGCTGCTTCACCATCTCCAACGGCGGAACATATGGGTCGCTTCTTTCCACGCCCATCCTGAACCCGCCCCAGAGCGGCATTCTGGGCATGCATGCCATCCAGGAACGCCCCGTGGTCCGGGACGGCCAAATCATCGCCCGGCCCATGATGTACCTGGCCCTTTCCTACGACCACCGCCTGGTGGACGGCAAGCAGGCCGTGCAATTCCTCATTGCCGTAAAAAATGCCGTGGAAAACCCGGTGTTCGAGCTGTGAGGAACCGTGGGAAAAAGACTAAAGAAGAAAGACTGAATGCCTTTCCCGCTTTGGAGTATTTTCCCGGAAATCAGTCCTTTCGGCGCGTTGCCCCGGAAAAACAGTGGCGAATCAAACTTCCGCGCCCAGTCGGCCGTCTTCGGGCCAAACCATGGAGTTTTTTGTCCTTTTACCGTTTTCCCTAATGGCAGAGCTACATGGGACAAGAATTTGATCCGCGCCTTGCGGGCTTTACGCCCGCATTCCGTCCAACCGGATAAATCCGGTTTCCCGGTCTTTGTGAAAAAACTTCCGTGAAATGGCCAACTATTTTTTAGCGAGCCCATAGGAACTTTATCACCTCTCAAAGGCAGGCCCCTCCGGAATCACCCCCCCTTCATTCCATGGAACGGGAAAACCACTCCTGGCCATAAGCATGGATATGACTCTCCAAATCAGGATTAGTAATTTTGTATAACGAAGTTACGAAAAGAGTGTAATTTGTTGGAAATGAGCGTAGGTTAGTCGCTCTTGATAGTAATAGGTTACGATTTAGTTAGTTATCTACTGCATTATCCTTCT
>ENA-OWPP01000886-OWPP01000886.1-human-gut-metagenome-genome-assembly--contig:-NODE-886-length-30289-cov-6.394688_pt1 | contig 30289 bp, 26 predicted proteins | sample MGYA00248265_ERZ651848 | MGnify/ENA primary metagenome ERZ651848 (study PRJEB26924, sample SAMEA4378233) | human gut metagenome | biome: human gut; feature: human-associated habitat; material: faeces...
TGGGGAAATGCGCAAATTTCGCGCATTTCCCCACGTTTTTGTGAAACCTATCCCATGTTTCCCGCGTCTTGATATACAAGGAGGCGATATGTATGAAGAAGATTCCGGCAGTTTGTCTCGCGCTGACCATGCTCTTTACCACAGCCTGCGGAGTTCAGCAGACGCCTGTCGCGGGCACTGCCACTCCCACACCGGAGCCGGGGACGCCCGAGGCTGCGGGATATGCAAACCATTCTCGCACGTCTGCTTCCCATAGGAACGGCACATGGACTGAGTTTCCTAAACTCCTTCATAATTTATCCTAACGCCACATTAATAATCCGGCATTTGCTTTTGATTCTTTGTATGTCCTCACATGACAGCAACTTCTTTTGCGCAAGGGCGGCAGCAATACCTTCAATGAATTCCCAATTTAATGTAATGATTTCTTTTGCTTTGCGATAATTCTTTTCAATCTCGGCAACTACTGTCTGCTCCTGCTCTGACATGAGTCTTTGCGAATCGTCGTACACAGATGCATGAAGATGGAATCCGAGCATACAGGTGTTGACTACCAAATGTCTTGTCATGTTAAAAGCCTGATCCAAGTCCCGTTCACAACCAATGTCTGAGATCCCAAATCTCTGCTCTATGGCTGCGGCTCCTCCAAGCGAACAGATAATGCGGCTTTTGCTCCAATAGAGCGGTGTTTTACTGTTATCATTATAATAACCCGTGAATCCTCCTTTTTTCTGGCTCGTGTCGTATGCGGAAACAAGTGTTACACTTCCCGGGCAGAGAACTTCGGACACCACAGCATGACCCGCTTCATGGTATACAATCTGTGAGATAATATGGCTCGGGTTTGAAAGACAGCTTGAGAAATCGTCCTGTTCGGCCGCAAGATCATTTTCATCATCGGGAAAGCTGTGAAATATCGTCCGCATACAAGCCTTCAAAAAGTGCTCCATAGTGATGTATTCAGCGCGCTCATACCCTGCATATAAGCCGGCTTCGTTGATTACGGTCTCCAGTTCAGCGCAGGAGCGACCGTCCATTATTTTCGCAATTACGGCGGGATCAATACCGTCAACAGCGCGCTTGGAGTGCAGGTAATAGGCTATGATTCTCTCGGCATCCTCCCCATGAGGAGCGCTCACCTCAATTGTGCGGTCAAACCTCCCTGCGCGGCAAAGGGAGCGTGGAAGACAGCTGATATTGTTCACCGTTGCCAAAACGAAGACCTGCTTATCCTTCGTTTCATCAATGCACGACTGCACCGTGATATACTCCTCTGCATCCGGATACCGCTCGTCTACGTTGGCGAATTTGTCCATATCGTCGAGATAAACGATGGATGGCGCATTCTGTACGGCATTGTCAAAGGTGGTCTTTATTTGTTTGATGAAATCTCTGTTCGACGAAGCCTTGCGGCAGCAAAACGCCTTGCGTCCGCTGTCTTTTATGACAGCTGAGGCCATCAAAGATTTTCCCACTCCCGGTTCCCCGTAAAGCAGCAGCCCTCTCGGTACGGATACGCCCAGTCTGTCATAAGCTTCTCGGTTTTTCATCGTGTCGCTAATTTGCTTCAGTTCCTTTTTTATGGCAGAATATCCGATGATCTTATCAAATGCGTTCATCTAAAGCACCCTCTCTTTTTTCTGTACTATAAATATACCACTGATAATGTCCCATTTTTATCCCATCACATCTTGTAAAATATCGTCAATGGTATTAAAGTAGTACGGAGGTGAGAAGTGTGCATACGACGCAACCCAAAAAGATGCTGATTGTAAACATATTAAGCATTTTAAATAAGTACACAGACGAGAATCATCGGTTGAGTCAAAAGGAAATCGTAGATATTTTAAAAAACGAATATGATATGACTGTTGACAGAAAAGCTGTGAAGCGGAATCTGATGAATCTAATAGATTTCGGCTACGAGATAGAATACAGCGAAGCTGTTCGTATGGTGCCAAACAAAGAAACAGGCGAGCTGGAGGAAAGCTATGTCTTGTCCGATTTTTATCTGGTTCGTGATTTCACCGACAGTGAACTACGGCTGCTGATAGACAGCCTGCTGTTTTCCACGCACATTCCCTACATCCAGTGTAGAGAGCTTATCAGTAAGTTGGAGGGTCTCTCCAATCGGTATTTCCGTTCACATGTCAAGCACATTCAAACCTTACCGGAGCCATCACTGCAGAGCAAACAGCTTTTTTACACCATTGAGGTTTTAGACGAAGCAATTGACAGGCGACGTCAGGTCTCCTTTACATACAACAGCTACGGCACCGATAAAAGGCTACATCCGAGGAAGGATGACCGAGGCGAGATACGCGAATATATTGTCAATCCTTATCAAATTGCAGCGTCAAACGGTCGATACTACCTAATCTGCAATTATGATAAGTATGATAACGTCGCCAATTACCGGCTGGATCGCATAACGAACATTAAACTGCTGCCAACACCAGTAAAGCCGATTGATAAAGTCAAGGGATTAGAAAACGGTTTTGACCTGCCAAGGCATATGGCGGAGCATATCTATATGTTTTCGGGTGAAAGCGGCACCGTGATTTTCCGAGCGAAAAAGTATCTGCTCAACGACATCATTGACTGGTTTGGTGGCGGTGTCACATTTTTTGACGAGTCGGACGAAGATATAAGCGTCCGCGTCCGCGTAAACTATGCTGCCATGCGTCGCTGGGGTCTGCAATATGCACTTCATGCAAAAATACTGGTTCCCGAGCTGCTGGCGACACAAGTAAAGAACGACATAATTGAGTCCATGAAGAATTATAGCGTGTAGTAAATGTGTTCTGCGCTATTAGGCATCTAATTTCGTTTTTGTCTTGTATCGGCAAAAACATGGTTTAGGGATTAAATAAAAATGAAAAACGACCTTGATTGTCATCTTTTTCAGATTCACCCGGAATACAAGCCTTTTGTTGGTTCCGAATATGAGAAATACAGAATACTTATCGTTGGTGAAAGTCATTACATTGGCCAGGAATATAATCCGGAAATAAAAGATAAGTATGATGTTAAGTATTTTCTTGATAATTGGTTGACAAGTACATGCAATGAGTTGGTCAATGATTATAGCGATTGGTTTAATACTAAAAAGGTAATTGAAAGCTTCATAAACGGAAACCGGACGAAAGGGCACCTCATTTTTACAAATATTATCAAGTCCTTTAGTTCGGTAGTTTTAGGCGAGAATATTCGTTCCATTTCTAATGATAACTGTAATAATTTCAATTGTTTGGCGTTTATGAATTTTTTTCAAATGCCATCCATTTATAAGGGCGAGAAGTATTGGTCTTCCTTGGAAAAGTCATCAAATAAGCTAGGACGCCCGCAACTTGCATACGATTTATGGAGCAAAGTGGTGGACGAATCAGTCTTGACATTAAATTATGTTATTGAACAATTAAAGCCAAAGGACGTTTTTATTTTTTCTAAATCTGCTTATTATGCATATATAGAAAACCGCAATTGTAAATACAAAGATCATGTTATTCCCCTTGATCACGCCGGCTGTTCTTGGTGGTACAGGAAAAAGAAGAATTGTAATAAGTCAAGCAGAGAAGTGTTTGAGGATCATTTAAAAAAGTATAGTAATCAGTCCCAGCTTTAGAGCTTTGGTACAAGGATGTCCGCGAGGCGAACAAGCCGCTTTTGGCCGGCATGGCACAGCGGTATTACGAGATGATGAGCAAGATCGGGACTGGGGTGATCCGGTCTGAATCGCTGTCAAAAATCCCGATATCCGCCCAAAGCGCGCTGCGCAACTGGTGGTTGACAAGGTTCCAGGCGCGTTTGGTGGACTGGCAACCGCAATTTTTGCTATTCTGGGCGGCGAAAGGACGGTGTTTGCATGAACATCTCAGACAGAATACAGTCCCTGCGCAAGGCAAAAGGAATAACGCAGGAGCAGCTCGCCGACGCGGTCGGCGTTTCTCGCCAGGCAGTTTCCAAGTGGGAGGCCGAGCAGAGCGTGCCGGATCTCGAGCGCGTCGTGGCGATGGCGGAGTACTTCGACGTCACGACCGACTACCTTCTGCGCGGCATAGAACCTGCGCCTAAGAAGGGTTCCGGCTCGCGCGTCAGCCCGCACACGATGTGCATTATAGCTACGGCGCTTGACGTCGCCGGGCTGATACTGGGCGGCGGGCTGTGGTTTGAATATCAAAACTGGCTCTGCGTTGCCGTTATGCTCATATTTCAGCTCGCTGCAATCACTGTGTGGCTGATCACTAAGGGCGAGCGCCCGCGCTGGTTCTGGGCGGTGAACGTGTGGTTCCTAGGAGTGATACCTGCAGTTTTTATAAATGAAGTTGTTTGGCTTGTGATTCCGCACGTTGCCGGCATATTGTATTTAAAGGGTGTCACTATCAGCCTGCCGAATGACCTGGCTTGGGCAATTCCATTTGCAATATGGCTGCTCATATGTGCGCTGGCCACCTGGCTCGTCCTGCGCAAACGGAAATGAAAAAGCGCCCGTGCACTGCACGGGCGCTTTTTTCTCTATCCCAGCTTCGCGTAGCCGTAGGCTCCGTCCGTTTTCAGCAGCAGCCAGCCGCCGTCCAGGCGGTCGATCACCTCGGCCGCGGCTCCCGCCTGGGCGCGATATATCTCCTCCGCCGAATCGTCCGGGGCGGCAAGCAGCGGAGTTTCAGTTATTATGTCAACCGTTTCCGCCGGCAGCAGGCTGTCGCACACGTCGTAGCTGTCGCTGTCCGTGTAGTGCCACCACTCGGCGGAGTAGCCAGTGAAGCCCTCGGCGGCCATCTCGCGCTCCAGCAGGCGGGCGTTTTCAGCCGCCTGAGCGCTCACATCGGAGTAGTCGCGGTCGGCCAAGCCCGTGAAGTTGTCGAAGTCCGTAGGCATCTCCACGCGCTCGCCGGCGAGCGTTACGAGTGTTATGTCAACCGTATTGCCCCGGCAGTGGTTGCCGACGCCGTTGAAGGGGTTGGCCACGTAGCGCGCGTCCGGGCAGACGCGCCAGAGCGTGAACTGCGCCGCCACCGGCCTCCACCCGTCCCAGATGCACAGCGAATAGCCCTGGGCGTTCAGCCGCTCCTGCACCCGCGAGAGCTTGAGCGCCGTCGAATAGCGCAGGTACACCTCCGGCGAATCGTATATGGTCTCGCCGGTGAAATTGTTGTCCGTGGCGTAGCGTATGTCGGTGTAGATGTTCGGTATTATGTCAATCACACGCACCATCGCCCCGGGTTCGGGGCTTGGCGTAACAGGCGCATTTTCGGTCGGCATTGGCGTCACCTCCGGGGTAGTCAAAGCTGTGGGGTCTGGAGGCGCAGTATTATTTATGTCAACCTGATTCGCAGCGCAGCCGCCGAGCAACAGGGCGGCGCACAGGCACATGGCGGCGCATCGTTTCACGTCTCTCACCTCAGCGCTAATATACTCCAAATGTCTACAATTGTCAACATCATTCTCAAAGCACAGCCCCCGCGCAAACGGGGGCTGTGCGCTCAGAACTCGTAGAGGTTGAGGCCTATCTCGTCGGAGAACTTGCGACCGACCTCGCCGTCGATGACGTCTATCATCAGCTCGCAGGTCGCGCTTATCACGGCGGCGTTGAGGTGGCCGCCGAAGCACATCCCCGGCTCCCGGATCTGTCTCGAGTCCGCGTCGTTATGCAGCTCGGTGTTTCCGATGACTGCGTGGAGGTGCAGATAGGGCTTGCCGTCCTGGCGGCTCAGGTTGCCTGTGACGGATGCCAGCTCGTACGGCCCCTGATAGCGGGTGGAGCTGTAGGTCTTCGTGACGGTATTGAACACGCCGAGCGTGATATCATCGCTCGCCCCGATGCCGCTCACGCCGGCGAGGCGGATGCTCTCCCGCTCCGCCAGCTCCAGCAGCTTCGCGCAGACCTCCTCGCCACGGTCGAGCCGCACGACTATCTTATTTCCAAAACGTCTGTATTCCATCGCCGGCTACCTCAGCAGAGCTTGGCGCCGGCGGGGATGGAGTCGTCCACCATGATGAGGTGAAGCGCCTCCTCGCCCTTCTCCTTGTGCACGGCGGAGATGAGCATACCGTTGGACTCAAGACCCATCATCTTGCGCGGCGGCAGGTTGACGATGGCGACCAGGGTCTTGCCGACCAGGTCTTCCGGCTGGTACCACTTGTGGATGCCGGAGAGGATCTGGCGGTCGACGCCCGTGCCGTCTTCGAGGATGAACTTGAGGAGCTTGTCGCTTTTCTTGACGGCCTCGCAGCTCTTGACCTTGACGACGCGGAAGTCCGACTTGCAGAAGGTGTCGAAGTCGACGTTCTCGGTCAGCTGCGGCTCCAGCTCTATGGGAGGCAGGGCGGCCTTGCGGGCTTCCTCCTCGAGCTTTTCAAGCTCGGCGAGCTCCTTGTCCATGTCGATGCGCGGGAACAGCGTGTCGCCCTTGTGGACGGTCACGTCGGCGGTCAGGGCGCCCCACTCACCGGCGGCGTCCCAGGTGCGCAGCTCCTCGGGCACGCCGATCTGGTCGGCGGCCTTGACGGTGCTCTCGGGCATGAAGGGGGTCAGCAGCTGGGTGCAGATGCGCAGGGTCTCCAGCAGGTTGTACATGACGGTGGCCAGGCGGGGCTTGTTGGCCTCGTCCTTGGCAAGCACCCAGGGGGCGGTCTCGTCGATGTACTTGTTCGCGCGGGAGATCACCTTGAAGACCTCCTCCAGGGCGGCCTGGGTCTGGAAGGTGTCCATGAGCTTTTCATACTTGCCGCGCAGCTCGCAGGCCATAGTCTTCAGCTCGCAGTCCATGGGGTCGTCCACGCGCTCGGTGCTCAGCGTGCCGTCGAAGTACTTGACGGCCATCGCGACCGTGCGGCTGAGCAGGTTGCCGTAGTCGTTGGCGAGGTCGGAGTTGATGCGGGATATGAGCAGCTCGTTGGAGAAGTTGCCGTCGGAGCCGAGCGGGAACTCACGCATGAGGAAGTAGCGCAGGGCGTCCACGCCGAAGCGTCCGGCGAGGATGTAGGGGTCGACGACGTTGCCCTTGGACTTCGACATCTTGCCGCCGCCGAGCAGCAGCCAGCCGTGGCCAAAGACCTTCTTCGGCAGGGGCGCGCCCACGCTCATGAGCATGGCGGGCCAGATGATGGAGTGGAAGCGGACTATCTCCTTGCCGACCATGTGCACGTCGGCAGGCCAGTACTTGTCCAGGCCGTCGCGCTCGTCGTTCATGTAGCCCAGGGCGGTCATGTAGTTGAACAGGGCGTCCACCCAGACGTACACGACGTGACCCGGGTCGAAGTCCACGGGTATGCCCCACTTGAAGCTGGTACGGGATACGCACAGGTCTTCAAGACCGGGGTCGATGAAGTTCTTTATCATCTCGTTCACGCGGCTGGCCGGCTCCAGGAAGGTGCCGGAGAGCAGCAGCTCGCGCACGGGCTCGGCGTACTTGCTGAGCTTGAAGAAGTAGGCCTCCTCCTCGGCGTACTTGACGGGGCGGCCGCAGTCGGGGCACTTGCCGTCGACCAGCTGGCTCTCCGTCCAGAAGCTCTCGCAGGGGGTGCAGTACATGCCGGAGTACTTGCCCTTATATATGTCGCCGTTGTCGTACATCTTCTTGAAGATGCGCTGCACGGCCTTGACATGGTAGCCGTCGGTCGTGCGGATGAAGCGGTCATTGGAGATGTTCATCAGCTTCCAGAGGTCGAGGATGCCGCCCTCGCCCTCAACGATGCGGTCGACGAACTCCTGGGGCGTGCAGCCGGCCTCCTTGGCCTTCTCCTCTATCTTCTGGCCGTGCTCGTCCGTGCCGGTGAGGAACATAACGTCGTAGCCGCACATTCGCTTGTAGCGCGCGATGGTGTCCGTCGCGACCGTGCAGTAGGTGTGGCCGATGTGCAGCTTGTCCGACGGATAATAGATGGGTGTTGTGATGTAGAATGTGCCTTTCTCGCTCATAGCGATACCTCCGTTATATTTCTCCCATGCCGGGTGGTCTTCGTTTTCCAGACTTTAATAGTATAACAATCCGAGCCTCCCGTCAAGCACCAGACGCCGTTTTTTGACCCCGCTCATCCTTAAAAATGTCAGAAGATGCCCGGTATCACCCGCGCCAGCGCCAGTCCTGCGACCGCCGAGAGCGCGTTTGCCGTCACGGCGTAGCCCACGCTCCTGCGCGCGGACTTCCCGCCCCGCAGCGGCAGCTCGCGCCGGTATATTACGGCCTCGACAAAGGTGACGAACAGCTCCATGATTATGAACACCCCGGTGAACATGCCCGAGAAATAGTGCACGATATTCACCGCCAGGTTCAGCGCTATCTGCGTGAGCGTGTTCACCAGCGCGATACACAGCAGCTCCCGGCGCGAGCGGAAGCCGAACGCCAACGCCGCTATAAGCTCCAGCGCTATCGTCAGCACGCAGCGCGCGGCCAGCGATAGCAGCTCGCGCAAATAGTCATAGCTGCGATGCACATCCATGCCCTCGGACGAAAGCTCCGCCGTGTAGTAGCTGTCAAAGGCGTAGGCACTCATCGCCTCCGAGGAGAGGAACGTCCCGCTCTCCGGGAAGTAAAGCAGTATCTTGAAGTTGTCCGGCGGGTCGTAGCCCCAGCGCATACCGCCGTCCGAGCAGTCGAACACCTCGTTCAAAAAGTAGAAGCCGTCCGCGTCCTCGTAGGCGCGGAACGCCTCCCAGACGGCCAAGTCCGGCACCTCGTCCCTTTCCGTCGGGACATAGTCGTCCCGCTCCGAGGAGTACGGGCCGCGCGAGGGCTCCCGGCACAGCAGCGTGCCGTACACCGGCTCGTCCGGCAGGTTTTCAAAATTCACCGTCACCGACGGCTTGGGTCCCGTGTCCGCATACGCGCCGGTGGAAAGTGCAAGGGCCAGCGCGAGTATGAGCAGTGTCCTGAACAGCTTTTTCATCTTGTCCTCCTGTTTGTCACGCGGATTGGCCTGCATATATTTAAAAAAGCGCCCACTGCACGTGGACGCTTTCAGGTTTTTACAGCGCGCTCTCCAGCTCGGCCGCGTCTGCGGCGAGCAAAGAGGCTCCGGAGGCGATAAGCTGCTCGCGCGTGCGGAAGCCCCAGGTTACGGAGATGCAGTCCACGCCTGCGGCCTTGGCCGTCTCGATGTCGACCTCGCTGTCGCCTATGTAGACGGTGCGCTCCGGCGCGGCGCCGAGCTGGCGCATGACCTCCAGCAGCGTGTCGGGCGCGGGCTTGCGGCGTATGCCCTCGCGGTCGCCGACCGTCGTGGCCACCAGGCCGCCGAACCACCTCTCCCCCAGCTCGCGCGCGGCGGCGTCGGGCTTGTTGGAGACTATAGCGCAGCGCACTCCGCGCGACTTCAGCCGCCCCAGCAGCGCCATGACGCCGGGGTACGGCGCGGTCTTGACCGAGGAGTGGGCGCGGTAAAACGCCAGGTAATCGTCAAAAACCGCCTGGTAGTTTGGGTCATCATATCCGCCCGGCACGCTCTCGGATATAAGGTACTTCGAGCCGTAGCCCAGCCGGGCGCGGATCTGCTCGCGCGTGGCGAGCGGGTATCCGAAGTCGGCCAGCGCGTGGTTCACGCCGTCGGTCAGATCGTCCAGCGTGTCCAGCAGCGTGCCGTCCAAGTCAAAAATCACAGTGTCGTATCTCATGTGGAGAGCATACATCATTTTTAAAAGAAAGTCAATCCGGTTCTTGACAAGCACGCCGCAGTGTGCTATCATATACGAGCTTTGAACTTGCGGAAGTACCCAAGAGGCCGAAGGGGCTCCCCTGCTAAGGGAGTAGCTGGTCTGAAGCCAGGCGAGGGTTCAAATCCCTCCTTCCGCGCCACGACGTCGGAGCAAAGTCCGCTTTGCTCCGACGCCTTTTTATGCCTATGGCAGAAAAAGACGTCATCCGCACGCTCCCTTGCTCCTCCTTTCCAAATTGAACCCGCTTACGTTGGGCTTCAATTTGGGTTTTTCTTTTTCGCGGACTTCGTATCGTTCGCGACGACGATTTTTCTTTCAGAACAATCGTCATCGCTCATTCACTCCGTCGCTCCTCCTTTCCAAATTGGAACCGCTTTGTCGGGCTTCAATTTGGGGTTTTTTCGGGCGTGATGGGGTGGGCAGGCGGGGGGATTGCGGCGATGTGGTTGACATGGCGGAATCGGAAGTGATATGGTGTATAATACACTGGTGGAAAAGGTGAAAACTGTCATGAACATCGCAATATGTGACAATGACATGGACTTCGTTTTAAAGCTGAAAGCCTGTATAGACGACTACCTGGCACGCTCCAATCTCGCGGGCATTTATGAGCTGTTCAGCTCGCCGGCGAAGCTGCTTGATGCTGATCTTTTGGCCGCCGACGTTGTTTTCCTGGACGTGGACATGCCGGAAATCAACGGCATCGAGGCGGCCTCCTGTCTCCGGCAAAAGTACCCCGACGTGGTTCTGGTTTTTGTGACGGACTACATAGAATACGCACCGGCGGGCTACCGGGTGGACGCATTCAGATACCTGCTGAAATCGCGGCTGGAGCCGGAGCTGAGCGACGCCCTGGACGAAATCGTGGATAAGCTGTACGTCGGCCAGGCAGCTATACAGGTCAGGTCCCGAAGCGAGGATGTGCCGCTCCAGCTCAAGGACATAGTTTACATCGAGGGCACAGGCCGCAGGAGGGTGCTTGTACACCTGGCAGGGGTCGAAGCCCCGATGGAGTGCAGCGGCAAGCTCACCGAGTTTGAGGACGCTCTGAAAAGCGACGGGTTCCTCAGATTGCAGCGCAGCTTCCTCGCAAACATGCGGCACATCAAAAAGATAAGCGGCTATACAGCCTACTTGGACGACGGCACGGAACTGAAGGTCTCGGACAGAAACTACAACGCGCTCAGGAATACGTTTCTGGCGTGGAAAGGGAGACACATATGAGCGCATTGACGGTCTCTTGTTTCGACACCCTGTTCATCGCAATAGAGCTGACTATGATGGCCGTAATCATAAGCAGCTTCAGCAAAAGGCGGCTCAGCCTGTGGATAGCAGCCGCCTCCCTCCCTGTGCTTGCAGTTATAATCCATGTGCTGTCCGCCCTGTGCGCGGGCAGTCAGATCATAAGAGCCTGCGCAAACGTCGTTTTGATGACTGCGTGGAGCCGGTTGTGCTTCAGGGTCAGCTTTACAAAGTGCGTTTTTGTCGTCCTGTTCTGCGTTGCCTATTACAATGTGGCCGACATGGCGTTCATAATCATATACACCGAGCTTGTGGGAATCGACGTCGCCATGTGCATAGCCGATATGTACAACTATGTGTCCTTCAACATCCTGGTCAAGCTTGCCGAGCTGCTGGGCGCTATAGCGCTGTACGTGTGGATAAGGCGTCATTCCAACGCTGCATATGCCGGCGCGGGCAGCTGGATACGTACGCTCATATACCCTCTGGCGTCCATGATAGTCGGTATCTGCCTGGTAAAAGTGGTCACGGATTTTCCCGGCACCGGCGCTGACGTCTTTGTTTGCATGTTGGTAGTGCTCTTTACAGACCTGGCATCTATCTTCCTGGCAAATTATCTGGAGCGGCAGCAAGCAGAGGTACACAAATCCGCAGTACTCAGAGCCAGTGTGAAGTCCGAGCTGGAAAACGTCCGCGCATGGCAGGACGCATATTCTCAGCAGCGCAAGATAACGCATGAGTTCAACAACCAGTTGGCCGTGATAAAAGGCATGGTGGAGCAAGGCGGCAAAGCACAGGAGATACTGGATTACATAGGTCAAATCCAAAAGCTCCCCGATTCCTCAAAGCTTCTCGTCAACACCAGGCGCGCCGTTGCCGACGTGGTGATTAACCAGAAGCTGTCCATTGCAAGCTCAAAAAACATAGATTTCCGAGTGCAGCTTGACGACTTGTCGCCTGTCAAGCTGCCGGATGACGCCTTAGTCGTCGTCCTCGCCAATGTCATAGACAACGCCATCGAGGCAGCCGACAAGGTGACGGATGAGCAAAAGCGCAAAATATCCCTCAAGATAAAGGTCTCAGACGACGTGACCTTTTTAAGCATTGAGAATTACACCGAGTCGCCGGTAGTTATAAAGAACAACAGGGTGGTCACATCGAAAGGAGATCGGGTGAAGCACGGCTACGGTCTTCTCAATGTGTCCTCCATTGTAGCGCAATACGGCGGGTTCTACACCCTCAGCTATGACGAGGGGCAAAGCCTGTTTGCCGTGTCTATGCAGATATAAAAATGGGGCTGACACGCTTGTGCCAGCCCCATTTTGTTTGACTTGCCCTGTGCCCATATGCCGTTTACTGCATTTTATGCCCTTTTTACTGCTTTGCGCCTCCTCGAACGACACAGGATAATATAATTCTATTGAGTAAGCGCACATATCGTAGAAAACTACAAAATCGCATAGGCTTTGACAAGTGCTTTTTATATGATATTATTAAATCAGCATTTGCGGTAGTTGCATTGACGTTGTTTTTTATTGTAAGAATATTTTTTTGGAGATGTCCTTATTGCAAAAAAATTTGGGGAAAGGAATAAAATATAGTTGCCCTCATTGCGGTAAAAATTTAGAATAATAAGGAAAAGTTAATTAATTTGTAGGCAAAAGTGAAAGTGTAGAATTGATCGTTTTGTCTGAGAAAACACACTTTTGATAGCGGATCCCACGCCCCCCGGAAGGCGAGATTTCGCCTTCCGGGGTTGCATTTCATGGGGTCTGCGCGTAATATAAGGTTGTATTCGGCGAAACTCACGGCGGCGGCCGCAGCAAGCTTTGCTGACACATAAGACCAGAGGGAAAGGTAGGGCTTATGAAATCGATAAAAAAGTGCACGGCAGTGCTGCTTATTCTCGCCCTGGCTCTTTCGACAGGCGCCTGTTCAGGCGGCAGCATCGGTTTGCAGGCCGAAGCCGGTAATACCGAGCGTGCGGAATCGTATAGAGAAGAAGTCGCCGAATACATAGAAGATATAGGCAATGCCCTGCTGATAGACAATGTCAATAGTGCAGAGGCAGCCGGCGGAACGCTTGACAACGGCGGCATTGTCGTATCTGTTCTCAACGACAACAGCAGTATTGAGCCCGCCCTCATGAGGGTCGTGTCCTCCACGGCGCAAGACCCTGACTATAAAACAGTTGCAACACTTTACTACAACGACGGCAACAACACACCTGGCACGTACAGGATCTGTATTTCCAACAGCAGCCAATCCGTGGACATACAGGCCGAGCTGGACGCCGCCATGAAATATATAGACGAGTCAACGCGCGCTTCCGAGTCCGACAGTAGCGCGGCGCCGGAGCTTATAGGAACTCTGAGCACGTCTGTCGTGGAACAGCCAAAAGGCAAAATGCTCATTACGCACAATGTGTACACGGAGCAAGACCTCGTCGGACTCGACTACTATTATGTACAGACAACAATCGACGCCACACCGGGCGCTGCGCTCAGCCAAGACGATTACGAGGACTATACAGGCAACAGACTGGAGCTGTGCCTCAATCCCGTATCGCCAAATTCCGCGATCGTCGAGGAATATGACCCCAGAGCCTGCGACAGCGACGGCCAATACACCGTGGGAATAGGCATGAAGCCGTCGGTCTACTTTACGCTGCACGGCGGGCTGTCCTACACCGGGACAATTCCCGGCAGCAGTATCAATGCGACGTGTGATAACCGGAAAACGGATTGGACAGTCGATATAAACGACGCAGCACGGCGCACGGACGGCATCGTCTTCACCCCGGCGGCACTGATACGCTGCGGGCACAACACAACTACGCTTACAATTGATACAAGTGCATCTTATCGTGTAAAATTCCATACTAACGAATACATCGACTACGATTCCAACATCATCTGCACTCCAAGTTCAGTTTCAAAATAACAGCCAACTTTTTTCAGCCCTGGAAGGCGAAATTTCGCCTTCCGGGGTTGCATTTTATGGGGTCTGAGCGTCTATATAAATGAGGGGTAAAAATGTGGGAAACGCACAGAAAGCTCTTGCATTTTTGAGCGATAACTGTCACAATAGCTATAGAGACACAGCGCCGTCGTTGACTACGCCCCGGCTATACCCCTGTCACGGAACAAACAGGCCGGAGAATTGGAGATGAGCAAACGTGAGCAACAAGGGTCTTATCATCGTGATTGTTGTCCTGATCTTACTCCTGCCGTTCATATTCTTACTGTTAGAGTCATGGTTTTACGAGTGGTCGCCCTACCCGATATTCTGGGCGACGCTTGTGTGCGAAGTCTCCCTGATATGCACCGCCGTCATTCTCTCCCGCCTGAACCAGGTGATCAAGCTGCTGCAGGACAGGCGGCAGGACGGCGACAAGCAAAAAATGGAGGTCGTGTCATGAAAAAGCGCCATGTTTTGGCCGTAACGGCACTTGCAGTGTTAATGTCTCTGCTCCTCTCCGCCTGCGGCGCGCGCTCGGCTCTGATGGCCGCGCTGCCGGACGAGGCGGCAAAGCAACAAGCCGCGGAGCTGATGGCCGCGTCGCCCTCGGATGAAGTCACTGAGGACGACATTGCCGAGGACTTGATGCTGTTCCGCTCCGTCGACATAGACACCTATGAGTTCACCGAGTTCAGCGTAGACAATGGGATAATTGTCTATCACGACCCCATATCGACAGGAGAATCGCTGTTATCTATAGAGCAGAAACGCAACGGCGATGTTGTAATAGACATTTTGGAGGGGGATCTCCACGACCAAGTCACCTACAAATCCAACGGGGACGTACTGCTCAACGGCAAAAAAATGACGGTAACGAGCAGTTGAACACCAAAGCGCCGTCACTAGAGGTGAAAAGTATGAGCGAAAAAGCAAAGTATGTATTGCAGCGGGTACTGAAATACGTCGTTGCCATCATTGCCAGCCTGTGCGAAGCGTACGTAATGTTCATCCTTTGCATCAAGTTTGGCTTCTCCCACGCTTGGAGCACAGCCGTTTGGCTCCTGCTTTGGTTCCTGTTGTGGTGTGCGAATCTGTATCCGCTTTTTCCCAGGCGTTGCAACAAGATGGGCATAGCCGAGAATATCCTATCTTTCGTCGGGGTTTTTGTAATAATGAGTATTTGGGGTCTGTCTATGTTCTTTAGCTTCTTGATCGCGGACGGCAGCATATATCGGGACGAGTACGAGATAATCAGCCGCATGCCATTTGTTGAAGCCTATATGCACGAAAATGATATGCTCGACGGCTACTATGATAGCGTCATTAACGGTCCATTTTCCACTTCCGAAGAAGTCGCCTGGGCGGAAGAACGGCTGGCTGACTGAGGGCAAAGCAATGCGGCTGAGCGCAGCCGGACGCGCCCACAGTCGCTGTCCATCCACAGCATTCGCCGGCAGTCAAAGAAGCGCGGGGTTGTCCCGCGCTTCTTTGGTTTATGCTTTCAATGCCTTACACACCCCGCTCCGTCCGTCTCCGCAGCAGGTGAAAAGCGTGGAAAAACATCCGCCAAACCTATATAATTGTCACAGGGATTACACATCCGCGAGTTAGAGTTTGACCGGGAGGGAGAGACATGGACTGCAAAATACTCATCGCCGAGGATGAGCCGAGGCTCAGAGAGGTGCTGTGCGACTACTTCAAGAGCCGCGGCGACGTGCCGGTCGAGGCGGCTGACGGCGCGGCGGCGCTGGAGCTGAGCAAAGACGGCGAATTCGATGCGGTGCTGCTGGACATAATGATGCCCGAGCTGGACGGGTTGAGCGTCTGCCGCACGCTCAGGCGCACAAAGGATGTGCCCATAATATTCCTCACGGCTCTCTCCGACGAGGAGGACAAGCTGCTGGGCTACGAGCTGGGCGCGGATGACTATGTGACAAAGCCGTTCAGCCTCACGCTGCTGTACGCCAAAACCATGGCGCTCATACGCCGCAGCCGCGGCGACCTGCTCACTCATGACAGGCTGAGCGCCGCCGGAATAACGCTTGAGCTCTCCACCCGGCGCGTCTTTGCCGGACGTCGCGAGGTGAGCCTTACGCCCAAGGAGTTCGCCCTCCTGAGCTGCCTTATGCGCAACCGCAACATGGTCATGAGCCGCGAGCAGCTGCTTGTGAAGTGCTGGGGCTACGACTACGAGGGCGAGTCACGCGCGGTGGACACGCAAATCCGCCGTTTGCGCGACAAGCTGGGCGAGTATTCGGCGTGCATAAAGACCGTCATCAAGGCCGGCTACAAACTGGAGGGCTGAGTATGAGAGGAAAACGTGAGGCCGGGGCGACTTCACGCATAGCGCTGCTGCTCGCCGGAGCGGTGCTGGGCGCCTGGCTCCTGTGTATGCTTCTGCTCACAGCCGCAACGGCCGAGGCCGCCGCACAGAGGTTCCTGGATAAGTACCAAGCCAGAGCCGGGTATATCGCGCGCATGTACGAATCCTACACTACTGACGGCGATGAGCTTGACGCCTGGTATATTCTGAGCAGTACAGCGCAGCCGTCGAGGCAGTATCGCCAAGCGGAGCTGTTGAAGCGCAGCTCCGGCCTCGACGCGCACGTTTCCGCCGCCGTGTATGACAGAGGCGGGGACATGACCGCAACCAGCACGCGCGACTTTTTTGTCGCGGAGACTTACACAGAAGACCAGTGGGAATCACAGGACACGGACGGCAGGGTGAACAGGCTGGTCTTCTTTGACCGGAGCTGTCTTACCGCCGAGCCGGAGGCTCTGAATAACGCGCGCGCATTGAAGCTTACCGGCGCGCTCGTGGATGGAGAGTTCGTGCCCGCGAGCATCTCAGGCATAAGCCTCAGTGATTTCATGCGTGTCCGGAACGGATTTGAAAGCGTGCCGGAGGTCATGCAAAGAGCCGCTCTCGAATGGTCGGAGCTATACAGAGACCCCGACGCTGCGGAATCGCTCACACTTTATGCCGAACTCGCCTCCGTCAACTGCCCCGAGCCCTCCGGCGCGATAAAATTCACCCGCTCCGCCGAGTATGACGACTGGGTGCTTAACGGCAGCTATGAGGATCTGGGCGAGCTGCTGCTCGCGCTCGGCGGCGAGATCGGACGCAGTCCAGGCCTCGATTGGTCGTGGCGCTACTCCGGTACGAGCATGGTCGTAGCGAGCGCGGCATTCAGCTACACATATGAGGGCGAGAGCATCGTCCAGGATGGGCTCCCCTATGGTTGGAACGACATAGATGCAGACTACTACGTCATATGCGTCGCAAGCTTTTCTCCGTGGTTGAGCGCGGCGCATGAGCTAATATGGCATTACGCAGCCTCGCTGGCCATAGCGCTGCTGCTCGCGCTGATAGTTCTGCTGCGGGTGCGCAGGCAGCTCATCGCCCCGGTAACGGCAGTGGGCGACGCACTCCTCTCCGGAGCCAGGCCGGAGGTGCGGACAACTTATATCTGGCGGTGGCACGAGGCCGTCCGGCTCAGGGAGGGACTATACCGGCGCAGCGACGAGCTGGTGAAGCTCGAAAACGAGCGCACGCGGCTGAGCCAGGCGCTGGACTACTCCCGTGCCGCCGAGGAAAATCGCCGCCGCACCGTCAGCGCCGTCGCGCACGAGCTGAAGACGCCGCTCGCCGTCATCCACAGCTACGCCGAGGGTCTGCGCGAGCACATAGCCGAGGATAAGCGCGAGAAATACATCGACGTCATACTGGCCGAGGCCGAGCGCAGCGACGCGATGGTGCTGGAAATGCTGGACTTCTCAAGGCTTGAGGCCGGCAAAATCAAGCTGGCCCGCGACGAGTTCTCGCTCGCGGCGCTTGTGCGCAGCGAGTTTGAGAAGCTGGAGGTTCCGGCTTCGGCCAAGCGGCTGCGGCTCAGCTTTGACTTTCCGGAGGACTTCACCGTGATAGCCGATGAGCAGCGCATCGCACAGGTGATTGAGAACCTGGCCTCAAACGCGGTAAAATATACGCCCGAGGGCGGAAGCGTGAGCGTGAAGCTGGCGGATGAGGGCGCAAGCTGCACTCTCACTGTCGCCAACGACGGCCCTCGCCTCACAGACGAGCAGTTGGACAATGTTTGGGAGCCGTTCTACCGCGTCGACGAAAGCCGCACCGAACCCGGCACCGGGCTCGGCCTGGCGATTTCCCGGAGCATCATCTCGCTCCACGGCGGCAAATGCTTCGCCGCCAACACCCCCGCCGGCGTCCGCTTCGGCTTTACCCTGACCAAATAGGAAGCGCCCCGCCCCCGCCGTTTCCGGCGAGGAGCGGGGCGCTTGGCGGGGGTGGGAAAAGGGCTCATGGTACAGGGCGGGAACATCACGGATGGTGCTTCCGTCTTGTACCATGAGTCCGTTTTAACGGCCTCGCTATGTAGCCCGGAGCTTTGCTCCGGGTCTCGCTTTTACGTTGCGGCGGATTCGCAGCAGCGGTAGCCGTTGTCGATATAGTGCGCAATGCAGCGTGCGCGCATTCGGCGTATCGAGCACATGTCCGCACCGTCTCCACCGTTTACATCCAGATCCTCCGGCAGGACGAACTTGATGCAGCGGACAAGCACGTCTCTGCACCCGTTCTGACTGTGCGCCGGGATGGTCATGACCTTCATGCCGCGCTGATACTCCATCCCCGACTCGTCTACTTCCGTGAGTATGACGGCCATGGCCACCCGCCTGTCGGGGCAGACACCGGTCAGCCTCACGTCGAGCTGGACGATGCGTCCAAGCCCCTCAAGCGCCACGTCGCCCATATCGATGGTCGCCGCCTCCTCACAGCCGTCCACGCTGAGATCCACAGGGACTGGGCACGGCTCGTTTACGACTATGCCGCAGTCTACAGTTACCGTCGGCTCCGGGAAGTTTACAACGTTCCCCTCGGTGTCCGTATAGGTTATCAGCTCGTTCACCGGCTTTGTGCCGGGCGTGCCCGCCGTGTGGCGGACGTAGAACTCGAGCTGCGCGGTTTCGCTCGCGCTCACGCCGAGCTCGGGTATGCTCCAGCGCAGGGTGGTGTCCGAGAGCTTCTCGGCCGTGCCCTTGCCGGGGCTGACAATGCTGGTAATCTCAAAGTCCGGGTTCACCTTCTCGTCGATGACTATATTGGTCGCGCCGGTCTTGGAGATGTTCTCGGCCAGCTCGGCGAACAGCTCCTCCAGCTCCTCAGCGTCCGGGGTCACAGCCACGTGAGTCGCGGTCGGGTCGCTGGCCCACTCATTCAGCGCGTTTACGTCCACGCCGTCCGAGCCGAGCAGGCCGATGCAGTAGATGGTTATCCCCTGAGCCTTGGCGTCGTCCGCCACAGGCGCCGGCGGAGGCCCGGCCGTGGTCCGGCCGTCGGTGAACATCACTATGACGCGCGCATTGGAGCTGGCGTCGTCAAAGAGCCCGGTCGCCTTGCTGAAGGCGTCGGCGTGGTTGGTGTTGCCCATAGCCGCGAGCGCGTCTACCGCGTTTTTCAGCGCGTCGACGCTGGTTATGAGCTGCGTGTTGGCCACGGCAGTGTCTGCAAAGCTCACTACGCCTATACGGCTACCCGAACCTATCTGACCGTCGGCGGAGCCGCCGGTCGCCTCGGATATGATGTCGATGAAGGTCTTGGCTCCGAGCTTCATATTTGCCATAGGCTCTCCCGTCATGCTCCCGGAGCGGTCGAGAACCAGCGCGATGTCGGTGGGATTGGTCACGATGTCCGGCGCCGCGGTGAGCGCCAGCGTCACGCGCAGCGAGCCGTCGCAGTCGATGCGGTCGGCGCTTACAAGTTTGTTGGAATTGGTTATACCCATGTCGTTCCTCCTTTTGAGAGTTCGGAACATTCTATTCCCCGCACCGTGCAAGTGTGCTATAATGTGACAAAATCGGAGGTGAGGCGGTGAAACGAAGGGTGATCGTACTGATAACAGCAGCCGTCCTTGTGCCGGCGCTGCTCATCTGGCTGCTGTGGGCAAACTCATCGCCGGCAGCCACGCAGGTTGCCGTCGCCTCCGGCGCGCTGCCCGGGGCGTTCGAGGGCTTCAAAATTACCCACGTGTCCGATTTGCACAACGCAGTGTTCGGCAGGAAAAACGAAAGGCTGCTGTCGCTCATCCGCGCCGCAGAGCCGGACATCATAGCCATAACCGGCGACCTGATAGACTCCAGGCACACGGATATCGACTCCGCCCTGGCCTTTGTGGAGGCCGCGGCGGAGATAGCCCCGGTCTACTATGTCACCGGCAACCACGAATCCAGACTGGACTTTGACGCCATCGAGCCGCGGCTTATTGCCGCCGGGGCGCGCGTGCTGCGAAACGAGGCCGAGGACATCGGGCGCGGCGGCGAGCGCATACGTCTGGCGGGCATAGACGACCCCAGCTTCATCCGTACCGGCGGGACAGCCGAGGAGCGCGCCGCCGCAGAGCTGGAGCAGCTGGGAGACGGCGGCGGCACATTCACCGTGCTCCTCGCCCACCGTCCGGAGCTTGTCGAGGTCTACGCCGAGTACGGCGCCGGCCTGGTGCTGAGCGGGCACGCCCACGGCGGGCAGGTTCGCCTGCCGCTCCTCGGCGGGCTGTATGCGCCGGGTCAGGGGCTGCTGCCGGAGTACGACTCCGGGCTTTACAGCCTGGGCGAAACGCAGATGGTCGTCTCGCGCGGCCTGGGAAACAGCGTGGCGCCGCTGCGCGTGAACAACCGCCCGGAGCTTGTAATCGTGACTCTTTCGCGCTGACGCAAAAAGGCTCTCAGTCCTAACCAGGACTGAGAGCCTTTTTTCATTCTGTGCCGTCCACCGGCTCGGTCGGCTCCGCGCTGGGCGCGGGCGTGGCCGTGGGCGTCGGCGTCGGGTAGACGATGTTCTCCTCGTGGTAGTGGTACACGCTGCGGGCCTCGGCGGTGCGGGAGATGAGCGTGCCGTCGGAGGCGTAGACGCAGCGGTGCGTCTGCGCGGTGTAGCCGGTGGCGACGTCGGGGTAGTCGCTGTTCGTGTAGATGTACCCCGTCACGGCGTGCTCCATCACCACGTAGGTGCCCTCGGTGTTCGTGCCGACTATGTGCACCGTGCAGGTGTTGCTCGCCGTGTCGACGCTGGCGACTATCTTGATGGGCCAGTCGGTGTTGTTGGTGAACTTGAACTCCGGTCCTCCCCAGCTGACCGTCGCATCCAAGCCCGCCGGGAGGTAATTCACCGGGAAGTAGTGGCAGCTGCGCACGTCTATTTGCAGGTTGGCCAGCAGCGCGGCGTAGTACAGCGAGCTGGAGACCTGGCAGATGCCGCCGCCGACCTCCTGCACGACCTCGCCGCCGGAATACGCCCCGGCGGCCTTGTAGCCGCGCTCGGTGGTGCGCTCGCCCAGGCACTGGTTGTAGTCGAACTGCTCGCCGGGCATGAGCACCACTTCGTTTATGGAGTTGGCCGCAAGCTGGACATTGTTTATTCGGTTGGCCGTGCTGCCGGAGAGGCTTGTAACCACCGGGTCTCCGAAGTCCCACGAGAAAAGCAGCTCCTCGTATTGCTCGGTGGTGTACTCCGGCTCGGTTATCTCGGCCGGTATCTCCACGGTCTCGCCGACCTCGGCGGCGTCCCAAAGGCGCTGAGCCTCGGCGGTGTCGAAGTCCACGCCGGTGACGCTCTCGGTCACCTCGCCGCGCTCCTTGTCGTAGGTCGCGCTGACGGCCTCGCGGTAGACGGTGTCGTGGAGGCTGTTCACGTCCAGCTCCTCGCCCTGCGTGTCGGCCACCTCGTACTCAAGCGCGCCGTAGCGGCGCTCGGCCAGGGCGGTGCAGATAAGCGTGGTCAGCTCGTCCACGTCTATGCCGATGCTGGACGCGCCCTTGACCACACGGATGACCTTCTCCTCCTCGTCCACCTCCACACCGGAGGTCTGGAGGTCGTTGAGTATGTCCGTGACCGTGCTCTGCACAAGGCTGCGCACGGCGGTCTCGTCGACGTCTATCTCCACTTCCACGCCCGCGCCGGAGATCATGCAGCTTATGTAGCGACCCAGGCAGGCGAAGATGTTGCCGTCGTGGCAGTAGTCGTAGGCCGTCTGCGCGGCCTGCTGAGCCGTGACGGAAGCCCCGGCCTCCGAGGCCTGGACTGTCAGCGTGCGCTCCATCGGCAAGGCCACGGTCACCGTCTCGTTCTCGTTTGACCAGCCGGAGTTCTCCAGCTCATACGCGGCCTCGGTGACGGTCATGCCGCCGAGGTCCGCGCCGCTGATGGTCACGTTCGGGTAAATGACGTCGCTGCCGGAGACGTAGAAGCCGAAGCCGATCACGGCGATCAGGATAACGGCCACGACGCTCGCGGCTATTATGGCGGCCTTTTTCGCTCCGCCGCCCTTGCGCGGCCTGGCGGGCTGGGGCTTTGCCCCGGCTCCGGCGCTCCCGGCCGCGGTCTGAGCGGCGCTCTTTTGGGGCGGAGGCGAGCTCTTTCCCGACCCGGCGTATTCGCGGTAAGCCTGGTTGCGCGCCTTGTCGGCCTTTTTGCGCGCCTGCTCGCGCGCCCGGTTGGCCTTGGCCTCGCTCACCGGCTCAAAGGACGCCGTGTCCCGGCTGACGCGCGGCCTGTGGCTGTCGTTACCAAACAGTTTCATCTTTTTGTCCTCGTACTGATTATTTTTTCTCGCCCGCAGCACGTCTGGCGTACTGCTCGCGGAAGATCTCCTCGTCGCCGGGCGGGAGTACGGTCTTCTCCTCCGCGTCGAACGCAGGCTTCATCCACGGGTTGACGGCCACGCGCGTACCGCTCTGAGCCTCGAGCAGCGCGCCTATCAGCAGGTTCGACAGCAGGAAGCCCTGAGCCGTGAACCGCCAGCGGCCTTCCTCCTGCCTTGCCCAGCCCTTCTCTGCAAAGAGCCGCAGCGTCCGCTCCAGCGGCGCGAAGTCCGCGCGGTACACGCTGGTGTACTCGTCGGCCTCAATGCCCATCGCCGTGCGCATGCCCAGCATGATGTACTCGCTTCCGCGCTCGACGTTCGTTATGGGTGTGTACTCGTCGACGATGTTCTGCTCGCGCAGCACGCCCACGATGTACTGGTCGGCGTCCTTGACGTAGGAAAACCGCGCGCCGTCCATGCAGGAGTGCGCCCCCGCGCCGAAGCCCAGGTACTCGCCCAGACGCCAATAGCGCATGTTGTGCTTGGACTCGTAGCCGGGTATGGCGAAGTTTGAGATTTCGTACTGCTTGTAGCCGTAGTGCTCCAGCGTCTCGACCGCGTAGAGGTACATGTCCGCCTGCTCGTCGTCGCCGGGCAGGAAGGGCGAGCCGTTGTACCGCTCGTACATGGGCGTGCCCGGCTCGAGCGTCAGGCCGTAGCAGCTTATGTGCTCCGGCCGCAGCTCTATAACGCGCATGAGCGTGTCCGCCCAGTCGCCCTTGGTCTGGCTGGGCAGGCCGTAGATGAGGTCGACGCTGACATTGTCAAAGCCCGCCTCGCGCGCGGTGCTCATGGCGATCTCGGCCTGCTTCCAGTTGTGGCGGCGGCCTATGAGCTTGAGTATGTCGTTGTTCGCGCTCTGCACGCCCATGCTCAGGCGGTTGAAGCCCTCCTTGCGGAGCTTGGCCAGCTCCTTGAACACGGCGCTGTCAGGGTTGACCTCGACGGTGACCTCGCAGTCGCGCAGCACGCTGCCGCTGGCCTTCAGCTCGTCCCACAGCTCTATAAGGCGTCTGGCGCCGTAATAGCTCGGCGTGCCGCCGCCGAAGTACACCGTGTCGACGTACCGGCCTTTTAGCGCGCCGTAGCTCTCGCGTATGTGCTCCACCAGCGCGTCCTGGTACTTGGGCATTAGCCTGTCGCAGCCGGCCAGCGAATAGAAGTCGCAGTACGAACACTTAGAGGCGCAAAACGGTATGTGGATGTATATGCCGAGGGTGTTGTCCATGTGGCGCTTCTCCTTTTGTCGCATTGTGCAGCGGCGTATTGACGTCGCGCCGGCCGTCGTATATTAGACGTGCGGCCGCGGCATAAAGACGCACACTCCGAAAAAATCGCTCAAACCCGTCCCTCTCAGAACAGGGAGCAGACCTCCTCCGCGTAGGCGCCGGGGTCGTCCAGCTCCTCTCCGGCCATGAGCAGAGCCTGGGCGTGGAGGATATCCACCAGCTTCTTCGCGCGCTCGGGGTCGGCCTTCACGTCGCGCTCCAGCGCGGCGAAGGCGGGGCTCTCCGCGTTCAGCTCGAGCACGCGCCTGGCCTTGGGCGGCTCCATGCCCGTGGGCGGGAGCTTCTTGAAGTAGCGCTCCATCTCCAGCGTGACGCTGCCCTCGGTAGTCAGGCAGACCGGGGCGCTGACCAGCTTGTGGCTGAGACGCACGACGGCGACCTTGTCGCCCAGCGTCTCGCGCACGAAGTCGAGCGTGTCCTTGACCTCGGCCTCCTTGGCCTCCAGCTCCTTCTTCTCCTCCTCGGTCTCAAGCCCGAGGTCGTCGGTGACTATGTTGCAGAATTTCTTTCCGTCCTGTTCGCGGAGCTGCTCGACGATGTACTCGTCCACCTCGTCGGTCATGCACAGCAGCTCGTAGCCCTTGGAACGCACCAGCTCGGCCTGCGGCAGGCGCAGGATCTTGCCCACGCTCTCGCCGACGGCGTAATATATGACGGTCTGAGCCTCGGGCATGTTCCCGGTGTACTCCTTCAGCGTGCTGGTCTTGTCCACGTCGGTGTGATAGAGCAGCAGCTCGCGCAGGCTCTCTATGTCCTGGCCGTAGTTGGCCACGGCGCCGTAGCGCAGCTGGCGGCCGTAGTTGGCGTAGAACTGCTCGTACTTCGGCCGGTCGTTCTGGAGCATCTTGATAAGCTCGTTCTTGATGCGCTTGTTGATGTTCTGCGCGATGAGCTTGAGCTGCCTGTCGTGCTGAAGCATCTCGCGCGAGATGTTCAGGCTCAGGTCGGGGGAGTCGACTATGCCGCGCACGAAGTAGAAGCTCTCCGCCAGCACGTCCGCGCAGTGCTCCATAATCATGACGCCGCTGGAGTACAGCTCCAGACCCGGCTCGTAGGAGCTGGTCATGTAGTCGAGCAGCTGCCTGCCGGGTATGAACAGCAGCGCCTTGTAGCTAACCTGGCCTTCGGCGTTTATGCGGATGACACAGGCGGGGTCGGTGGTGTCGTGCCAGTGCTCCTTGTAGAAGTTCATGCAGTCCTCGTCGCTGACCTCGCTCTTGGAGCGCTGCCAGATGGGTATCTGGGAGTTGATGGTCTCGCGCTCGACCGTGGTGACGGTCTCGTACTTGGGCGAGCCGTCGTCGTTTTTCTCGCCCGTCTCCTTCATCTCGGGGCGCTCTATGTCCATCTGGATGGGCCAGCGGATGTAGTCGGAGTACTTCTTGACCAGGCGCATTATTTTCCAGGCCTGGAGGTAGTCTCCGTAGCGCTCGTTGTCGTCGTCGGGCTTTATGTGCATGATGACGTCGGTGCCGACGCCGTCCTTCTCGCACTCCGTGACGGTGTAGCCGTCGGCGCCCTCGCTCTCCCACTTGTAGGCGGTGTCGGAGCCGAAGGCCTTGGAGATGACGGTGACCTTGTCGGAGACCATAAACGCGCTGTAGAAGCCGACGCCGAACTGGCCTATGATGTCCGTATCCGCGGCGGAATTCTCCTCGCCTGCGTGCTCGGCCTTGAAGGCCATGGAGCCGCTCTTGGCGATGACGCCGAGGTTCTGCTCCAGCTCGTCACGGGTCATGCCTATGCCGTTGTCGCTGACGGTCAGAGTCCTGGCCTCGTTGTCGGCGGTGATGAATATGCGGAAGTCCTCACGGTTCATGCCGACCGTGTCGTCGGTCAGCGAGCGGTAGCTCAGCTTGTCTATCGCGTCGGACGCGTTGGATATTATCTCACGCAGGAATATCTCCTTGTGCGTGTAGATGGAGTTGATCATCAGGTCGAGCAGCCTCTTGCTCTCGGCCTTGAACTGTTTTTTCATATTTATGCCTCCAATGTAATGATATACGTTATTAAAAACACGCCCTCCCGCGCAGCGGCGGCTGCGGCGGAGCTCGGCGTAAATGAAGCGGGGCAAAGCAGACGCGGCGCGTCTGCCCGCAGTGTTTCCGTAATTAGTTATTATAGCACATTGCCGCAATAATTCAATCCTCATGAGCTTGCTAATATACACCGCGTCGTATATAATTAGCTATAGACTCGAGCCTTGGGAGGCACAGCTATGGTCGTACTGATTTCCGGCGCTTCACACACGGGAAAGACTCTGCTGGCGCAGCGGCTGACCGAGCGCCACGGCTGGTTCTGCCTGTCCCTCGACCTGCTTAAGATGGGCTTCATCCGCTCCGGCATGACCACGCTCACGCCCGAAGACGACGACAGGCTCACCGGCCTGCTCTGGCCGGTGTCGCGTGAGATGGTCAAGACCGCCATAGAAAACCGGCAGAACCTCATAGTGGAGGGCTGCTACATCCCCTTCGACTGGCGGCGGGACTTTTCGCCGGACTATCTCTCAGAGATACGCCACGTCTGCCTGGTCATGAGCCGGGAGTATATACTCGAGCACTTTGACGACATCAAGCGATACGCCGGAGCCGCCGAGCATCGGCTGGACGACTCCTGCTGCACGCTGCAGTCCGTCCTTGAGGACAACGCGCGCTGTCTTGAGCAGTGCCGCTCGCACGGCTGCGACTGTATTTTGATAGACGGAGAATACGATGTGGATCTGCAACTGTAAGTTGCACGAAACGCCTGTTTTAATTATAATGGACACATGATTCATAGTTGGGGGGTAAGTCATGCCATCTGTCTGGACACGCTCGTCGGACGAGCTGCACAAGGAATATATAGCCAACACCGAGGCCTTCTACCGCTCCACGGGGCGCGCCTCCGCCGCGGAGCTGGACGACTTCATGCGCAAATGCGCGCTGGGTCTGTGGAAAAACTCCAGCTCCGTCGCTCAATCGCACGTGGACGCCTACAACGCGCTGTACTCCAAGGGGCGCGAAGCCCCCGAGACGCTGCTGTGGGAACTGACCGGCAAGATAGCCGCCGCGCGCGCCGCTCTGCCGCCCATGTTCGTCTGGTCCCTGGCCGAGCGCGACGCCGCCTCGGGCAAGGACAACTCCCGCGTCTTCGTGCGCATGGTCACGAACATACTGCTGAGCCTGGCCGCCGCCGACGGCGAGATAAACCGCGCCGAGGCCGAGTACATCGCCGACGTGGCCGCAAGGCTGGAGGCCGTGTGCAACGCCTCCAACGTCAAGGCCTCCAAGCGGCCGCTCGACCCCCTGGACTACGTCACCACCTCGGAGCCGTCGTTTATCGAGAAGGCTCCGCCCGCGGCCTCGGCCGCGCCGTCCGGCGAGAGCGAGGCCGCGGCCGAGACCGCGCCCAAGGCCGAAGACGAGACCGCGGAGCCTCGCCGCTCGCTGGAGGAGCTGCTCGCCGAGCTGGACGGGCTGATAGGCCTGGACAGCGTCAAGGAGGAAGTCCGCTCGCTGGTGAACCTCGTGAAGGTGCGCAGGCTGCGCCTTGAAAACAACCTCCCCGCCGCGCCCGTGAGCCTGCACATGGTCTTCACCGGCAACCCGGGCACGGGCAAGACCACCGTGGCGCGCCTGCTGGGCGAGCTGTACGCGGCCATAGGCGCGCTAAGCAAAGGCCAGCTCGTGGAGGTCGACCGCTCGGGTCTGGTCGCCGGATACGTCGGGCAGACCGCCATCAAGACCGGGCAGGTGATAGAGAGCGCGCTGGGCGGCGTGCTGTTCATAGACGAGGCCTACTCCCTGGCCTCCGGCGGCGAGAACGACTTCGGCCGCGAGGCGATAGAGACCCTGCTCAAGGCCATGGAGGATCACCGCGACGAGCTGGTCGTGATCGTGGCCGGCTACGACGGGCCGATGGAGAAGTTCATCTCCTCCAACCCCGGCCTCGAATCGCGCTTCAACAAGTACATCCACTTCCCCGACTACACGCCGGAGGAGCTGCACGGCATTTTCATGCTGCAATGCGAAAAGCACGGCTACACTCTCTCCGCCGAGGCGGACGCGGCGCTCAAGGACTTACTCCGCCGCCTCTACGACACGCGCGACGAGAACTTCGGCAACGGCCGCACCGTGCGCAACCTGTTCGAGGACGCCATATCCCGTCAGGCCAACCGCATCTCCGCGCTGGACTCCCCCACGCGCGACGAGCTTATGACCCTACTACCCGAAGATTTGGAGGACAAGGAATGAATTACGACGCCCTGCGCGAATGCAAACTCTTTCTGCTTGACATGGACGGCACGCTCTACCTCGGAGACGAGGTGTTTGACGGGGCTGTCGGCTTCATAGACACGCTCTCACGCACCGGACGCCGATACATCTACCTGACCAATAACTCCTCGCGCGCCGGCGAGGACTACATAGCGCGTCTGCGCCGCCTGGGCTTCCCCTGCGAGCGGGAAAACGTCTTCACCTCCGGCATGGCCACGGGCATGTATCTGCAAAAGCACTACCCGCGCGAGCGCGTCTACGTCCTCGGCACCCCGGCCTTCGAGCGTGAGCTGGAAAGCTACGGCGTAACGCTCACGCGCGAAGACGACGCCACCGTGGTGTGCGCGGGCTTCGACACCACGCTCACCTATGAGAAGCTGGACAGAGCCGTCCACTTCCTGCGCCGGGGCGCGGCCTTCATCGCGGCCAACCCAGACTGGGTCTGCCCCATGCCCGCCGGCGAGGTCATGCCCGACTGCGGCAGCATCTGCGCACTTCTCACCGCCGCCACAGGTGTGAAGCCGCTCTACATAGGCAAGCCGAATCGGGATATGGTTGACATAATATCCAATCTCACGGGCATACCGAACGAGGAGATCTGCTGCGTGGGCGACCGGCTGTACACGGACATCGCGGTGGCGGTGAACGCGGGTGTGCAGTCGGTGCTGGTGATGAGCGGCGAGACGACGCCGCAGGTCCTCGCGGAGAGCGAGACGAAGCCCGGCTGGGTCATGGCGGACGTCGCTGAGCTGGCGGACGTGCTGAAAGCTCAATAAACGCAAGAAAACCGCCCCGGTGCGACTTCCGGGGCGGTTCCTTTATGGAATGAGGACAAAATGAAAAAGATGAAACTGTCTCTTGCGAATATTATGCTAGCAGAGAGATGTTACACAAAAAACCCGTAAGATATTACAAAAGTATTAAGCTGAAAATTTTTTGTCTCTGCGCAAAGCGCGTTTGAAAGTTTCGCCCGCCTTTTCAAAGGCGGCAGGGTCCAGGGGCGGCGCCCCTGGCCGCCCGCCGCAGCGGGCGGAACCCCCTTTTTGCTTATTGAAGATCAGGAAGGGGGTCCAAGGGGGAAACCCTATCAAGGGGTTTCCCCCTTGTTTTGCACCTTGTGCGTGTGCGCCGTTACATTACTTGTATTCTATACCACCTGCTGCGAGACACCCCATTTCTTTTGCCCTTGCCAAAAGAAACGGGGTTAGCCCCAAAGAAAAGCGGCCTTTGGTGCTGGTCTTTTTGATAGCGGGTCGCACGTTATGTTGTACTTATCTGAAACAGCTGCCCTGCCCGTCAGGATGGCACGTCCGCCCCCGGCGGAGACTACCAGGTGCGTTGACCGGCAGATTACCGCCCACCTCACCTTCGCCGGGGGCGAACGTGCTCACCCGGTTCTGCGTTGCCGGCGTAAAGATACTGCCGGCGTAGAGTGCGACCCGCTATCATAAAGACTAAGGGAAAAAGCGCCTTTCTTTGGCGGCTCGACACCGTTTCTTTGGGCAAGGACCAAAGAAATGGGGTCGAAAAGGCACTCCGGGGTAGAAATCTCGAGAAACCAACGGCGCACACGCACAAGCGCAAAACAAAACCGCCGCCCAGACGGACGGCGGTGAGACTCAGTCAAACGTGCACTCCCAGCCCAAGCCCTCGAGACCGGAGACGTCGAAACCGGGGCGGGGAACGGCCCAGAGACGGGATGGAGTGCCATCCTCGTGCTCACCGCAGACGGCGGCAAACTCCAGCCAGCTCGCGGGGAACTCCACACCGGCGCCGCCCTTTTTGAAGAGCGGGACCATGCCGAGGCGCGTCTCGTACCAGCGGCAGAGGCTGTCCTCCGCCGGGAGCGTCGCCACCAGGTCGGCGCCTGAGGCAAAGGCGTCGGAGATGAGCCCGAGCCCTATCTCCCGTGCCGCACCCAGACCGCGATGCCGCTCCGCCGTTGCCATTGCGTAGATATACGAGCAGCGTGCGCCGCAGGCCACGGCGCCGGGAATGCAAAAGCCCATCGCGGCGATAGCGCCCCCGGTTTCCGCCACCCGGCAGTATTCTGGCCGCCACAGGAGGCGGAAAAACTCGCCCGTGAGCTCCTCGCCGTCGCCGAAAACCTCGAACCAGAGCCGCTGGAGCGCCGGGACGTCGCCCTCTCGCGAGTGGCGGAAGCTCAGCTCAGACATCCTTGGCCTCCCTCGCCGTGTACTTCGTGAGCAGGAACTCGGGGTAATACTCCTGCTT
>ENA-OWPP01000894-OWPP01000894.1-human-gut-metagenome-genome-assembly--contig:-NODE-894-length-30129-cov-14.904170_pt1 | contig 30129 bp, 33 predicted proteins | sample MGYA00248265_ERZ651848 | MGnify/ENA primary metagenome ERZ651848 (study PRJEB26924, sample SAMEA4378233) | human gut metagenome | biome: human gut; feature: human-associated habitat; material: faeces...
TGCCGGAAGCGGTTGGAATGATTCTCGGTGAGCAGCCGCAGCTTTCTTCCCGGCCTGTATCAAAACCGCCCCCCAAACCCCATCCCGGCTTTCAATTACCGGAACGAAATTCCAACACCAGGCGAGTATTCGCCTATTTGTGTGCCAGGGGAATTGACGCCGAGATTATCAATCACTGCATCAAGTCGGGCCAACTTTACGAGGACGCCAAACGGCATAACTGCGTGTTTGTCGGCTTTGAACATGGCACGGCAAAATACGCTTCCTTGCGTGGTACACTGTCTCACTCAACCTTTGTCGGTGAGGTGGCCGGGAGTGATAAGCGGTATTCGTTTTGTATGCCGCTGCAAGCCAACAATCGGGAGAGCGTGTGTGTTTTTGAAAGCGCCATTGACGCTCTTTCCTATCTCAGCATCTTAAAGCGGAAGGGGCAGAACTGGAGAAGCGCCAACTGTCTTTCCCTGTCTGGAATTTATCGCCCCAAGGCCGACGCAGAGCTGAAGCTGCCGCTGGCTTTGGAAACCTATCTCCAGCACAATCCGGGCATTCAGAAAATCATTTTGTGTCTGGACAACGATGAGCGTGGCCGGGAAGCGGCGCAAGCTCTCCAACAGTGCCTGCACGGGTATCAGGTGCTGGACAATCCTCCGCCCAAGGGAAAGGATTACAACGACTATTTGCAAATCCAGAAAGGAATTGCAGGGCGGGTGAAAACCCGTGGCGGAGAGGAGCGGTAGTTTTTTTCGGGAAGGTGGATTGAGGAACAGGCGGCTTGCCGCCTGTTCCTGCAAGCATAGCATTTTGGTATCAAAATGCGCTTGTTAGGGGGCTTCCCCCTAATACCCCCGTTGAATGCAGCATCAATCCGTGACTTGCTGCGGGACGCATGGGAAAGGAGCATAATGGCAAAAAAATATTCTATTATCTATGCCGATCCACCATGGAATTATTCGCAGACAAGGGTGAACGGAGCGGCAGAAAAGCACTATTCTACTATGAGCATAGAGGAACTCTGTGCGCTGCCCGTGGCCGAACTTTCCGCCCCCGACTGCGTTCTTTTCCTGTGGACGACATTTCCCCAACTTCCTAACGCTTTGCAGTTGATTCAGGCGTGGGGATTCTCCTATAAAAGTGTAGCATTTGTCTGGCTGAAGAAAAACCGCAAGGCGGACAGCTGGTTTTATGGGCTGGGCTTCTGGACGCGGGCGAACGCCGAGATCTGCCTGCTGGCGACCAAGGGACACCCCAAGCGGCAGGCCGCCGACATTCACCAGTTTATCATTTCGCCCATTGAAGCCCACAGCAAAAAGCCGGACGAAACCCGTGATAAGATCGTTGCCCTCATGGGCGATTTGCCCCGTGTGGAGCTGTTCGCACGGCAGACCTCTCCCGGCTGGGATGTGTGGGGCAACGAGGTAGAGCCGACGATCCCGGACTTTGGGACAAATTGTCCCAAGGCGGGCATGAAAGGAGGCTGACCTATGCCCTATGTGAATGTCCCCAATGACCTGTCCAAAATCAAAACCAAGATTGCCTTTAACCTCACCAAGCGACAGCTGATCTGCTTCGGGATCGGGGCGGCTATCGGGATTCCCACCTATCTGCTGACCCGTGGGGCCATCGGCAACACCGGGGCGCTGTTCGCTATGCTGGCGATCATGCTCCCGGCGTTCCTGCTGGCGATGTACGAAAAAGACGGTTTGCCCTTTGAAAAGGTGATCCGCAATATCATCCGGGTCAAGTTTACCCGCCCCGGCATCCGACCGTACCGAACGGAAAATATCTATGCCCCATTTGCGCGAAAGGAGGAGCCTATTGAGCAAAGCAAAAAAGCAAAAAAACGGAAATAAGCACCGGGCGCTGTCCGCCCAGCAGACCATTCCCTATATCGCCATGCACCCGGACGGGATCTGCCAGCTCCCCGGCGGGCTTTACACAAAGACGCTGGAATATGAGGACATCAATTATGCCGTGGCATCCACGGAGGATCAGTCCGCCATTATCAGCGGGTGGAGCGCGTGCCTGAATTATTTTGACAGCTCTCTACCGTTCCAGCTTTCCTTTGTCAACCGCCGCAGCCGCAATGTTAGCCGCTACAAGGTGAATATCCCGGCGCAGGAGGATGACTTCAACAGCATCCGGGGCGAATTCGTGGAAATGCTCAAGGGTCAGATCGCCAAAAGCAACAACGGCATTGAGCGGTATAAGTACATCACCTTTGGTCTGCCTGCCGAGGGTGCGGCGGAGGCGCGTCCACGGCTGGGGCGCGTGGAGGCGGATGTCATGGGCAATCTGAAGCGGTTGGGCGTTCAATCCCATCCGCTGGATGGTCGGGATCGTCTGGGCGTCCTGCACGGGCAGATGCACCCCGGCGGGCGTGAGCCGTTCCGCTTTGCGTGGAAAGACATTCCCAAGACGGGCATGGGGACAAAGGACTACATCGCCCCGGACAGTTTCGACTTTCGGCAGAGCCGGACTTTTCGTGTCGGCCAGATGTGGGGCGCGGCGTCCTATTTGCAGATCATGGCGTCGGAGCTTTCGGATAAGCTGCTGGCGGAAATTCTGGAGCTGGACGCCGAGCTGACCGTCACCATGCACATTCAGACGGTAGACCAGCTCAAGGCCATTAAGACGATCAAGGGAAAGATCTCCGACATAGGCCGCATGAAAGCGGAGGAACAGAAAAAGGCTGTCCGTGCCGGGTATGATATGGAGATTTTGCCGCCCGACCTCATTACCTTTTCCAAGGACGCCGCCGAGCTGCTGAGTGACCTGCAATCCCGCAACGAGAGAATGTTCCTGCTGACCTTTACGGTGGTGAACCTCGCTCCCACCCGGCAGCGGCTGGAAAACGATGTGTTTACGGTGAGCGGCATCGCGCAGAAATACAACTGCGCCCTGCGCCGTCTGGACTGGCAGCAGGAGCAGGGGTTTGTGTCCTCGCTGGCTCTCGGTTACAACGGCATTGAAATTCAGCGGGGCATGACTACCAGCTCCACGGCCATCTTCATTCCCTTTATGACCCGGGAGCTTCGCATGGACGGGCAGGCGCTTTACTACGGCATGAACGCTCTTTCCAACAATGTCATCATGGCTGACCGCAAAAAGCTCAAATCCGCCAATGGAATGTACCTCGGCTCTACGGGCAGCGGCAAGAGCTTTGCCGCCAAGCGTGAGCTGATCAATGTGTTCCTCGCTACCAAAGACCGCATCATCGTCGTTGACCCGATGGGCGAATATGCCCCGCTGGTGCGGCGCTTGGGCGGGCAGGTTATTGAGATCGCCCCGGACAGCCCACACCACATTTCGCCTATGGACTTGCAAATGAATATCAATGACGAGGACAGTCCGCTTTCCATGAAGGCGGATTTTCTGCTGTCCTTGTGTGAGCTGATCGTAGGTGGGAAGGAGGGCTTGCAGCCCATCGAAAAAACCGTCATTGACCGCTGTGTGCGGCTGGTCTACCGGGAGATGGCGCTGGGGCTGGAAACGGCCAAACCACCGCTGCTCCAAGATTTGTATGAGGAGCTTCTGCGCCAGCCCGAGCCGGAGGCGCGGCGGGTGGCGACGGCGCTGGAGCTTTACTGTACAGGCTCTCTCAACCTTTTCAACCATCCCACGAATGTTGACCTCAATTCCCGTGTGGTCTGCATCGTCTTAAAAGGCTTGGGCGAAAACCTCCGCAAGATCGCCATGCACACCACCAATGAATTTGTCACGGCGGCGGTGAACGCCAACCATGCCGAGGGCGTGGCGACTTGGTGCTACTTTGACGAGTTCCACATTCTGCTCCGTGATCCGTTGACAGCCAGCTACTTTGTGGCGGTATGGAAAATGCTCCGCAAAAAGGGGTGCGTCCCCTCGGCGCTGACGCAGAATGTGAAAGACCTGCTGGCCAGCCGGGAGATCGAGAACATTTTGGACAACACCGATTTCATGGTGCTGCTGTCGCAGGCGCAGAGCGACCGTGCAATCTTGGCAAAACAGCTTGGCATTTCCGAGCATCAGCTCTCCTACATCACGCACTCCAATTCCGGCGAGGGTCTGCTGTTCTATGGAAATGTCACCATCCCGTTTGTAGACCGCTTCCCCCGTGGAGAGATCTACGACCTGCTGACGACCCGCCCGGAGGATCTTGCCCATGAGCGAACAGACGAGTAACCCCACTTTGGGACAAAATGTCCCAAAGTCCAAATTCCGCAGAAAGAGCCGGCAGGAGCAAACGGCGGCGTCCAAGCTGCGGATGGAGCGCCGGGGTGAGAAGCTGGACGCCGCCCGGGAGAAGCTGGCAAAGCAGAAGCCGCCGAAAAAGCCCGGTGCGGTCAAGCGCCTTGCCCATACCGCCGGACACGGTGTCCACGGCTTTGTGCATGGCAAGCTCTATGAGGTCGAGCATGAAAATGTCGGCACGGAGGGCGCACACCGTTCCGAACTGGCAGCGGAGTCCGTGTACCGCTTCGGCAGGCGCAAGCTCCGCAAGGCCATCTGGGAACACCCTGCAAAGGCGGTGGAGCGTGCCGAAAGCAAGCATATCAAGGCTACGGCGGATTATTACTACCGCAAGACCGTGGAGGAACACCCGGAAATGCAGGAGGGCGGCGCGGTGTCCCGGTATCTGCAAAAGCAGAAGATCAAGCGCCAGTACGCAAAGCAGGCGCGGGAGGCTGCCAGACAGACCGCCAAGGCCGCCGAGGGTACGGCGTCCGTCACGGGCAAGCTGGCGGAAAAGGTGTCCGCCTACATCAAGGAACACCCCGGCAGGCTGCTCCTGCTGCTGGCGGCGTTTCTTCTGCTGGTGGTGCTGCAATCATGTATGTCCTCGCTGGTGACGGTGGGCAACGGCGTGGCCGGAGCCATCGGCGCGTCCACCTATGCCGCCGAGGACGCTGACCTGCTGGGGTCGGAGGCCGCCTACTGCGCTTTGGAGGACGAGCTGCAACGCTACCTTGACACCTACACCCGCACCCACGATTATGACGAGTACCACTTTGACCTTGACACCATCGAACACGATCCCTATGTGCTGCTGTCCATCGTCTGCGCGCTCCATGAGGGCGAGTGGACGCTGGACGAGGTGCGGGGGACGCTCCAAATGCTCTTTGACCGCCAGTACATTTTGACCGAGGATGTAGTGGTGGAACAACGGTATTACTTGGAAACGGACACTTGGACAGACGAGGACGGCAACACCCACAGCGACACCTACCGGGTGTATTACGATTATTACATCTGTACCGTGACGCTGGAAAACTTCAATCTCTCCCATCTGCCTATCTACATCATGGGTGAGGAAACCCTGTCCCGGTACGCCCTCTACATGGCGACGCTGGGCAACCGTCCCGACCTGTTCCCGTCCTCGCCCTATGTGGGCAAGTACACCAACAAACCCCCGTTACATGAGATCCCCGAGGACTACCTTGCCGATGAAACCTTTGCCGCCATTCTGAAAGAAGCGGAGAAGTATGTGGGATACCCCTATGTTTGGGGCGGCAGCAGCCCGTCCACATCCTTCGACTGCTCCGGCTTCGTCAGCTATGTTTACAATCAATGCGGCTGGGACTTTGGGCGGCTGGGGGCGCAAGGGCTGTACAACATCTCCACCCGGACGAGCAGCCCCAAGCCCGGCGATTTGGTATTCTTCACGGGGACTTATGACACGCCGGGGATCTCCCATGTGGGCATCTATGTGGGCGATGGCTGGATGCTTCATTGTGGCGACCCCATCAGCTATGCCAACCTCAACACGAGTTACTGGCAGTCCCATTTCTACGCCTACGGAAAATTGTTTTGACAGGAGGTTTTTATGGCTATCTCCAAAAGCGCAAAAATTCAGGCCGAGATCGAAAAGGTCATGGCCAAGATCAACGAGCAGCAGGCACGGCTCAAGGAGCTGGAGCAGAAAAAGCTGGAGGCCGAGAACAGCGAGATCGTGGAGATCGTGCGCGGCATGAGCGTTTCGCTCACCGACCTGCCCGTGCTGCTTCAGACCATCAAGAACGGCGGCACTTTGGGACAGAATGTCCCGAAGTCCGATCCCACAGACAAGGAGGACAGCGAATGAACAAGTGGATGAAGAAGCTGACAGCGGCGCTCTGCGCCGCTGTTTTGATGTGCGGCATGGCAGTCACGGCCTACGCTGGGGGCGGTGAGGAATGGGACGGGCTTGACCCGGTGGAGGCGCTGCCCGCCGAAACCGTTGCCCCCGGCGAGGGCTTCACCGAGAACGGCAACCTTGTGACCCGTGACCTGCTCTACGACAAGGCCACCAATAAGCAGTTCATCACGGTGCAGACCAGCGGCGGCAACACCTTTTACATCGTCATTGACTATGACAAGCCCACCGACGAGGACGGCGAGCAGTACCAGACCTACTTTTTGAACATGGTGGACGAGGCCGACCTGCTGGCAGCGATGCAGGCTGCGAGCGGTGAGCTGCCGGAGTGTGCCTGCGCGGACAAATGCGCCGTGGGTGCTATCAACACAGATTGCACCGTCTGCGCCGTGAATATGGGCGAGTGTCAGGGCAAGGCTCCCGAGCCTGCGCCCGTGGTGGAGCCGGAGCCTGACCCTGAGCCGGAGCAGTCCAAAAGCAGCAGCGGGACGCTCCTGCTGGTTCTGGCCGTGGTGGTCATCGGCGGCGCGGCGGGCTGGTATTTCAAGATCTATCGCCCCAAAAAGCAGCAGGCCGCCGACGCTGCGGAGGGCTACGGCGACGATTATGACGATACCCCGCCTTGGGAGGATGAGGACGAAACGGAAAGTGAGGATGAAGCATGAGATTTACCAACAGTCCCTATGAGGACTTTATGAAAGAAAAAAGCTACTTCAAGGGTGCTCCGCCCAACCTGCCGCCCAAAGGCTCCCGCTGCGACGGCTGCCCCTACTGGCATGGGATCGGCTGCGTGTTCTGCTACCGGGAGCAGCTCAAGCCCAAGACAGGGGGCAAACATGAGCCGTGAACTGACCCGGCAGGAAAAGGCGGCGATCCGCTCCCTTGTAAAGCGGTGGTGTGCCAATTATGACAAGGACGCTGGCTGCCTGCCGCTGGACTGCGAGTGCTATATGCTGGGAAAGTGCTGGACGGGCGCTTATTGCCGCTATTTCCGCGCGGCGGTGCTGCCCCTTGATCCTGTGCTGGAAAGGTCGCTGACCGTGGAGCGTATCACAGAAACCCGGCCTTGCCCGGTATGCGGCAGGGCTTTCCTCCCGGATGGGCGGACACGGTATTGTTCCCCGGTCTGCGCCGGGGCTGCCCTGCGGGAGCAGAAGCGGGCATATATGCGCCGCAAGCGGAGGTAGTGCGTGGAAAAATAGCCACGAAAAACGCCCGCATTTATAAGGCTTTTCCGGGGCGCTTTTGGGGTGGGCGGTACGTTTTCCCGTCCGCCCCTGTTTTCGCAGAAATACTTTCCACATCCAAGCAACAGGACTTTGGGACATTTTGTCCCGAAGTCCCGGCTGAAAGGAGGACTTATGCCGAAATATTATGAGATCAGCGAGGCGGCGGCAAAGCGGGCAAAGGACATGAACAGCTATTCCGACTATGCCCCCGGCTCGGCCACGGCGGGCTACCGGGCGATGGTGGATGAAGCCTATGCGCTGGCAGAGAAACAAAAGGCGCAGGTCGATCCCATGTACCATGATAAGATCGACGCCCTTGTTGACCGCTACGCCCGCAGGCTGGCGGAAAACCTCAATGAGCGCAACGCCATTGACGCCCGTGTGCCGTCTATTCTGATCACCGGGGGCGGCAATTTCCCCGTGGCGAAAAAGGCCAAGCAGAACGCCGCCCGGGATCGGAACTACGGTGAATATGCCGAAATTGAAAAGCTGCTGGACAAGATACGCTCCACAGGCCGGGGCGGTATCAGCGCCGATGATGACCTTGCTGTGGAAAAGCTCACAAAAAAGCTGGAGGGAATGAAGTCACAGCAGTCCATGATGAAGGCGGTCAATGCCTACTACCGCAAGCACAAGACGCTGGAGGGCTGCCCCGAGCTGACGGCGGAGCAGGTGGAAAAGGTCAAGGCGTCCATGTCCCAAGACTGGCGCAAAGACCCCGTTCCGTTTCCGTCCTATCTGCTCACCAACAATAACGCCAACATCCGCCGTGTGCGCCAGCGCATTGAGGAGCTGAGCCACAAGGCTGAGTTTGTCGGCTGGACATTCCCCGGTGGGGAGGTCAATGTCAATGAGGCAGAGAACCGATTGCAGCTCATTTTTGCGGATAAGCCGGACGCCGACACCCGGCAGGCGCTCAAAAGCGAGGGCTTCAAATGGGCGCCCAGCCAAGGGGCATGGCAGCGGCAGCTCAATCAGAACGCCATCCGTGCCGCCGCAAGGCTGGACTTTCTGCGCCCGGAGGATGGCAAAAGCCCCTATCAGCTCCAGCCCTTTGCAAAACGGGCGGAGAAAGATGTATCACGGTGAGGAGGGTATATGGACAAAAACCAAGGCTATGAGATCATCAAGGCCGTCATGCTGGAAAACGGCAGGGGCTTTGCGTTGGGGTATCATCCTACCGCACCCTCGCCCTATGTCACATGGGCTTGCTATGATGACAAGGACGGCCAGCGGCAGTATGAATGGGGGCATTACGGCAGCGACCGTGCCGCTCTGGAACAGGACTTTGCGGCGCGGGTGCAGGAGTACCAGCGCCTTTACAATGTCGGTGTCAAGCAGGCCGAGGCTCCCGGCCTTTACAAGTATTATTCCACCCAGCGCCCCGTGGACATTGGGACATTCCCAAAGCCGCCCCGTAACGCCCCGGACGAAATTGTCAACTACGATCAGCGCGTCCCGGTTGAAAACGGATCGTTTCTGGCGTGGGGGCATTTGACCTACACACGGCCATTGACAAAACGGCAGGCGTCTGACTATGAGCTACGGCCTGCGCCCGACAATCCCGATAGACCTCGTTCGATCCGGGAGCAGATGAAAACCGCCGCAAAACAGGCCGAGGCTGACCGGGGACAATCTGCCCCAAAGAAAAATGCCCCTGACCGGGGCGACAGATAGGAGGATATTTATGGAGCAGGAACGCAATTCCAACAAGAACGCCGAGCTTTCTATGGAGCAGAACGGGAACATGATCGACGGCATCATCAACAATCTGCCTGTGCCGCCCCCGGCAGAAAAGCCGCTGGATAGGGTGCGGGAACACCCGCCCAAGCGCCGCAGCCGGGAGCGTGAGGAGCGTTGACAAAAAAGCGGCGGCGCTCTGTTCATCTTCATGTAATGGTGACGCCAGAGGAACAGGCATTGATCGCTGACCGCATGGCCGAGGCCGGGATCTCCAACATGGGAGCCTATATGCGGAAAATGGCGCTCAACGGCTATGTTCTCCATGTTGACCTCTCGGACATCCGGGAGCTGGTGGCCTTGCAGCGGCGGTGTGCCAACAACCTAAACCAAGTAGCCGTCCATGCCAACACCTACGGCATCTATCCCTCGGAGATCGCGGCGCTCCAAAAGGACTATGCCGACCTTTGGGAGCCGCTGTCCGAACTGTTGAAAAAGCTGTCGGCGGTGGTGAGCCTATGACCTGTCGGGGAGCGACCTTGTGCCGCTCCCCGGCTTTCACGACTTCGGGACATTTTGTCCCGAGGTATAAGAATTAGGACAATGATTGATTGCTGCTGATATATGTTTTCTTCCCATACATTAGCTGATAATATTTTTCGTTTAGTTCTTCTTGGATAGTATGGACAATTTTGTTCTTAGTGGAGGTCATGGTAACGGGGTCGCCTTTTTCGTTGGTATCTATTTCGGAAATAGTGGTTTCAATAAATAATGCTTCAATTTCCTCGATAAATTTCCCGAGGACTTTATCATTTTTTCCGGAGCCATCCTTATAATAGCGAAAATGCCATACATGATTGTTGATTGCTTGGTTTACTCGAAGTATTGGCGTATAAATCTGTTCGTATATATAACGCCTATTTTTCCCTCGAAAGTCAGCAATAAAACTGAAGTCTCCATAGTAGCGATCCCACTCTATCTTACTGATGTCGTGATAATTCAAAAAGAAGTCAATTTTTTCTTCTAAACTCCAAGATACTTGATACTTATTAAGAGCGTGTAGTATCTCCTTTGTTGCATAGGAAAAGCCCTCAAACGTCTTGCACCTTTCAACCCTATATCCGATGGTAGATGTCAGCAATGTCAACAAACTGCTACCAAATATGCCCAGCAAGGCATTACACCAGAATGAATTAACTTGAGTGTAAAAATTAAATATGAACGAGGCAAGGAAAGAAATCAATGTTATTATACCCGTTGCGATAATGGCATTTTTATACACTTTCATATATTTTCCTCCTATATCTCTCTTTTCTTAGTTTACATCCAAAATGATTCGCTGTCTACAATTAAACTTCGGGACATCTTGTCCCAAAGTGGTGAAAGCTCGACATCCTTGTGTGCCTATTTCCCCAGCGGTATAATATGGGTAGAAGGACAAACCAACCCGATTTTTTAATGGAGGTAGCTGCTATGATCGTTCTCAAAATCCTTGCCGCCCCCGTGATGGTGGCGCTGTCCCTGCTGGCCGCTATGGTCACATTTCTGTTCTGCGTGGCGGCCGCCGTGTGCGAGCTGGGCTGCATTGTGCTGACGTTGCTCTCCCTGATTCTGTTCATCGGCGGGCAAACGGTGGGCGGGATCGTGTTCCTCGTCCTTGCGTTCCTCGTTTCTCCCTTTGGCGTTCCCGCCATCGCTGAGTGGCTGGTGGACAAGCTGCACTCGGCCAAGTTCACCCTGCGGGATTTCATCACCGGCTGATACTTCGGGACAAAATGTCCCAAAGCTGAAACGACGGCGGCTGACAGTAGCCGCCGCTTGTCATATCGGAAGGAGGGCTGCCTACGGCCACGACCTACTACAAGAAGCACAAAATCAGCAAGGGCGAAACCATCGCGCAGTCCTTGAAAGAGCGGTTTGACTACGGGCAAAACCCGGACAAGACCGAGGGCGGCGAATTGATCTCGTCCTACGGCTGCGACCACATGACTGCCGATGCCGAGTTCCTTTTAAGCAAAGCAAAGTACAAAGCCGCCACAGGCCGGGAGCAACGGCGGGACGCGGATGTGCTGTGCTATCAGATCCGCCAATCGTTCAAACCCGGGGAGATCACGCCGGAGGAGGCCAACCGCATCGGCTATGAAACGGCGATGCGCTGGACAAAGGGCAAGTACGCCTTTTTCGTTGCCACCCACACAGACAAGGCGCACATCCACAATCACATTTATTACAATTCGACCTCGCTGGACTGCACCCGGAAATTCCGGGACTTCATCGGCTCTGGCCGTGCGGTGCGGCGGCTCTCTGACCGCATTTGTCTTGAAAATGATCTGTCCGTCATCACCAACCCCAAACTGCACAGCAAGGGACGATTTCTCCATTACGGGGCATGGCTGGGGACGGAGCGGCAGCCCCCATACAAGGAGCAGCTACGGCTTGCCATCAATGAAGCTCTTGCAAAACGCCCCGCCGACTTTGACGCTTTTCTCCGGCTCATGGAGGCGTCCGGCTACACGGTCAAGCATGGGCGCGGCGGTACGATTTCATTTCTTATTTCGGGGCAGGAGCGGGCGACCCGGTTGCGGGCATCCACCCTCGGGGACGGCTACGATCCCGAGGACATCAAGGCCGTCATCGCCGGGGAGCGCTCACTCCCGGAGCAGCCTGTTCCTGCGCCTGCCGCCCCTCGCCGTGTCAATCTGATCGTGGATATACAGGAGCACCTGCGCTCCGGCAAAGGTGCGGCCTATGCACGGTGGGCAAAGGTCTATAACCTCAAGCAGATGGCGGCAGCGCTTCAATTCATGCAGGAGCAGAATATCACCGAGCATGACCAGCTCTCCGCAAAGGCCGAGGACGCCGTTTCCCGTTTTCACGCTTTGACCGAACAGCTCCGGCGGACGGAGGCTGACCTGTCCGCAACATCTGAGCTGATGGGAGCCGTGGTGCGGTACGCCAAGACCCGCCCCGTCTTTGACGGGTACAAGGCTACAAAGTACAGCCGGAAATACCTTACCGAGCATGAAGCGGAGTTGGCGGACTACCGGGCAGCCAAGGCCACAATGGGAGAGCTGCTGGGCGGAGAGAAGCTACCCAAGATGGCAGAGCTAAAAGAAAAACGCCGCCAACTGGCGGCGCGGAAAAAGGCGCTCTATACCGAGTACCGCTCGGCGCAGGAGGAAGTGCGGCAGGCCGTGGCTGTCAAGGCAAACATCGACCATCTGCTGGGCGTCACGGACGGCCAGCGCAAAAAGGAACAGGAGCGATAGCGCACGGTGACGCAGACAAATTACTTTGGGACAAAAAGTCCCAAAGCCGGGTTTGGGGAGGCTCCCCAACAAGCGTTTTTGCAGCCCGCAGAATTGCAAAAATAGCAAGTGTGGCTACACTTGCCCTGCTTGCCGTTAGTGCGTTCCCCGGAAATCCCACGGAAAAACGGAGGCAGCGCCGTTTCTTACGCTCCCTCCGTTCCACGGTTGAGATTCCAAGACGACGCTGATAAAGCTGATAAAATAAAATATGTTTGTGCATTTATCTTGGGACGATTTGTCCCAAAGAAAAATCGAAAAAACCTGTGACCAAAACGAAAATTTATCGAGTAGATAGGTGAAGAGGCTCTATCACAACGAGAGGAGGAATGAGGATGGAGGACAATCGTATTGTTGATCTCTATTGGGCGCGCTCAGAAGATGCAATCACAGAAACCTCAGAAAAGTACGGAAAATACTGCTACTCCATCGCCTATAATATTCTTTCAAATGCAGAGGACGCGGATGAAAGTGTGAATGACACCTACCTTGATGCTTGGCATAATATGCCGCCGCACCGTCCGACCACGCTCTCTACATTCTTGGGGAAAATCACCCGCAGAGTATCCATTGATAAGTGGCGGGGGCGTACCGCAGATAAGCGTGGCGGCGGCGAAATTGTGTTGGCACTTGATGAATTGGCGGACTGTGTTCCGTCCGACCATAGCGTAGAACGCGAAGTAGAAGCCGCAACATTGGAAAAGATAATCAATGATTTTGTAATGAGTTTGCCCCTTATGGAGCGACGAGTTTTTATCTGCCGCTATTGGTATCTTGACCCAATTTCAGCGATTGCCGAGCAGTTTGGCTTTTCGCAGAGCAAGGTGAAAATGATATTACATAGGCAGAGACAGAAACTACAATCTATTTTAGAAAGAGAGGCGTTTTTGTAATGACAAATGAGAAGATTCTTGATGCCATCGGCGGAATCAATGAAAAAGCTGTGCAGGACGCAAAAGCGTACAAGCGTCCCAAATCCAAACGCTGGTTTAGATGGGGAGCTATTGCAGCTTGCGTGTGCTTGATGATACCATTGACCGCATTTGCTGTTGATATAATTCAATATAATGCAGCGGTTGATTATCTCAATTCTCTCGGCATTGCTGTTGAAGATTTGAGCGACTATTCTCATAAAGAAATAAAAGAAGCTGCAAAAACGATTGACGCAGGAGAAAGTAACCCGTTGACCGAAGAAATCCTTAGTCTAATACCAGAAAACAAAGAACCGCTCGATACACCGACGCAGGTAACATCTGAGCAAATTAAAGAACTAACACCGACCATGACAAGAGAAGATGTTCTTTCTCTTTTAGGTGACACACAAGATGTTGGCTCAGGCATTTATATATATCTTTACGAAGTAGACCAACAATACCTGCTGCGTATTCCTTTTGCAAGCGATGAAGCACAATTAGGTGTAACAGGAGAAGATTTGCTAAAGGCATTGGTTCCCATTTCTGGAGATATTGCTCCTATGGTCTATGTAAATGATACGCTTTATCAAATCGTTGACTCTCAACCCAACTTCGCAGATGAAAAAAGTTCTTTCAATTTGTTAGGAAAAATCGAAAGCACAGTTAGTTCTTCGGAAGAACCAAAAGAAAATTTCCAAGCAAATGATGATATTGTAGGGGCTGCGGTTTATCAGTACGGCGATAACATTGTCGTTGAGTTTGAGGGAAAATACTGGTTATATGAAAACTATCATAACACGGGCCTCGACGGGAACACAGACTGATATGCCACACTCCCAAACAGCCATAGGCCTTTTTGCATGGGGCGATTTGCACCACAAAAACATTGATCCGAACACATGAAACCGCCATTCGATGACGACTTTGCGTGCTAAAATCAAGCGGCGGTTTTGAAATATCATATTTCAAAACCGCCGCTTTCCTTACGCTTCCTCCGTTCCACGGTTTTCTATAATTGCATTGATAATCCCCTCAACGAGCCGCAGCTCACTTTCGTCGAGAGAATTAAGTTGTATGTTGATTCGCTTCTTTGCGGCTTCATCGGCTCCCATATCGGGATAAAAGTATTCGTCCACGGAAATACCGAACATTGTTACCATTTGGTAAAAGGCGTTTAGGCTTGGATGCTGTCCGTCATTTTCGTGATACATAATGGTACGCGGATCACGGTCAACAATATAACCTAACTGCTCTTGCGTCATGCCCTCACGCTCACGGGCTTTTTTGATGGCAAGTCCGATTCCGTGAAAGTCAAATTTGCGCTCGTCCCGCTCAATTTTCATAGCATCACCACCTGATGTAATTTTACATTTCAGGTAACACCGTTTGAACGGCGCACAGTTTCGCTTGACTGCATATTTAATTTCATGTAACCGCTTATAGAAAAAGGAGAATACCACTTGCACAAAATCGAATGGATACGTTGCCCTGTATGCGGAAACAAAACACGGCTCAAAATCCGAGGAGATACAGAGTTAAAAAATTTTCCGTTGTTTTGTCCCAAATGCAAACAGGAAACCTTAATTCATGTCACACAATTCAATATGACAGTTATCAAAGAGCCAGACGCACAGACGCAGAGCCGATAACCCGTAGCCAAGAGGCACACGGTTTATCGGCTCTTTTCTTTTGATAATAGCTGCGCTGGCATACACAACAAGACCGTTTTCGTTCGGCCTTGCGGCGCAGAACGGCGGTTTTGAAATATTGCATTTCAAGCCGCCGTTTTCCTTTTGAAAAATTGGATTTACGGGGGGTGTGGTAAAGTCGCCCTTTTTTAAGGATACGGCGGTGTCCGAGGAGGTATCGCCGTGTCTATTTTGTTTTTTCATAGCGTCCATGATCTCCACCAGCTAAAAAAAGCATAGCCCCTCCGTCGGAGCAGTCCGGGCATGGATGCGAAATTTGTCAGTACATAAGCGAAAATAGTATTTCGCGCGTCCGTATAGCGTCATGCTGTGCGGGCGTTTTTATATGCCCGCACCTTGGGACAATTTGTCCCAAGGTAGCCAGCCCCGGCTGCCGATCCCCGCCGTTCCTCCGTTCTGTTCACCCACCCACACATGAACTGAATGGAGGAAATACAAATGACGACCATCAATCTGAAGGACTTTTACGCTTGGTACACCCATGATGAATACATCGAAGTTTCCGACGAAGTGGCCGCCGAGCTGAAGGCGGACAAGCTGTATGAGGCAGCCTATCAGCGGCGCACGACCCGCAACAAGGCGCAGTATTCCCTCGACTGTGACGATGGGATCGAATACTCGGCCTGCCTGCATGAACCGACGCCGCAGGAGCTACTGGATCGCATGGAGCTGTTCGTCCACCTGTGGAACGCCCTCAACTCTCTGCCGGAGGTGCAGGGCGTCCGGGTAGAGGCACATCTGATCCTCGGCAAGAGCTACCGCCAGATCGCCCGGGAGCAAGGCGTTGACAAGAGCGCCGTTCGCCATTCCGTCAAAAGTGGTAAGGCAGCCATGAGAAAATATTTGAAAAAATTTCTCTAAGGGTATCTCCATTTGCCCAATTTTTGTCCTTGGTATATGAGAGGTAGTTTTCACTTCTCCGCAGCAAAGTAGTTGATGCTCCGTGACGGATCGTCGCTGTCCGCTGTGAGGGAGCGTCGCATTGAATATGAGCTGTCTTATGACAGGCCAACAGGAGCGGGTGCGGCGCTCCCACCTTTCAAAAACACCTTGGGACATTTCGTCCCAAGGTCATAAGCCGTAGGCCAGCGTTTTTATGAGGCGCTGGCCTTTCCCTGTTGCCGAGAATTGAAAAGGAGGTCTTTATGCAGCAGAGAAAACAACATACCGCATTTGCTGTGGATGGCTACGCCATCACCGCCAGCTTCGCAGACTGCAAAAATGCGGCAGCGCTCCATCATGTAAAGCAGATTCTACTATCTTCCTTTGCCAACAATACGGCAAAAAATAGCTCCGGCGACATCCTTGCAATCCCTCCCGAACAGAGGGATAATAATAGTGGGGGTAGTCCCTATGTACCTTGAAAACTTCATATTCCCCGCGTATTGATTGCGTTTTTTCATTGACCCATCGACAAATGAAAGGACGGATCAATATGATGATGGAAAACAGAATGATGACAGGTAATCGGGTCGATTGCCTATACCGCGTGTCCACCGACAAGCAGGTGGACTACAACGACAAAAGCCAAGCCGACATTCCCATGCAGCGCAGAGAGTGCCATCGCTTCTGTGAAAAAATGGGATGGACGATCGTTCACGAGGAACAGGAGGACGGTGTGTCCGGGCATAAGGTTAGAGCCGAAAACCGGGACAAGCTGCAAATCATCAAGGAACGAGCCAAACAGGGAAAATTCGATATTCTGCTTGTGTTTATGTTTGACCGCATCGGGCGTATCGCTGACGAAACGCCCTTTGTAGTGGAATGGTTTGTCAAGAACGGCATCCGGGTCTGGAGTACGCAGGAGGGTGAGCAGCGTTTTGATAATCACACGGACAAGCTCACCAACTACATCCGCTTTTGGCAGGCTGACGGCGAAAGCGAAAAGACTTCAATTCGCACAAAAACCGCTCTCGGCCAGCTCGTCGAGGACGGCGGTTTCAAGGGCGGTCTTGCTCCTTATGGGTATGACCTTGTAAAGAGCGGTCGCTTCAATAAACGCAAGCACGAGGTTTTTGAGTTGGCTGTCAACGAGGCAGAGGCCGCTGTGGTACGGATTATCTTTGACAAATATGTGCATGAGGGTTTCGGCTCTCAACGGATCGCCACCTACTTAAATAACCTCGGCTATCGGGCGAGAACGGGTAAAATGTGGCATCACGCCAGCATCCGGGGTATCATTTGCAATCTTACATATACCGGGGTGCTTCGCAGCGGCGAAAGCCGCTCCCAAACGCTGCCCCACTTGCAGATCATAACGCCAGAGCTGTTTGAGGCCGCACAACACATTCGTACCTCCCGTGCCAACTCCGCCGAACAGGAGCGGCGTGTACCGCTGAATACCCGTGGTCAGTCCTTGCTGGCCGGGAATGTCTTTTGCGGGCATTGTGGCTCCCGGCTGGCACTCACCACCAACGGCAAGGCTTACCCGTGTAAGGAAGATGCTCACCGCATTGTAAAGCGTGTGCGGTATATCTGCTACGGCAAGACACGAAAGCAAACCGAATGTGACGGGCAAACGGGCTACACGGCGCATATACTTGACGGTATCATTGATAAGGTGGTGCGGCAGATCTTTGAGCGGATGAAAGCAATCCCTAAAAGCGAGATCGTCAATATCCGCTACCGTGAAAAGATGGAAGAACGGAAGGCGCTTCTCAAAAGCGCTAAATCCGATTATGCCAAGGCTGCCGCCGAGCTTGATACGCTCCGGGCGGAGGTCATTAAATCCCTCCGGGGCGAAAGCGCTTTTCCGCAGGACTTGCTTAGTTCTCTGATCTCTGACTGTGAGACAAAATGTCTCGAAGTTCAGCATACTATGGAGACAGCGCAGGCGGCCTACGACGAGGGACAGGCCATGCTGGATGCCTTAAACGCTCAATACGACGATATTATATCATGGGCAGAAATGTATGATAGCGCCAGCATGGAGTCAAAGAAAATGATCGTGAGCTGCCTGATCCGGCGCGTGGAGGTGTATCGTGACTATCGGCTGCATATCGACTTCAACATTGACTTTGAGCAGTTCAGCGCCGGGCTGGACATTTCGGCAATCGCCGCATAAGAAAAGCCCGCTTCAAAAGAGAAGTGGGCATAAAACAAAAAACTCGCTTTTTCAAAGCAAGCCTTTATTAAGAATACTCAGCGCACCCGTTTGGTGGAGATAAGCGGGATCGAACCGCTGACCTCTTGAATGCCATTCAAGCGCTCTCCCAGCTGAGCTATACCCCCATATAAGGGGTGCGCTGAGTAATTTCTTATTCAATTAGTGCGGGGGTTGTTTACCGCTTCAACCGGGCTCCCAGCTGAGCTATACCCCCATATGAACTTCTCTGTCGCTGTGTCGTTTCCCTCAGTGCACGGGTATTATATCAAACCTCCCGCCAAATTGCAAGTACTTTTTTCAAATATTTTGATTTTTTTCGGCAGAAAAATATAAAGTCAGAATACAGATTCAAAAAATCATATTAAAACGATATATTTCCTATTTCCCTTGCTGCAATCTTCGTTCGAACAGCAGGCAATTGAGCACGCCGCCGTAGAACAGAATGGACATGCACACATAAAGCCACAGCATGGCCATGGCGATGCCGGCAAGGCTGCCGTAAAACACGGAGTAGGAGCCGAAGTGCTGCACATAGACGGAGAACAGCGATGAAAACACCAGCCAGCCGAGCGAGGCACCGGCTGCACCCGGCAGTGCGCGGAGCAGGGGAATGCGGCGGTTCGGGAAAACGCACAGGATCGCCCAGAACAGCAGCGTCAGCAGGGCAAACAGCACAAGGCCCCGGAAGCGAAGCACGCGCGACAGCAGGCGCAGGATCGGCACATGCTTTCCGGCGATCCACGCGGTAAGCTGGCTGCCGAAGACATGCAGCACCAGCGTCAGCAGGAGGGCGGCAAGCAGCAGCACGGTATAAAGCACGCTGACCAGCCGCGTATAGACATAGCCGCGGCTCTCGCGTTCACCGTAGATCGCGTTCAGACCGGTCTTGATGCAGTAAACGCCGCGGGAGGACGACCAGATGGCCATAATGGCCGAAACCGGGATAAGCGTGAGGGACGAATTGCTCCCGAGGTCCCGGATGACCCACTCCAGCGCAGGTTCAAACACGGAAGGGATCACGCCGTGCAGGGCAGAGAGCAGGTGCGCCTCCGTCAGGCCGGTGTGCGGCAGCAGCGCCAGAACAAGCAGAATCGCGGGGAAGACGGACAGCACCAGATAAAACGACGCATTTGCGGCATAGAGTGGAACGCGGAACAAAGCGATCCGGCGGATGAAGCGGACGGGAGCCGCGAGCCAATCTGGCATTCTTTTCATTTTATATCTCCCTCCGGCGAAGTTCATTTGACAAAGAAACGGAACGATGGTATACTGAATTGGAAAAAGAGAATGCGGCAAAGGAGGCACGGACATCGTGCATTTCATCAGCAGCGCCATGGCAAGCTTCTGCCTGGAGACCACCGTCGAGGATGCGATGCAGACGGTGCGGGACGCGGGGTTCGACAGCCTCGATTTCCCGCTGAGCGTATACAGCCGCCCGCAGGACGCGCCGCTGCGCGGAGACAACTGGCGCCAGTGGGCGCGCGGGGTGCGCCGCACGGCGGACCGGATCGGGCTGCCCATCACGCAGGCACACGCCTCCTGGGAGCAGGCCATTCCGGACGACCTGCACTACGAATCACCTTATGAAATCTATGAGCGGACGATGGAGGCCTGCGCCATCCTCGGCTGCCGCCAGCTGATCTTCCATCCGGTGCTGTATCTGCACCGCATGCCGGACCGCAGCCTCTGGCCGCGCATCCACGACTGGAACGTCCGCTGGTTCCACGAGCTTCTGCCGCTGGCGGAGAAGTTCGACATTGTGATCAATCTGGAAAACACGTTCGACTATCGCCATCTGCAGCAGCCGGGCGACGCGCCCGTGCCCTACACAACGGCGCAGGACATGCTGGAGCTCGTCTACGGCATCGGCTCGAACCGTGTGCAGCTGTGCCTCGACACCGGCCATGCACACATCAGCGGGCAGGACGTGCCGGAGATGATCCGTGCGTGGCGCGGCAATCTGGCCACGCTGCATCTGAACGACAACTACGGCCTGATCCGGCCGGTCTTTGAGGACCTGCATCTGTTCCCCGGCTACGGAACGCTGGAGTGGAAGCCGATCTTCGACGCTCTGCGGGACATCCGCTTCCGCGGTGTCCTGAACATTGAGCCGGTCGTGGAGCTGGCGCGCATGCCGCGGGCCGTCCGCGTCATCCAGCTGCGGGCCGCAGCCCAGACGCTGCAGGTGCTTGCAGAGCTATAATTATAGTATACCACAAACCGGTGCGGAAGAAAAGCGGTTTGCGCAGAGGGGGCGCGGCGAGTGGAGAAAAATACGCATACGCCGCGTCCGCTGCATCTTGCACAGGCGGAGCCTCTGCTGCGGGAGCGGCTGGAAGCTACCGTCGTGCTGACCGTGACGGGCGGAAGCATGCTGCCGCTTCTGGCCGGCGGCCGTGACCGCGTAACGCTCGGCCCCGTGCCGGAGCGTCTGCGCCGGGGTGAGGTCCTGCTCTACCGCCGCGCCGACGGCAGCTATGTGCTGCATCGCCTGACCGGCTTCGGGCAGGACGGCACGCTCGTTTTCTGCGGGGACCGCCAGACCGAGCCGGAGCGGGGGATCCGGCCGGAGCAGGTCATCGCGCGGGCTGTGGCCTTCGAACGAAAAGGACATTTTTTTACGCGCAGGGCGCCCGGCTACCGGGTCTACTGCGCGCTGTGGCCGCGCCTGCGCTGGTGCAGGCAGGCGATCTTCCACCTGCGGGCAGTCCTGCCGGGGAACGGCAGGAAAGGGCAGAAATGAGAGAGAGTCTATGAAACAACGCAAATCCGAAATCAACTGGAAGCTCGTCGTCCGCGTCGCATGCCTGATGCTGCTCGACGTCATGCTGCTGTATCTGGCATGCCTGCTGGCGCTGCTGTCGCGATTCGACCTCAGTATCCACACACTCATGCGCGACAGCAGCTTTTTGCCTGCACTGCATGCGGCTTTCCCGTGGGTGGCGATCGGCATGATCACCCTGTTCATCCCACTGAAGCTCTACAGCAGCCTCTGGGAATTTGCCGGAGTGGAGGAGCTGCTGCACATTCTGTGTGCCTGCTTCCTGTTTGCCGCCGCGACGCTGCTGCTGATCCTGTTCGGCGTGCTCGACCTGCCGCGCAGCTTCCCGGTTCTGGCCGGGCTGTATCTGGTGGCGCTGCTCAGCGCATCACGCTTTTCCTATCGTCTCATCCGCACGATCCTGCACCGCTCCGGCAGCGAGAAGCGCAAGAAGCGCACGATGCTCATCGGTGCAGGCAGCGCCGGCATGCTCGTGCTGCGGGAATTCCAGACGAGCGAAAATTCCCAGAACAACGTGGTGTGCGTCATCGACGACGACCGCGACAAGCTCGGCAAGTACATTCGCAACGTCAAGATCGCCGGAACGCGGGACGACATTGTCGCACTGGCACAGTCCCGCCGCATCGAAGAGATCGTGCTGGCCATTCCGACGGCAGCCGTGCGCGAACGGCGAAATATTCTGCAGCTTTGCCAAAAGACAGGCTGCCGCCTGAAGATCCTGCCGGGCATTTATCAGCTGGCAAACGGCGAGGTCAACATCCAGAAGATCCGCAATGTGGACGTGCAGGACCTGCTCGGTCGCGACTGCGTGAAGGTCGACCTCTCCCAGATCGCGGGCTACCTGTCCAGCAAGACGATCCTCGTCACGGGCGGCGGCGGTTCCATCGGCAGTGAGCTCTGCCGCCAGATCGCGCGTCATACGCCGAAGCGCCTTGTGCTGCTGGATATCTATGAAAACAACGCCTATGCCATCGAGCAGGAGCTGCACCGCACGCATCCGGAGCTGGACCTTGCCGTGTGCATCGGCTCCGTGCGCGACGAAATGCGGGTCAGCTCCCTGTTTGCGCAGTACCGGCCGGACATCGTGTTCCACGCTGCGGCGCACAAGCATGTGCCGCTGATGGAGGGCAGCCCGAACGAGGCCATTAAAAATAACGTATTCGGAACGCTCCATGTGGCGCAGGCTGCGGACCGCTACGGCACGGAGACCTTCGTGCTCATCTCGACGGATAAGGCCGTGAACCCGACGAACGTCATGGGTGCGAGCAAGCGCATCTGTGAGATGATCGTGCAGACCATGGCGGAGCGCTCCAAAACAAAATTCGTGGCCGTGCGCTTCGGCAATGTCCTCGGCAGCAACGGCAGCGTCATCCCGCTGTTCCGGCGGCAGATCGAGGAGGGCGGCCCCGTAACCGTGACGCACCCGGACATCATCCGCTATTTTATGACGATCCCTGAGGCGGTATCCCTCGTGCTGCAGGCGGGCGCTTATGCCGGCCGCGGCGAGATTTTCGTGCTGGATATGGGCGAGCCGGTCCGCATTGACGATCTGGCCGGCTTTGAGCCGGACGTGGATATCGAGGTCCGCTATACCGGCCTGCGCCCCGGTGAGAAGCTCTATGAAGAGATGCTCATGCAGGAAGAGGGGCTTCGCTCCACGCCGAACCATCTGATCCATATCGGCCGTCCGCTGGACATCGACGTTCCTGCCTTTGAGCGGCAGCTCACGGCCCTTGCAGCGGCCTGCCGGGAAAATTCACCCGCGATCCGGACGCTGCTGGCGCAGGTCGTGCCGACCTATCACCCGGAGGCAGGCGGAAGACCGGCCGCGAACGTGTCATAAGTGCCGGGAGGAAACACAACGGTACGAGCGCCGGGATACCCCGGCTTGCATATCATATTCAACATCATAGGGAGGACATTCGGATGAAAGGTATCATTCTCGCCGGCGGCAAGGGCAGCCGCCTGTACCCCATGACCCGCGCCGTTTCCAAACCCCTGATCCCGATCTATGACAAGCCGATGGTCTATTATCCGCTGAGCGTGCTGTTGATGGCGGGCATCCGCGACATCATGCTCATCACGGCTCCGGCGGACTGCGAGTCCTACCGCCGCCTGCTGGGAGACGGGTCTCAGTTTGGCATCCATGTGGAATACGGCGTGCAGCCGGTCGCCCGCGGCATTGCGGACGCTTTCCTCATTGCCGAGGAGTTCATCGGCGGCGCGCCGTGCTGCCTTGTGCTGGGCGACAACATGTTTCACGGCGCGCAGCTCGAGCAGCTGCTCCGTGCCGCCGCTGTCCGGACGGAGGGCGCGACGGTCTTCGGCTATCCCGTGAAAAATCCGAGCGCCTATGGCGTCGTGGAATTCGACGCGCAGGGGCAGGTTCTTTCCATCGAGGAAAAGCCGGAGAAGCCCAAGTCCCGCTACGCCGTTCCCGGCCTGTATTTCTACGACGGCGACGCGGCAAAGCTGGCGCACACCCTGCAGCCGTCCGCCCGCGGCGAGCTGGAGATCACGGCCCTCAACGAGCTGTATCTGCGGCAGGGGAGGCTCCATGTGGAGCTGATGACCCGCGGCATGGCCTGGCTCGACACCGGCACGCCTGAGGGCATGCTCAATGCCGCGCAGTATGTAGAGGCCGTGCAGTCCCGGCAGGGACTTTATATTGCCTGTCCCGAGGAGATTGCCTGGGAGCAGGGATTCATTTCAGATGAGGAGGTCGCAGCACGGGGGCAGGAGCTCCGCATGACGGAGTATGGCCAGTATCTGCTGAGTCTCGTCAAGTAAGGAAGCTTTATGACAGAAAAGTTGGAACGCATTTTGCCCACCGTACAGAAGCCTGCGCGCTATGTGGGCGGGGAATATGGTCAGACGATGAAGGACAAGCGCAGCGTCGAGCTGCGCGTTGCCTTCTGTTTCCCGGATACCTATGAGATCGGCATGTCCAATCTCGGTATGCGCATTCTCTATGCGGTCATGAACCGCATGGAGGGCGTGTGGTGCGAGCGCGTCTTCGCTCCGTGGGGCGATATGGAGGACGCCATGCGCGCAAACGGCATTCCGCTGTATGCGCTTGAGAGCGGCGACCCGGTGTCGGAATTCGACCTCATCGCCTTCACCATCGGCTATGAGATGAGCTATACAAATGTGCTCAATATGCTGCGCCTGTCCGGCGTGCCGCTGCATGCGGCCGACCGCACGGGACTGGAGCATATGGTCTTTGCGGGCGGCGCATGCGTGTATAACCCGGAGCCGCTGGCGGACTTCATCGATTTCTTCTCCGTCGGCGAGGGCGAGGAGAGCACGCCGGAAATTCTGGAGCTCTATCGCCGCGCCAAGCGCGAGGGCTGGAGCAGATCGGAATTTCTCCGCGCCGTGGCGCAGATCGAGGGCGTGTATGTGCCGTCGCTGTACCGCCACGAGTGGAATGCCGACGGCACGCTGGCCTCGGTCACCCCGCTGGACGGCGCGCCTGCGCGCGTGACAAAGCGCATCGTGCAGGATCTGGACACCGCGCTCTATCCGACGGACGGCATCGTCCCGAATACGGAGATCATCCACGACCGCTCGAATCTCGAGGTCATGCGCGGCTGCATCCGCGGCTGCCGCTTCTGCCAGGCGGGCTATACCTACCGCCCGGTGCGGCCCCGCTCGCCCGAGACGCTGCGCCGTCAGGCCATTGAGTCTCTGGAAAATTCCGGCTGCCATGAGATCACGCTTTCCAGCCTTTCAACATCCGACTACCGCGGCCTGCCGGAGCTGGCAGATGCCATGCTCGATTACTGCGCGCCGCGCAAGATCAATCTCTCGCTGCCGTCGCTGCGCGCGGACAATTTTTCCCGCGATCTCATGCTGCGGCTGCAGCAGGTGCGCAAGAGCGGCCTGACGTTCGCGCCGGAGGCCGGTACGCAGCGCCTGCGCGACGCCATCAATAAGAATGTCACGGAGCAGGAGATCCTCGATACCTGCGCCATCGCCTTTGAGGGCGGCTGGAACAATGTGAAGCTCTACTTCATGCTCGGCCTGCCCACGGAAACGGATGAGGATGTGCTCGGCATCGCAAAGCTCGTCTATGAGATCCTGAAGACGTGGCGCGAGCACGCCAGCAACAAAAAGCGCGGCGTGCGCATCCATGTGGCAACGGCCTTCTTTGTTCCGAAGCCGTTCACGCCCTTCCAGTGGGAGAAGCAGATCACGCCGGAGGAATATCTCCGCCGGGCGCGCCTGCTCAAGGACAATATGCCGTCGAAGAGCATCGAGTATAACTGGCACGCTGCCGACCTGAGCCGCCTCGAGGCCGTTCTGGCCCGCGGCGACCGCCGCCTCGGCCCCGTGCTGGAGGAGGCCGTGCGCCGCGGCGCGCGGCTGGACGGCTGGGATGAGTATTTCTCCTATCAGACGTGGCTGGACGCATTCGCGGCCTGCGGCGTCGACCCGGATTTCTATACGACGCGCGGCTTCGGTCTGGACGAGCTTCTTCCGTGGGACACGATCTCCGACGGCGTGAGCACGGGCTGCCTGCTGCGCGAGCGCGAGCGTGCCTACCGCTCCGAAACGACACCCGACTGCCGGACGGCCTGCAACGGCTGCGGCGCAAACTGCCTTCTGAAGGGAGGGCGCTGCGATGCATAGGATCCGCTTTGAAAAAACAGGCCGCGCCGTCTGGATGTCGCATCTGGACCTGATGCGGCTCATGCAGCGCGCGTTCCGCCGGGCCGGTGTGGTGCTGCACCATTCGCAGGGCTTCACACCGCATGCCTATGTGTCCATGCTGCTGCCGCTGAGCGTCGGCATGGAGAGCGTATGTGAGCTGATGGAATACGAGCTGGACGGTGAGCTTGCCGTCACGCCGGCAGCACTCAACGCCGTGCTGCCGGAGGGCGTGCGGGTGCTCGAGGTCTATGAAAGCACGCGCAAGGCCCGTGAGCTGCGCCGCCTGCGCGCGCTGCTCACGCTGGAATATGACGGTGCCGTGCCGGAGCCTGCCGCGATCACAACCCTGCTGGAACGGCCGGAGCTCGTGGTCGAAAAGCGCACGAAGCGCGGCATGGCTGAGACGGACATCCGCCCCATGCTGCATGCCTATCATGTGGAGGCTGCGCCGGGCGCGCTGCTGCTGACGTGCGAGGTCAGCGCGCAGGAGCCGTCGCTCAACCCCATGCTGCTTGCCGCCGCCATCGAGCGCTATCTGCCGGAGGCAAAGCCGGACTTTGTCCGCTGCCGCAGGCTCGAAATGCTCGATGAGCAGGGCGAGGTATTCCGTTAATGCTTGGAAAGGGACGAATTTCTTGAAAACCAGTGATTTTTACTATGATCTGCCGCAGGAGCTCATCGCACAGACACCGCTGGAGCGGCGCGACAGCTCCCGCCTGATGGTGCTCCACCGGGAGACCGGCGAGCTGGAGCACCGGCATTTTTATGATATCGTGGACTACCTGCAGCCGGGCGACTGCCTTGTGATGAACGATTCACGCGTGCTGCCCGCGCGCCTGCTCGGCCACCGCGTGCCGACGGGCGGAGCCGTGGAGCTGCTGCTTCTGCAGGACAAGGGCGGCGGCGTCTGGGAATGTCTGGCCAAGCCGGGCCGCAAGCTGCACCCCGGCGCGGAGCTCTCGTTCGGCGACGGCGCGCTCACCGCGACGGTCACGGCCGAGGAGGAGGGCGGCAACCGCCTGGTGCAGTTCCACTATGAGGGAATTTTCCTTGAACTGCTCGAACGCCTCGGCAAGATGCCGCTTCCGCCCTATATCCGCGAGGAGCTTGCCGACGACGAGCGCTATCAGACGGTCTATTCCCGCGTCACCGGCTCCGCTGCCGCGCCGACGGCCGGACTGCACTTCACAAAGGAGCTGCTGCAGCGCATTGCGGACAAGGGTGTTTCGCTTGCGTATATCACGCTGCATGTGGGCCTCGGGACGTTCCGCCCCGTCAAGGCAGACGAGATCACGGAGCACCATATGCACAGCGAGTTCTGCATGCTCTCCGCCGAGACGGCCGAGGTGCTCAACCGCACGCGGCAGAACGGCGGCCGCATCATCTGCGTCGGCACGACATCCTGCCGGACGCTGGAATCGCTGGCCGAGCCGGACGGCACGTTCACGGAAAAGAGCGCCTGGACGGATATCTTCATCTATCCCGGCTATCGATTCCGTGCGATGGACGCGCTCATCACCAATTTCCATCTGCCGGAGAGCACGCTCATCATGCTGGTGTCCGCCTTTGCGGGCTATGACCATGTCATGCACGCCTATCACGAGGCGGTTGAGTCTCGTTACAGATTTTTCAGCTTTGGCGATGCCATGTTCATTGAGTAATTTCACATTATTTTTATTTAGTTAAATGCAATCACGCTTGTGTGGGAGTTTACCATGTTTCAACTGTTAAAAACCGAAGGGAAGGCGCGGCGGGGCGTATTTACCTGCGCGCACGGCACGGTGCAGACGCCCGTGTTCATGAACGTCGGCACGCAGGGCGCCATCAAGGGCGCGCTGAGCGCGGCGGACCTCAAGGCCATCGGCTGTCAGGTCGAGCTTTCCAACACCTACCATCTGCATCTGCGCCCCGGCGACCGGCTCGTGCACGATCTGGGCGGCCTGCACCGTTTCATGACGTGGGACGGGCCGATCCTGACGGATTCCGGCGGATTTCAGGTATTCTCGCTGGCAAGCCTGCGCCGGATCAAGGAGGAGGGTGTGTATTTCGCCTCGCACATCGACGGCCACAAGATCTTCATGGGTCCGGAGGAGAGCATGCAGATCCAGTCGAACCTCGGCTCGGATATCTGCATGGCCTTTGACGAGTGCATCGAAAATCCCGCGCCCTATGACTATGTAGCCCGCTCCGTCGACCGCACCTATCGCTGGCTCGTCCGCTGCAAGGCGGAAAACGCCCGCCTGAACGCCCTGCCGGACACGGTGAACCCGCAGCAGATGCTCTGGGGCATCAATCAGGGCGGCACCTATGCCGACCTGCGCATCCGCCACATGCAGCAGATCGCCGAGCTGGACCTGCCGGGCTATGCCATCGGCGGCCTTGCCGTCGGCGAGAGCACGCAGACGATGTACGACATCATCGACGCCGTCGAGCCCTATATGCCGAAGGACAAAACGCGCTATCTCATGGGGGTCGGTACGCCGTCGAACATCATTGAGGGCGTCGCCCGCGGCGTAGACTTCTTCGACTGCGTCATGCCCGCGCGCAATGCGCGCCACGCGAAGCTCTTCACCTGGGAGGGCGCCATCAATCTGAAGAACGCGAAATACGAGCGCGACATGCAGCCCATCGACCCGGCCTGCGACTGCCCGGTCTGCCGCCGCTATTCCCGCGCGTACCTGCGCCATCTGTTCAAGGCAGAAGAAATGCTGGCCATGCGGCTTTCCGTCATGCACAATCTGTATTTTTACAACAAGCTGATGGAGCGCATCCGTCAGGCTCTGGACGAAGGCCGGTTCGAGGAATTCCGCCGGACGTACTCCGAGCGGCTCGACCGCCGCATCTGAAAAATTCATAATTTTTTTCTTGCAATGACGGCTATGTGCCTGTATAATAAAAACAATGTGAAAAATTGGAGGAAAATCCTATGGACTACAGCATGATCCTTATCCTTGTCGTTATGGTCGCGGTGTTCTACTTCATGATCATCCGCCCCGAGAAGAAGAAAAAGAAGGAAGAAGAGAACCTTCGCAATTCTCTGAAGGAAGGCGACAAGATCACGACCATCGGCGGCATCGTCGGTAAGATCGTCGACATCAAGGGCGACAATATCGTCATCGAGACCAGCATGGACCGCGTCCGCATGGAGCTGGCCAAGTGGTCTGTCATGACGAATAACACCGCACAGGAGGCTGCGCAGAAGGCCCGTGCCGAGGCGCAGGCTGCCGCCAAGGAGAGGGCCGCCGCCAAGAAGGCCGAAAAGGAACGCAAAAAGAACGAGAAGAAGAACGGCCTGTAAGCAGCCATTCCGATCTCAGGATAAAAAGAACCTGCCGCAGCACATGCAGCAGATCCTTTCTATATTTGGGGGAAACCAAATGGACTATGCAGAGCTGTATCTCTGGGACATCCCGGTCGTCTGGAGCAAGCCGGAAAGCGGGGACCGCGAGCTGATTTCCCTACGCGACCGCACGCCGCGCATCGCGGCAGAGGGCTGCGACATCGAAGCGCTCATCCACAGCGAGATGGGGCGGCAGATGGTGCTGCAATTTGAAGACTACATCCGCTACGGCGACGAAATGGACCCGGCCTATGTGCAGAAGTGGCACGCGCAGGGTCTGGACAAGCAAGTGATGGAGCGCAATGACTTCTATCACCGCTGGGCGCTGTTCACGCCCGTTTCGGCACGAGAAAAAAGCTCCCGCCGCTACCCGCTGCTGTTCGTGCTCCACGGGAGTAGCATGCCGATCAACTGGGAGGAGTGCTCCGGTTTTCTGCCCATCGCAGCGCGCGAGGAGCTGATCGTCTGCATTCCGCAGGATCACTCGCTCCAAAATCTCCTGCGTCTGTATGACATTCTGACGCGGGACTACCCGGTCGACCCCGGCCGTGTGTACTGCACGGGCTATTCGCAGGGGAGCGCGCAGACAAATGCCCTGCTGTTCGCCCGGCCGGAGCTTCTGGCTGCAGCCGCGCCGTGCGGATGCCTTGCCGGGCCGTTTTCCATGGGGATGGAGCCGGAAGAGCGCGTGCAGCATGCGGCGCAGGTGCGTGTTCCGATCCTGACCGTCTGCGGCCAGCAGGAGGGCCTGTATCTTGTGCCTTATTATGAGGATGCGCCGCAGCGCGGCATGTATGGCGCGCGCCGCACGAATCCGCGCGGACGGGAGACGGCACGCAACCGCCTGCCGGCGCAGGCCCCGAATGCCGCATACAAGGTCGAATCACTGAATCTTCGCCTGCGTTCGTGCAACTGCCCCGAGGTCACGCTCGAGGAGGTCCTCGCCTGTGCGGAGAGCAAGGATCTCGTCTGCCGCCGCATCGGCATGCCGTTCTCCAAAACCGAGGTTCGGCGCATTTACGGCTGCGACCACTACATCGGCACGGTGACGGACCGCTATGGAGACGACACGCTGCAGATCATCTCCGTGGACAATTTCCCGCATTGGCCCGCGCCGTCCATGGCAGAGCTCGTGTGGGAATTCCTGCGCCACTATTCGCGCGATCCGGAAACCGGTGCTCTGCTGGATGACAGGAAGTCCTAACAGAAAGGCATGCTCTATAAAAACCGGGACGGCGGAAATGCGGGTGGTCGTAAGACAGTTTCAGTCCCGGCAGTAATGTCTGCCGGGAC
>ENA-OWPP01000907-OWPP01000907.1-human-gut-metagenome-genome-assembly--contig:-NODE-907-length-29754-cov-7.061450_pt1 | contig 29754 bp, 23 predicted proteins | sample MGYA00248265_ERZ651848 | MGnify/ENA primary metagenome ERZ651848 (study PRJEB26924, sample SAMEA4378233) | human gut metagenome | biome: human gut; feature: human-associated habitat; material: faeces...
CACGGCCTGTACTCACCCGCAACTTGTCCGACACGATTCGCCCGGTTTTCTCCCTATTCCACAAGTCCCGGCCTGAAAACGCACGGTTTTAAGCCGTAAATTTAGCGATTTTGTATATGCGCCTTTTCTCAGGAAACGACTTATGTCCCGCGCAGTGACGCACACAGGCTCCCCAAGAAAGCGAAAAAGCAGCCCGCATCATGGTTTACATAATACGGGCTGCTTTTTTATCGCGGCGCTCAGCTTTCGCACTCGGAGCCGAGGGTCTTCACCACTTTTGCCGGGACGCCTGCAACGACGGCATTTGCGGGGACGTCGCGCGTGACGACCGAGCCGGCGGCCACGACCGCGTTCTCGCCTATGTTCACGCCGGGCAGCACGGTGGAGTTCGAGCCTATCCAGGCGTTGGCTCCTATCTTTATCGGCCTGGGGTACAAATCGTGCCGCTTGTCCGCGTCGAAGCCGTGGTTCAGCGTCGCGAGCACTACTCCGTGTCCGATGAGCGCGCCGTCGCCTATCTCTATTCCGCCCTGGTCCTGGAACTTGCAGCCGGCGTTGATGAACACGCCCCTGCCCAGCTTTATGTTCTTGCCGCAGTCGGTATAGAACGGCGGGAACAGGCCGAAGTGTTCATCCATGTCCCTGCCGGTCAGGCGCGCGAATATCTCGCGTATCTCCGCCGGCGTGTGGTACGAGCCGTTGAGCTCGGCCGTTATCCTCAGCGCATCCTGGGACAGGGCGTGCATCTTCATGGACACCGGCGAGCCGCGCACCACCGGAGCGCCGCTGTCCAGGGCGGAAAGGAACTCCGGCAGCGGCATTTCGCCGCCGCGCGTTTCGGCCAGGCCGCTCCCGAACTCGTGCAGCCTGCCCAGCACCGCTTCCAGATTGCCGGCGTCCTCCGAGGCCGTGAATATCCCCATGTCCTCCAAACCCAGGTACTCCAGGAAGGAGCTGCGGTACTCGTATATCGCCCCGGCGTACACGTCCTCCGAGCCGGAGCTCAAAATCAGCGCCGCTCTGCTCAGCCTTTTGGGTCTGTCCAGGGCGTAGATGCGGTTTATTGCGCACTGCATCTGCCCGGAAAAGGAATGGTAGTACACCGGCGAGGCAAGCACCAGCATGTCCGCCGCGTCCAGCAGAGGGTAAACCTTCTGCATATCGTCCTCCTGCACGCAGCGCCGCGAGGAATCCGCCCGGCAGCTCTCGCAGGCCAGGCACCCGCCTATGCGCATACGTGCAACCGGCACGACGTCCACCGTGTGTCCGGCCTCCCGCGCGCCCCGGGCGAAAGACTCGACCATCGCCGAGGTGCATCCGTTTGCCCTCGGGCTTCCGTTTAGAACAAGTATCCTCAAGCCTCAGTCCTCCATCGTGAGCGTCACGGTGACTGCGCCGGGTCCCAGCGCTTCTTCCCATCCGCTCAGGTCTTCTATGCGGCCGAGCCGGGTATAGCTCCAGGTGTTGGAGCCGTAGAACATCACTATCTGGTCGCCGTTATACAGGACTATATCTCCCGGCGCCGTCGTTATGCGGCTGTCCCGCGCGGGAAGGCCGGTTCCGAGCGACCCCACCTTCTCGAACCCGCCGTAGTCGTCCAGCTCCAGCGTGAGGGGCAGCATCTCCGCCAGCGCGCGTGCGGCGGCGTTGTCCTCCAGCGCCGCATGAAATACCGTTTCGCCGACCTGTACGTTTATTCTCATATGTGCACTCTCCTCCGGCTGTACATATGTGCTCTCCGTCTCCGCCGGCGTACTTTCCGGCGCATAGGCTCCCAAGCCGCAGGCGGAGAGCAGGACGAGCGCCGACAGCGCGGCGCAGATACCCGCGGCGCGCCTCATGCGCAGGCCGGCGCGCCGGCGCGGCCGGTGACGACCTCGCCGCGCGATTCGGGTATGTCGCGTATGAGCTCGCCCACCGCCGGCGCGATTATGCGTCCGGACAGCGGGTTTTTGATGCTCACCACGGGCGTGACGATGTCGGCCTCCACCTCGCTGCGTTCAAAGGCCAGGTCGGTGTCTATCATCTCGCAGTTCACCAGCCGCAGGCCGCAGCAATAGCACAGCGGCTGTGTGCCTATTATGGTGCAGTTTTCAAACGTAACATTCTCGCAGTACCAGGCGAGGTATTCGCCCTTGACCACGCTGTTGCGCACCGTGACGTTCCTGGCGTGCCAGAAGGCGTCCTTGGTGTCGAAGGTGCAGCCCTCGAAGACGGAGTCTTCGATGTACTGGAAGGAGTATTTGCCCTTGAGCTTCACGTTCGTGAACTTCAAGTCCCTCGCCCTGAGCATGAAATACTCGCTCTGCGCGCTGCAATTTTCCATGGTCATGCCCCTGACCGACCAGCCGAACTCGGGCGAGATTATGTCGCAGTCTCTCACCGTGACGTCCGCGCACTCGCGCAGCGCCTTTATGCCGTGCAGAGCGCTGCCGGTTATCACTACGTCCTCGCTGTACCAAAGCGCCGCGCGGCACTTTTCCGTCAGCTCGCAGGAGTCCAGCCTTAGCCCGCGGTCGTGCCAGAACGGATAGCGCAGGTTGAAATAGCAGCGCTCCGCTGCGATGTCCCTGCACTCTTTGAATGCGCTCTCCCCGTCGGCCGGGCCGTCAAACCTGCACTCTCGCACGCGCAGCTCGCTCCGGCCATAGAAAGCGCGCTCCACGTCAAAGGCCTTGCCCTGTATCAACTCCATCTTTGTGCCTCCTTGAAGTCTCTCACATCAGGCCGTGTGCCTGGATTTTTACGCCTATAGTCTACTACTGCCGGTATTCAAATAGCAAATACTTATAAAGTATTCTGAAATATAGTCAAAAGCTATATTTCAACTCCGCTGCCGCGCCCCGGGTGGTGAAATTGTCTTGCTTTTCCTTGCAACATGTGTTATCATTGCGAAGTAACATTAAATTTGCTTATGTAAGTATCGATTTTTTTCATGTTAGGTGGGGGACTATGAATCCGGAAACCATTCAAATCATGATCACCATGATCTGCTACATGCTGGCGGTCATCCTGATCGGCGTCGCTTTTGCCAAGCGCGCCAACAAGAGCTCCGAGGACTATTTCCTCGGCGGCAGAACGCTCGGCCCCTGGGTCACGGCGATGAGCGCCGAGGCCAGCGACATGAGCGGCTGGCTGCTCATGGGTCTGCCCGGCGTCGCATACTGGTGCGGCGTGGCCGACGCGGCCTGGACGGCCATCGGCCTTGCGATCGGCACGTACATCAACTGGCTGATAACCTCCAAGCGCCTGCGCCGCTACAGCGAGAGGGTGAAGGCCATAACGCTGCCGGAGTTCTTCTCCAACCGCTTCCACGAGGGCGGCAAGGTCATCATGACCATAGCTGCGCTGTTCATACTCATCTTCTTCACGGTCTACGCCTCCAGCTGTCTTGTGACCTGCGGCAAGCTTTTCAGCACGCTGTTCGGCTTTGACTACATACCCATGATGATAGTCGGCGCGGTGTTCGTCCTGCTGTATACGATCATCGGCGGCTTCCTCGCAGAGAGCGCCTCCGACTTCATGCAGGCGGTCGTCATGATCGTCGCGCTGATCGTCGTCGTCACCGTCGGCTGCATAAGCGCCGGAGGCGTAGATGACGTCATAACCAACGCCAAGCAGATACCCGGCTTCCTGGAGTTCTTCGGCATGGCCACGCCCGTGACCGACGCCAACGGCGTGCAGCAGATAGTCAACGGCGTGCCCCAGTTCGGCGAGCGCGCCGGCTACAGCGCGATGACCATTCTCTCCGGCCTTGCCTGGGGTCTGGGCTACTTCGGTATGCCCCAGGTGCTGCTGCGCTTCATGGCCATCCGCCAGGAGCGCGAGCTCACCCGCAGCCGCCGCATCGCCACCGTGTGGGTGCTGATAAGCCTCACTATCGCCGTGTTCATCGGCATCATGGGACGTCAGCTTTTCCCGACCAGCCTGACCACCGCCTCCGACGCCGAGAACGTGTTCATCCTGCTCTCGACCAATCTGCTCCCGCCGATCCTCGCGGGTCTGGTCATGGCCGGCATACTCGCCGCGACCATCAGCTCCTCCGACAGCTATCTGCTGATAGCCGCAAGCGCCTTTGCCAAGAACATATATCAGGGGCTTTTGAAAAGGGACGCCACGGACAAGCACGTCATGTGGATGAGCCGCCTTGCCCTGCTGATAATCTGCGCCATCGCCATAGTCATCGCCCTGGACGAGGACAGCGTCATCTTCACGATAGTCTCCTTTGCCTGGGCCGGCTTCGGCGCCACCTTCGGGCCGCTGATGCTCTTTAGCCTGTTCTGGAAGCGCATAAACCGCGCGGGCGCCATCGCCGGCATGATCTCCGGCGGCGTGATGGTCTTCGTGTGGAACCTGCTTGTCCGTCCGCTCGGCGGCATCTGGGACGTCTACGAGCTGCTGCCCGCGTTCATCATCTCCTCCGTCTGCATAGTCGTCGTGAGCCTTCTCACGGCCGAGCCCAGCCGGGAGATACAGGACGATTTCGAGGCCGTAAAGGCCGGCTGAGCACTCGGGTCTGCGCTCCCAAGGCAATAAAAAATGCACCAGTCTGATGAAGTGAACCCCAAAAGTTAGACAAATATTTGAATTAAGCGACCTGAAGGGTCTGGTATCTGTGTTGAGCAGGTGTCAGGCCCTTCAGTTTTAGCTTGATTCTGCGATTGTTGTAGTAATCAAGGTAGTCAATGAGTTCAGTCTTGAAGTGTTCTAAGGAGTCAAAGTTTTGAAGATATAGAAGCTCAGATTTGAGTAATCCGAAGAAATTCTCCATCACGGCATTATCTAAGCTATTCCCTTTTCGGCTCATGCTCTGACGTATGCCTTTTGATTCCAGCATCCTCTGATACTGCTTGTGTTGGTACTGCCAGCCTTGATCAGAATGCAGGATAAGTCCAGTGCCTTCTGGGATCGTTTCAAAGGCTTTCTCCAGCATAGAGATCACCATTCCGAGCACCGGTCGATTCGAGATCGTATAGCTGACCAGATCCTCGCTGCACAGATCTAAAACGGGAGAAAGGTACAGCTTCTCACCGAACAAAGAGAACTCAGTTACATCGGTAACCCATTTCTGATTTGGCTTCTCCGCATAGAAGTTCCTTTCCAGAAGATTTGGAGCGATTTTCCCGACTTCGCCTTTGTAAGAACGATACTTCTTCACCCGTACTTTGCTGCTTAAGCCCAGCTGCTTCATCAGTTTCATGACGAGCTTGTGGTTGTAATGAAATCCACGGTTTCGCAGTTCCTGTGTCACACGACGGTAGCCGTATCTTCCCTTGTTCTCTGCTGCAATGGAGCAGATCTCTTCTTTCAACTCTACATACTTCTCTGGCTCTTTCTGCTTTTTGGTGTAGTAATAATATGTGCTGCGAGGGAGACCGGCAACGTTCAGCAACAGCGACAACTTGTGTTCATGCCTCAGTTCCCATATTACTTTTGCTTTCTCTCTTGCCGTACCCTCTCGGCAACCAAGGCATTCAATTTTTTTAGGTATGCATTCTCCGCTCTCAACCGCTGTACTTCTGCCAATAAGTCTTCTTCAATCTCCGCCTTGAGCTTCTTCGGAGGACGCCCCTTGCTGCCGCGACCTCTTCGCTCTATGTACAGCCCCTCTGGACCTTCTTCCAAATATATGCGCTCCCAATACCGTACACGGTTATGATCATTGATCTCAAACTGACGAGCTGCTTCACGGTAACTTAGTTTTTCCCGCATCATCGTCTCTACAACTTCTTGTTTGAACTCCCCTGTGTATCTTTTATTTGGTTTCCCTTTTGGCATAAAACAACACCCCATTCGTTAGTAGTATACCATACTGTCTAACAATTGGGGTGCTGTTCATGATGACTGGTGCATTTTTATCTCGGACGGAGGCTTCAGCCCTCGTAGGCTACGCCGAGGCGACCGGCTATGTACGGCTCGACCTCGTCATAGGGTATGTTCAGCGCGGCGGAAAACTCGCCGTAGAGCAGCTTTTCGGCCAGCTTCATGAACTTGGCGTCTATCTGTCCGAAGCGCCTTCCCGCGCTCTCCGCGTCGCGCTTTTTAGCGCGTATGCTCACCACCAGGCCGGCTACGTCGGCGCAGTCGTGCGAGCAGAGCAGCTGCTGGTAGTGCGCAGCCAGCTGGGTGAAGTTTCGCTCCCTCAGAGACTGCACGGGCATACTGGGGAGCCGGTCTATTATGGCCTCGGCCTCCTCGCGGGAAATGACCGGTCGCATGAACACTTTTCCGTCTACGGGCACGGAGATGATCCCGCTCTGGTACAGCGGGCGCAGCCGGTAGAACTGCCGTTCCCCCTTTGTCTCCACGGCCTCCACCTCGCACACTCCCGTGCCTCCGTAAACTATTAGCTCCCCAACTGAATACACCTGATGCGCCTCCATCCGCAAAAAATCCCCGGGGTGAACTCAAATTCGCCCCGGATTACTCTAATCTGACATTATTATACCACATTTTTTCCTGTTTGGTAAGAACAAATTTGCATAAGAAAAATCGCGCTTTTTTGTTCCAAATTGCCGGTGGGTGTGGTATAATAATGATATAAAAAGCAAAGGGGGGTCTTGGATGAGTATCAAGGTCATAACAGTCAGCCGTCAGTTCGGCTCAGGAGGAAGAACGGTCGCCAAGCTTGTCGCGGATAAGCTCGGCTGGGCGTACTACGACAAAGAGCTGGTGCGCAAGATAGCCGCGGAGAGCGGCCTTGCCGAGAGCTACATACTTGACAGCGGTGAATACGCATGCTCTACCAATTCATTCCTGTTCAATTGGGCGATGAGCGCCGAGAGCGGACGCAACCCCGGCACCCTGCCCGTATCAGACCAGCTCTACATCGTGCAGAACAACGTCATACGCGACCTCGCCGAAAAGGGCAACTGCGTCATCGTAGGCCGCTGCTCGGACTACATACTGCGCGACAGGACGGACGTGCTCAACACCTTCTTCCACGCCGACGCCGCATTCCGCGCCGACCGCATAGTGACGCTTTACGGCGAGACCCTTGACAAGCCGGCCAAGCGCCTGAAGGAAAAGGACGACAAGCGCCGCACCTACTACCGCCACTACACCGGCCGGACCTGGGGCGCCGCCGAGAACTTCGACCTCGCGCTGGACACGGGCCGCCTCGGCGTGGAGCACTGCGCCGACATCGTCGTAAAGGTAGTCGAGGAGCTGAACAAATAAGCAATATCCGCGCGAAAAAGCAATTGAGGGCGCCGGTAGACCCGGCGCCCTCAGTTTTTACGCTCTCAGATTATGTCCAGTATCCCGTGCAGGTCGCGTATCTCGTAGTCGGCGTGCGCGGCGGTGAGGTTCGGCTCGCCCTTGGGGTTGTACCAGCACGTCCTTATCCCCGCGCGCCTGCCGCCGGTGATGTCGCTGGTCAGCGAGTCGCCGACGATCAGCACGCGTTCCCTGTCCGGCTCGCCTATCGCGGCGAACACCCGGTCAAAGAACTCGGTTGCTGGCTTCTCATAGCCCAGCTCCTCCGAGAGGAACACGCCGTCGAGCAGCCGGTCGAAGCCGGAGCGGCGCAGCTTGCGCGTCTGCGCGACCACCGTGCCGTTGGACACGGCGTACTGCTTCACGCGGCCGCGCAGCGACGAGAGCAGCTCATAGCTGTCGTCGCAGAACACCACCGTGTCGCCCAGCCGCACCTGGTACTGCTCGTTGAACTCCGGAGCCTTCGACGCGTCCAGCCCCTCCGAGGCGAAGAAGTCGGCGAAGCGGCGGACCAGGATCTCCGGCTTGCTGAGCTCGCCGCGCTCCAGCCGCTCCCAGTACTCCTTGTTTATGCGGGAATAGCGCTCCACCATCTCGTCGGTGCACTCGCCCAGGCCGAACTCGCGAAAAAGGGTCTGCACCGCCGCCTTCTCCGCGGCGATGAAGTCCAGCAGCGTCCCGTCCACGTCCCACAACAGTATGTCAAAGCGCGGCATATCGCACCTCCGTAAGTAAAATGAGGCTCCGGCGAACCCCGCAAGGGATTCACCGGAGCTTTATCCGTCTTGCAGTTTTATTCCTTGTCCTCGTCCCCGGCCTTTCCGTCGGGCTCCTCCTCGGTTATCTCGACCTCCACGTCCGGCTCGGCGGCCTCGTCCTCGGCGGCGGAGACGACCATGGTGAAGTCGGCCTCATCGGCCTCGCTTTCAAATATGCTCTTGAGCTCGCGCTCCTCGGTCTCCATGCGCTCTATGGCGGCGTTGGCCAGCATGACCTTGTCAAAGAGACGCACGTAGAGCTCCTCCGGGCTGCGCTTGTCCGCGCTCTCGAAGTAGACGCGGCCGATCTCGGCGTAAACCTTGTTGAGCTCCTCGCGCTTGCCGGCGATCTCCAGCTTGAGCTTGGCTATGCGAGCCGTGGCCTTGGCCTTCTCGCCGGCGCTGCCCGCGAAGTCGCGCGCCTTTTCGCCGGCGCTGCCCGCTATGTCGCGGGCTATGTTCGCGGCGCTTCCCGCCGCGGCCTTGAGCGAATTCAAAAGGTCATTGTAGTCAGACATCTTGTTTTACCTCCGATAAATTTATTCCAAATAGGCTTTTCCGTCAATCGTTCCGCTCATCGCCGCCGGCATTCCCGCCCTCGGCTCCGGCGGAACCGGAGACGGTTTCCGCATTGGCACTCTCATCAGTCACGTCCACGCCCTCTTTGGCGGACGCCGCGTCCTGCGCGGCCTGAGCATCCCCGTCCGCGCTCCCGGCTCCGGCGGCCTGCACGGAGACGTACATGGGCTTGTGCGGGCGCTTGATATTCACGAGCAGAACCGCCAGCGCCACCACCGCGCTGCAGGCGGCCAGCACCTGGCTGACACGCAATCCGGTGCCCGGTATGTACAGGCTGTCTGTGCGCAGCCCCTCGACCATGGCCCGTCCGGTGCCGTACCAGAGCACGTAGAACAGGAACACCTGCCCGTCGTACTTGCGGTGGTTCTTTCGCAGCCAGTAGCGGTCGATTATGATAAAGCCCACGAGGTTCCACAGGCTCTCATACAGGAAGGTCGGGTGGACGTACACCGTCTCCTGCCCGGGTCGGGTGAGACCCATGCGGCAGAAGATGTCGGTCTCATAGCCGAAGGCCTCCCGGTTCACGAAATTCGCCCAGCGGCCTATGACCTGGCCGAGTATCAGTCCGGAGGCTCCTATATCCAGGGTGGCTCCGAAGGGTATCTTCTTGCACCTGGACCAGATTATGACGGTTATCACGCCCGCTATGGTGCCGCCGTACATGGCTATGCCTCCGTCGCGGATGTCGAATATCTCTATGAGGTTGTCCCGGAACTGATCCCACTCCGCGATAACATAGTAGATGCGGCAGCCGACTATGGCCAGAGGCAGCACCCAGAGCACCAGCGAAAAAATGTCGTCGCCCTTGATGCCCACTGCCTTGGAGCGCTTGGAAGCATAGAACACCGCCGCAAGAAAGGCGATGGCCATAACGACGCCGTAGAGGTATATCTCATAGCCGAAAACGGTGAAGCTGGCCGGGAAGTTTATCGACCAGTCCCCCAGCATGGGAAAGCTTATCGCGGCGTCGCGCATCATGGTTGGCATTGTAATCAAGTCCTTTCTTTTGGCAGCACCGTCGAGAGCACAAGCCGCTCGGGCTTGAGATACTCGCGCACAAAGCCGCTGACATCGTCTGCTGTGACTCCGGCAAGTATGTCGAAGCCCTCGTAGAAGCCGTACCCGCCGAAGTGCGAGCTGGCCAGCACGGAGCACACGCTCGCCGGGTCGTTGAGCGAGCGCAGAGTAAGGCCGTAGTCGGCGCGGCGGGCGCGCTCAAGCGTCTCGCCGTCTATGCCGTGCTCCGCAGCGTCTCTCAGCGTGTCAGCCAGCCGAGCGAACACGCGCTCCGGGTCGGCGCTGGCTCCGCCGCACTCAAAGAGCAGCGTGCCCGCCAGCGGGCTGACGTCCCGGAAGAAGTCGCCGCGCAGCAGTCCTTCGGCGTATAGGTCGTTATAAAACGCGCTGCTGCGCCCCAGCATGCACCTTACCGCCAGGCTGCCCACGTTGATGAGGCGCAAGGCCTCCTCGCTCTTGGGCAGCTCGGTGCAGAGCTTGGCGGCGGCGATGAACATGGGCTCGGAGACGTCCATGCGCGCCTCGGCGCGAGTTTTCACGGGTTCAAGCCCCTCGCGCTCGCCGTAGTCGGGCACTGCGCCCGCCACGTGCTGCGAGGGCATCAGCCTCCCGGCCGTCTCGGCCACGAGCTCCGGTTCCACGTCGCCGCACACGGCCAGAACCATGTTGGACGGGACGTAGAACGCGCGGTGGCAGTCGAGCAGCGTCTGCGGCGTTATCTCGGCTATGCTCTCCACCGTGCCCGCCACGCTCTCGCGCACGGGGTGGTGGTCAAAGAGCGCGCCCATCGTGGAGTTGTACAGCACGAAGGACGGGTCATCCTCGGTCATGCGTATCTCCTGACCGATTATCCCCCGCTCCTTGTCCACGCTCTCCTGTGTGAAATAAGGGGTAGTGACGAATTTAATAAGCAGCTCGAGGTTCTCCTCAAAGCCCTCGTCGCACTCAAAGTAATACGCGGTCATGTCCCCGCCGGTGTAGGCGTTGGCGTCCGCGCCGCGCGCGGAGAGGATGTTCAGCGCGTTGCCCTCGGGCAGGTCGAACATCTTGTGCTCCAGGTAGTGCGCCACACCCGCCGGCGTGTCCACCCCGGCTCCGTCAAGGGTAAACGAGCGCATCGCCCCGCCGTAGTTCACGGCCAGCATGGCGTGCTTTTTCTGGAACCCGGGGCGCGGCACGACATATATGCTCAGCCCGTTGGGCAGTCTGCCCGACCAGAGCGTGTCGCCCACGCCGGGGTATTCTCTGGCTTGCATGGTCATTCCGCTTCCGCCTCCTCGTCCTCACCGCTGAGAAAATACACGGCGTCCAGCTCGCAGCTGCGGGCTATCTCCGCCACTTCCCCGGCGCTGACGCCCTCGCAGAGGGCGGCCAGCTCGTCCGGCGCTATCTCCTCGCCGGTGATGTTCATCTTGAGGTAGTACATCATCAGCTCCACCGGGTCGTCGGCGGCCAGCCGCAGCGCCTGCGCGCAGTAGCGTCTGGCGCTGTCCAGCTCGTCTTGCGAGATCTCGCCGCGCGCGACCTTGTCCAGCTCGGCCTTGATACCGTCCACGGCCGTGTCGTAGTTGGCCTTGTCTATGCCGCTGTGGACGTAGAGCAAACCCTTGACGTCGTCCACGCCGCTGCTGGCGTAATAGCACAGCGAGCGCGCCTCGCGCAGCTCGGTGAACAGCTTGCTGGTGGCCGTGCCGCCGTACACCGCGTTGAACACGCGCAGCGCCGCCGGGTCAGGCTCCTCCATGCACTCGCCCAGGCGCCAGCCCATGGCCAGCTTGCCCTGGGTCACGTCCATGCTCTCCCTGAACACCCTCGGCTCGGCCTCGACGGCGTTCATGCGCACGTCGGTGCCTATGTCGAAGTTCAGCTCGCCGCGCGGAAGCGCCTCCAGCGCCGTCAGCGCGGCGGTGCGCACGGCGGCGAAGCTCTCGCAGCCGCAGTAGAATATCTCCACCGGGCAGGTGGCAAGCAGCTCGCGGTAGCGGCGCGTCAGCTTGGTGTAGTGTATGGACTCGGCCTCGTCCGGGTCGGTCATCACGCTCGCGCCCAGGTCCTCGTACTGGCACATCAGCTCTATCAGCCGCTGCAGCGCGTAGGACACGCGGTCGTTTTTCGCGGCGCGTATGCGGTCGGCCAGCTTGGCCTTCTCGCTGTTCACATAGTCGGGCAGCAGCAGTCCGCCGCGCGTGTTCGGAGCCGTGAGCAGCTCGCCCAGCAGCTCGGCCGCGCTGTTCAGCTCGCCCTCGCCGCCGGGGAGGTAGCGCCCTTCGGGGAAGGTGGCGTAAAATCCGCTGGCGCGCACCTCGCCCACGCGTATCGTCATCGGCACGGCCACGGCGCCGTACAGCAGCTCCAGGCGGCGCATTATACCCGCCATGTCCGGGCTTTTTACCGTCCCGCGGCGCAGCACGCTGGGTATGAGCGCGTCGAGGTAGGCGTGCTCCCGCTCAAGCTGGTTGAGCAGCACCACGCTCATCGCGGCGGTCTTGAACTTGTCCGTGCTCAGCGCGCTCAAAAACACGCCGGGCATGATCTCCTCGCGGCGGTATTTCATGCCAATCGCCTCACATAACGTATTCTTCGGCAAATACACATTATAGCAGATACTTTACAGCATCGCCACAGTTATTGCTTTAATTTTCTTTAAACTTTGTTTCAACTTCGCCTTTTGGCTCTCCCCAGGCCGCGAGCGCCGCGCGCAGGTACCAGCCCGCGCTGCCCGTGTACCACGTCCAGCCGGCCTCGCCCGCGCGATACGGGTTTGAATAGACGTCCGCCGCCAGCACGAAGAGCTCGGCGCCGTAATTCACGCCGCGCTTCAAAAGCGCCAGGAGCATCTCCTCGCCCTCGCGGCGCAGGCCGTGCTCCAGGCAGGCCAGCGCCAGCCAGATCGCGCCGTGGGTGTACTGTCCGCCGTTTTCGCGAAAGCCCTCGCCGTAGCTGTTGACGTAGCCCGCGTGCTCCGTGGACTCGGAAAACGGCGGGTCAAAGAGCTTTACCACCCCGGTCTCGCGGTCAAAGAGCCTCGCTGCGGCGGAGCGCAGCGCGGTTTTCACCCGCTCTCCGTCGCAGCCGGCGAAGGCCGCCCAGGCCTGGGCGATGGCGTCTATTTTGCACGCGCCGCTTTTTGCCGAGCCGAGCGGCGCGCCGTCATCGAAGTATCCGCGCCTGTACCAGGCTCCGTCCCAGGCGTCCTCGACGCCCTTTATGCAGCGCCTGGCGGCGCTTTGGAGCACGGCGGCGGAGGGCGTGTCGCCCCGGCTCTCGAGCAGCAGGGCGAACCTGCGCGCGGTGTGCGCGAAGAACTCCGTCAGCCAGACGCTCTCGCCGCGCCCGGCGCGCCCCACGGCGTCAAAGCCGTCGCACCAGTCGCCGGCGCCCATCAGCAGCAGCCCGTGCGCGCCGAAGCCGCGCCGAAGCACGCATCGGAGCGCCGCGGCGGCGTGCTCCAGCACGCTCTTTTCCGCGCCGGTGCGCGCGTCCTCATAGCGGGACTCCTCGTCCGGCCGCAGCGGCTCGCTGTCTATGCCGGCGACGCGCTCGGCCAGCAGCGTCTCGTCGCGCGTGGCGTCCAGGTACTCGCAGACCGCCCAGGGCAGCCAGACCAGGTCGTCGGAGATCCACGTGCGCACGCCCTTGTCCGGCGTGCCCCGGTGCCACCAGTGCATGACGTCGCCCTCCGCGTACTGGTGCGCACAGGCGTCCAGTATCCGCGCCCTGGCAAGCGCCGGGTCGACACAAAGCAGGTTGACCGCGTCCTGGAGCTGGTCGCGGAAGCCGAAGGCTCCGCCGCTCTGATAGAGCGACGTGCGCGCCAGCATACGGCAGACATAGGTCTGATACACCGCCCAGCCGTTCACATACCGGTTCACCTCCGCATACGGCGATTCTACACGGATTCGAGCGCAGATTTCCGCGTAATGCGCCCGCGTGCGCTCCAGGGCGCGGCGCGCCTCGTCCGGCTCGGCGAGCGCGCGGAGTGCTCCAACCGCCGCCGTGCCGCAGACTATGACCAGCGTGCCGGCTCGGGGCAGCGTGACGTCGAAGGCCGCGCTCCCCACCCCGGCGGCGCGCACGGAGTGCGAAAACACCGCCGAAAGCTCCATGCCGCCGCGCGCGTTCACCGCGCGCATCGCGCCGTCTTCCAGGCGCGTCACGGTAAAGTAGGCGTCGCGCGCCTCGGCGGAGAGCTGCAGCTGCGTGCGCCAGCGCACCTCGCCGGGCGGGTTCTCTATTATGAATACCCTCGCCGCCGTCTCCGGCGGCACAAAAGCCGTCAGGCGCGCGCCGAGCTTTTCCCAGCTCGCCCAGCCCAGGCCGTAGGTCACGCGGCACTCCGCGCCGTCCTCGGCGGCGAAAAGGCTGACCGGCGCGCCGTTTGCGAGCGTCTCAAGCGTCTCCGGTCCGCGCGAGGCGCGCTCGTCGCAGACCCAGGCGTTGACGCGCCGCTCGCGCGCGTTGTCCGTCCACATGCAGCCGAGGCCGCAGTCCGCGGCCAGATAGCCGAAGCGGCCGTTGGACATAGGCAGGCACCAGGCGCGGCGGGGCAGCACTCCGCGCACGGTGAAGGCGAACGCGCCGTCCGTCCACTCGCAGTCCACGCTGCCTCCGCGCCGCAGCTCGCCAGGCACGGCGGCAGGCTCCTCGGCCGTCTCGGGCAGAGCCGCGCGCTCAGGCGGCGCCGCGCCGTCTAGCAGCACGGCGGCCGAGCGCTCCACCAGCGCTGCCATATCGGCGTCGGCGCAGTGTATGCCGCCGCGCGAGCCGAGCAGCGAGTCCAGCCCGGCCGCGGCCAGGGCGCGGCTGACAGCCCGGGAAGTCCGGCGGTGATAGTCGCCGCCGTCCGAGGTCAGGAACACCAGGTCGGCCTTGACGCCGCACATGCGCATCAGCGCGTGCCTCGCCGCGAGCGAGGCGATGAGCGCGGCGTCGCCCTCCCCGGCGCGCGCCGCGACTATCGGGAAGTCGCCCGAAATCCCCGCCGCCCACAGCTCCTCCTTCGCGGGAGGGTCATCGGAGATGGCGCGCGGGAAGCTCAGCCGCCCGGCCAGCGCCGGGATGGCGTCGAGATACTCCGGCGCAAGCCCGTAGACCGCGCCCAGCGCCGAGGCCAGGTCAGCAAGCTGCGCCGCCCCGGCGTGCAGCGTCCGCTGCGCCGAGGCGAAGGCCTCGTCCTCGCCCGCCGCAAAGGCGAGCGCGAAGCGCACCCTCGCCGTGGCTCCGGCCTTCAGCTCCAGCGGCACTCTGGCGGTCACGTAAGGATGCGACAGCGCACCCAGAGGCTCGCCGTCTATGTTTGCGCGAAACCCGGCTCCGGCGTCCGCAGCCAGGCACAGCCAGCAGCCGTCCAGGCCGGAGCGCGGCAGTCGGCGCAGCAGCAGCGCGCCGTCGCGCACCTTCGCCGTCAGCCCCAGCCGCCAATAGGCCGGGTGCGCGTCCCAGTCCGCCTCGCGGGCGAGCGCCGGCTCAAACTCCAGGCGCAGCTCGCCGCTGAGCGCGGCGCGAGGCTTTATCTCCACGACCCTGATCTCGCCCAGGTCTCGCGCGGATACCCCCGCCGTGACCGAGCACTCCAGGCCGCCGCCCTCGCCGTCAAAGCGCAGCACTCCTCCGCGCAGGCGGTAGGTGAATTTCAGCGCGCCCGAGCCGCTTACCGGCAGCAGACCCACGCTCTCGCCGGCGGTGTGCAGGCTCAGCCGCAGCCCCGCCGCCCCGGCGGCGTCCGGCACGAAGCCCCGGTACAGCGCCACGGCTCCCGCGCAGGAGCGCGAGCGGCCGTCGTCCGTGCAGTGCAGGCTGTACACGCCGTTCGACAGCGTGAACACACGCGGCTCGGCCGTGGGCAGGCACTCGCCGGACGCGGAGATGACGCAGCGCTCGCGGCCGCGCTCCCGCTCGGGCGGGCGGTAGGAGCGCCGGCGCAGCAGCACCGCGCCCTCGGGCACGCGCTCGCCGAGCAGCGGCGCATAGGCGGCCATTGCCGCGTCGGACATGAAGCGGCGGACTATTGCGCCGCCGGCCAGGTAGTTCGCGGCGGAGATGAGGCTCATGCCCAGGTGGTGCGCCATGACGCAGCGCACCACCTCGCCGCCCTCCCCGCAGCGCCTGGGAGTGAAGTCCACCGCCTCCCACAGCCCGAAGCGCCCGCCGCCGTCGATTCCGGCGAAGCGGACGAGGTCGCGCACTGCGGCGTGCGGCGCGACGGCCAGGGCGAGGTACGCCGCGTAGGGCGCGCAGACCGTGTCCGTGCCCATGCCCCGCTGCAGCGCCAGCGCGGCGCAGCCGTGCGCCTTGTACCTGTAGGCGAGCGCCGCATCCAGCGAGAAGAACGCGCTCTCGCTCTGCCCCCACGGAGCGCCCTCGGGCACGTCCCGCCGCTGCACGTAGAGGCAAAAGCGCGCGCTCTCCCACAGCAGGGAGCCGCGCTGCAGCGGCAAAAACAGCTCGGGCATCAGGTACTCGAACATCGTGCCCGTCCAGCTCGCCAGGCCGCGGTAGCCGTCGCGGCTGACCAGCGCACGGCTGAGCTGCCGCCAGTGCCGGGCGCTTACCGCGCCGCTGGCCACGGCGTAGTAGCCGGTCAGGCGTGCCTCGCTGGCCATGAGGTCGTAGCAGCCCTCGCTCAGCGCGTCCTGCGCGGCGTCGTAGCCTATGCGGAACAGGCGGCGCCGCCTGTCGTAGAGCGCGGCGAATTCCATGCCCTGCGCCAGCGCCGAGGCGCGCCCGGCCAGCTCGCAGCAGCCGTACTCGCGCAGCCCCGCGGCGAGCGCGGTGAGGCTCGCGGCCAGGTTGCCGCTGTCCACCGTCGACACGTAGGCCGGAGAGAGCGGCTTGAGCGTGCGCGTGTCGTACCAGTTGTAGAGGTGGCCGCGCCACTTGTCCAGACGCTCGCAGGTGTCGAGCATCCCGCCGACTATCTCCGCGGCGCGGTCCAGCGTCGTGAGCCCCAGGTCGAGCGCGGCGAGCGCGCTGACCATGCCCAGGCCGATATTGGTCGGCGAGGTACGCTCGGCCACGCCCACCGGCGGCTGCTCCTGCCAGTTGTCCGGCGGGAGGTAGCCGCGGCCGGCGGTGCAGAACTCGTCAAAATACGCCCATATCTTCGCGCACTCGTCCATGAGGAAGCGGCGCTCCCCGGCGGCCGGCACGGCCTCGCGGCCGCACTCGCGCCCCAGGGAGAGCGCGAATACGGGCGCGGCCAGCCAGACTATCCCCAGCGCCTTGCCCGCCGGGTAGGGGGAGAGTATCAGCAGCGCAAGCCCCAGCGCAATGCACGGCCAGGCCGCGCGGACGGTCGACAATGCCCCGCCGGAGCCGGACTGAGCCGAGGTCTGCCACTGCAAGAGCCGCCGGCGGGATATGAGCATCCGCCAGAGCGCCGTGCACGCCGCGGACAGGTTCACCCAGGCATCCCAGGGCAGGAACAGCAGCCTGAGCACCACCTGACCCACGCGGAGAGCCGCGCCGTAGAGCGCCCCTCCCGGGTGCCGCTCCCGCCCCGAGCGCCGCGTGAGCGAGCGCGCGACCGCTCCCGCCAAGCCGGAGCAGAGCGAGAGCGCCGCCACTGTCCCCGCCGTGTAAAGCCCCGGCAGCAGCGCCGCGAGCGCTATCGCCGTCGCCGTGGCCACGGGGACGAGGCTCCGGCGCACGCTGTCGAGCAGCTTGAGCCGGTCGGCGGCCGCAAAGCGGCTCCACAGCCGCAGCAGCACGGCGAGGTTCTGCCAGTCGCCCCTTACCCAGCGGTGCTGGCGCTTGAAGTACGCCGCGGGCGCGGAGGGGAAGCCGTCCGTCAATATGGTGTCGCCCATGTATCCGCCATGCAGCAGCGCGCCCTCCACGGCGTCGTGCGAGAGGACGAGGTTTTCCGGCAGGTCAGAGCAGCACGCCAGCAGGGCGTCCACGTCGAGTATGCCCTTCCCGGCGAAGCCGCCGCGGCCGGTGAGGTCCATCCACACCTCGCCGCAGGCCGAGCCGTAGGGGTCGACGCCGCCGGGACCTGCCACGGCTCGGGCGAAGTGCGTGGCCTCGCTCGCGGCCAGCTCCACGCCTATGCGCGGATGTATCACCCCGCGCCCGGAGACGACGGAGCCGTTTTCGCCCACCTCCGCGCGGTTGAGCGGGTGCAGCATTGCGCCGATGAGCTCGCGCGCCGAGCCGGGCAGGACGCGCGTATCTGCATCCAAAGTTATAATGTAGCGCGTCCCGGCGAGGGCGGCGGCGTCGCCGGAGAGGACTTCAAGCTCGCTCTCCCGCCCGGCGCACAGCCCGGCGAGGGCGAGCAGCGCGCCGCGCTTGCGCTCGTGCGCGCGCCAGACCCCGTCGCGTCTGGCCTCCCGACGCTCGCGCAGAAAGAGGTAAAAGCCGCCCGAATACTTCACGTTCAGGCCGTCTATCGCCCGTCTGGCCGCTTCGATCGCAGCGGCGTCGGCGGCGGTCTTGCCGCTTTTCGCCTCCGGCAGATCCGCCAGCAGACCGAAGCGCAGCTCCCCGCCGCAGTCGCGTGAGGCCAGGCGGAACTCCTCCAGCCTGCGCGCGAGCGCCTTGCCGTCTTCCGGCTTGGCGAGTATGGCCGACACCACACAGATGCTGCGCCCCTCGCCCGGCACGCCGTGAGCCAGCTCCATGCGCGGCACGCTGCGCACGGGCAGCGCGCGAAGCAGCGCCGCGTCCAGCGCGTTTTTCGTAAGCTCGCTCGCCGGCAGCAGCGCGAGCGCAAACGCCCACGCCCCGCCCGCTATCGCTCCGGCCGCCAGCGAGACGCCGATGGCGAGCACGCACACGGTCAGGGCGTAGAGCCGGCCTTCGTTTCGCTTCGCCGGCCTGCCCAGCGGCTCGCAGAACAGCCACCAGCCCACGTGGCCGCGCTTGGGCTCGTCCCGGTGCTCCTCGGCCAGAGCCAGCACGCGGCGGGCGCACTCGCTCTCGCTTATGTCCGCCCTCGCGGCCAGGCGCGCCAGACGCCGCCGGTAACCGGCGCGCGTGCGCTCGTCCATGCCCGCGTAGGCTCCGGCCGGGTCGCGCGACAGTATGGCTCCGGCGGCGTCGGCGCTCTCCACCAGGGAGGTCATGTCCGCCGTGGACAGCGCGCGCAGGCTCTCGATCGCCGCCGATACCCTGCGCACATCCGGCGCGCGGGAGGAGAACTCCGAGGCTATCAGCTCCGCCAGCCCCGCGCGCAGCGAGGCGCCCAAAAGCGCCAGCTCGCCCAGCGTCAGGGCGTTCACGCGCCGGAAGCCCGCGAAGTACGCCTCCGCCGAGGAGAGCGTCACGGCTCCGTCCACCCTCGCGGCCAGGGACGCGCCCGCCTCGGCGGCCAGGGAGTTCACGCGGCCTGCGCGCACGCGCTTTGCCGCGGCGAAGTCCCGCGCCGCGGCGAGCGCCTCGCGCTCTATGAGATAGCGGTTGTCCGCCAGCCACTCCCCGGCCGCGCCGAGGGTCTCGGCCTTTACGCCGTTCAGCTCGTGCAGCAGCGCGCGTATGCGCCGCGCCTCCCGCTTCCCGGAAAAATATCCGGCGGCGCACAGCCTCTCGGCCTCCGCCGCGCCATATTCTTCAAGCTCAATACGCTTGGAATCTTGAGCTTTTTCGCCATTTTTCACGGAGTTACCCCCTTAAAAAGCAGTCTATTCTATCTTGCCCGGAACGCAAAAACCTATACCGGGGTGTGTAAAATAATTTCTCTTGACAGTCGGCTCGCGATTGTGTATAATAAGCCCCGCCGGTGAGCGCGAGGGCGCTCTGCCGGTTCGGCCTGTCTCCGGGAGAGCGCGCTCCGGGACGGCGCCTCAACTGTACGTGCGGAGGGTTTGCGTGAAAAAGGACACAGTTTACCTCACCATGCTTCTGGACTACTACGGAGACCTGCTGACGGACAAGCAGCGGGAATACTTCGACTTGCACTACAACCAGGACTACACGCTCTCGGAGATAGGCGAGATGAACGGCATCTCCCGCCAGGGCGTGTGGGAGATAGTTCGCCGCGCCGAGGCCGCAATGCGCGCCATAGACGAGCGCACGGGTCTGGTGGCGAAATACAACGAGCGCCGTGAGGCGGTGCGCAACATCCGCGCCCTGCTCACGCCGCTGCAGGGACACGAAGACGAAAAGGTCGCCGAGGCGGCGCGGCGTTCGCTCGCGGCGCTCAAGGCGCTGGACACCTGACGGAGGGAATACCTTGGCATTTGAAAGCCTTTCTGAAAAGCTCTCCGCGACATTCAAGCGGCTCCGCGGCAAGGGACGCCTGACGGAGCAGGACGTTGCGGAGGCCATGCGCGAGGTTCGCCTGGCGCTGCTCGAGGCCGACGTCAGCTACAAGGTCGTCAAGGACTTTGTAAAGCGCGTCAGCGAGCGCGCGAAGGGCGCGGAGGTGCTCGAGAGCCTCACGCCCGCGCAGATGGTCATCAAGATAGTCAACGAGGAGCTCTGCTCGCTGATGGGCAGCGACAACAAGAAGCTCAACATATCCAGCAAGTCGCCGAGCGTGGTAATGCTCGTCGGTTTGCAGGGCGCCGGCAAGACTACCAACGGCGCCAAGCTCGCCGCGCTGATGAAGAAGCAGGGCAAGCGCCCGCTGCTCGTGGCCTGCGACGTCTACCGTCCCGCCGCCATCAAGCAGCTGGAGACCGTCGGCGCGCAGCTGGAGATACCCGTGTTCCAGATGGGACAGGGCGATCCGGTAGAGATCGCCAGGGCGGGCATCGCTCACGCGAAGAAGTACGGCAACGACCTGGTCTTCCTCGACACGGCCGGCCGTCTTCACATAGACGAACAGCTCATGGACGAGCTGAAGAACATCAAGGCCGCCACCGAGCCTGCCGAAATCATGCTCGTCGTCGACGCCATGACCGGCCAGGATGCGGTAAACGCCGCGAGCGCCTTTGACGAGGCGCTGGACATCACCGGCGTCATGCTGACCAAGCTCGACGGCGACGCGCGCGGCGGCGCGGCGCTCTCCGTAACCGCCGTCACCGGCAAGCCCATCAAGTTCGCCGGCATGGGCGAAAAGCTCGACCAGATCGAGCCCTTCCACCCCGACCGCATGGCCGGGCGCATACTCGGCATGGGCGACGTGCTCAGCCTCATCGAAAAGGCCGAACAGCGCCTGGACGAGAAAAAGGCCGCCGAGCTGGCCGAGCGCCTGCGCCAGAACAAGTTCACGCTGACGGACTACTACGACCAGCTCCAGCAGCTCAAGGGCATGGGCTCCATGGAGGACATCGCCGGGATGCTCGGCATGAACCCCTCCCAGCTCAAGGGCGCGCAGATGGACGAGAAGGCCACGGCTCATCTCGAGGCCATCATCCTCTCCATGACCCCCAAGGAGCGCGAGAACCCCAACATCCTCGGCAACTCCCGCAAAAAGCGCATCGCCGCCGGCAGCGGCACCAGCGTCATGGAGGTCAACCGCCTGCTGAAGCAGTACGACACCATGCTCCAGCTTTTCAAGCAGATGAACGGCCCGGGCGGCAAGAAGATGAAGCGCATGGCCAAGCGCGGCGGCTTCCCCGGCATGGGCGGCATGGGCTTCCCCGGGATGTAAACCGAAATTAAAACCGTATCGGTTTTAATTATAAAGAAGTAAGTTTTGGAGGTGAAAATACATGGTTAAGATTCGTCTTCGCAGGATGGGTGCCAAGAAGGCTCCCTTCTACAGGATCGTTGTCGCCGACTCCCGCAGCCCGCGTGACGGCCGCTTCATCGAGGAGATAGGCACCTATGACCCGCTGAGCGAGACCAACGCGCTGCGTGTCAACCTCGAGCGCGCCAACTACTGGATCGCCAACGGCGCCCAGCCGACCGACACCGTCAGGGCGCTGCTCAAGAAGGCCGAGGCGTGAGCACGGCGCCAAAATCGGACTTTCTAAGGAGCATACTTGATGAAAGAACTTCTGACCTACATTGTACAGAGCCTCGTCGACAAGCCTGACGAGGTCTCGGTGACCGAGCGCAAAGCCGACGGCGAGACTGTTTTCGAGGTTCGCGTGGCCGACGGCGATATGGGCAAGGTCATTGGCCGTCAGGGCCGAATCGTCAAGGAGATTCGCGTCCTAATGAAGGCCGTCGCCCAGAGGAAGGGCAAGAAAGTCTCGGTGGAGATCGTCGACTGACCGGTCACGCCGCAGGACGTTTCCTCAAGGTGCGGGCGGACAATCCGCCCGCCCGCACAAGGCTTGACGTTTTATCTACGGCGGGTTGCGCCCCGCCGTTTTTGGTATGGTGAAATGCTATGAAAGAGAAATTTATCGAAGCCGGAGAGATAGTCAACACCCACGGCGTGCGCGGCGAGGTCAAGATAATGCCCTGGACGGACACGCCGGAGTTCCTGCGCGCCATCAAGACGCTGTACGTGGACGGCCAGGCCGTGCGCGTGCTCTCATCGCGCATACACAAGGGCGCGCTGCTGGCCACGCTGGAGGGCGTGGACGACGTCAACGCCGCCATGCGCTTCAAGGGCAAGCGCGTCTTTATAGACCGCGACGACGCGCGTCTTGAGCCGGGCAGGTTTTTCATTCAGGACATAATCGGCGCCGAGGTCGTGACCGAAGCGGGCGAGCGCGTGGGCACTCTCCGCGAGGTCATAGACGCCCCCGCCGGGATGATATACGTAGTGCGCGGCGAGACCGAGCACCTGATCCCCGCCGTGCCGGAGTTCATACTGAATACGGACGCGGACAACGGCGTGATAACCGTGCGTCTGATCGAGGGCATGTGACATGGCAGACTACCGCATAGACATCATGACCCTCTTTCCCGACAGTATGCGCGGCGTGCTGGACGAGAGCATCATAGGCCGCGCGGCGAAGAAGGGCATAATAGAGATAAACTGCGTCCAGATACGCGACTTCACCGAGAACAGGCAGATGCAGGTGGACGACTACCCCTACGGCGGCGGCTGGGGGCTGGTCATGATGGCGCAGCCGCTCAAGAGCTGCCTGGATCACATCAAGGCTCAGGCCGGGGAGCGCAGGACGCGCGTCATTTACATGTCGCCGCAGGGCAAGCCCTTCAACCAGGAGGAGGCCAAGCGCTTAAAGCGCGATTACGACCACCTGGTGCTGGTCTGCGGCCACTACGAGGGCATAGACGAGCGCTTCATCGAGGAGTGCGTCGACGAGGAGATCTCGCTGGGCGACTTTGTGCTCACCGGCGGGGAGATCGCCGCCATGGCCGTGGCCGACTGCGTCTGCCGCATGGTACCTGGCGTGCTCGCCGACGAGGAGTGCTACACCGGCGAGAGCCACTGGGACGGCCTGCTGGAGTACCCGCAGTACACCCGCCCCGAGGTCTGGGAAGGCCGCGCCGTGCCGGGCGAGCTGCTCACGGGCGACCACGAGAAGGTGCGCCGCTGGCGGCGCAGAAAGCAGCTTGAGCGCACGATGGACAAGCGCCCGGACATGTTTGAAAAGCTGACGCTCGAGAGCAAGGAGGATAGGCGCATGGTAGAGGAGATAAAGTACGACCGGCTCCCCGACCGGCTGAAGCTGAGGTTCGAGCCCCGCCGCGCGGAGATCGCAGACATGGACGCGCTGCTGGACATACTCGAGCAGGCCAAGGCCTATCTGCGCGAGAGCGGCGTCGACCAGTGGCAGGAGGGCTACCCCAACCGCGAGGCGCTCGCGGCCGACATAGAGGCCGGGCGCGGCTGGCTGTTCGAGTGCGTGGACAACGGGGAGATAGCGGGCTACGAGTGCGTGGCCATGACCCCCGAGGTCTGCTACCGCGAGATAGACGGCGCCTGGCTCACCGAGGGCGAGAACTACGCCGTGATACACCGCGCGATGGCCGCGGCCAGATACCGCGGCACCCGCCTCGCCGCCGAGATGTTCTCCTTCGCCGCCGAGCTGGCCGCCGGCATGGGCAGGCTGAGCGTGCGCGTGGACACCCACCGCGACAACAAGGCTATGAACCGCCTGTGCGAAAAGCAAGGCTTCACCTACTGCGGCGTGGTGGATCTCGGCCTTGTAGACCCTGCCAGCGACTCGCTGCGCAACGCCTACGAGAAGATCCTCTGAGCCGCAAAAGCCGCATAAACTCTGGACTTTCCTAACGGTCGAGCCGCAAATGCGGCCTGAATCGTTGACAAAGTGCCGCCCTCGGCGCTATGCTTCGCACAGACCTGCAGGCGACCGAAAGGGAGGCCAACACAAATGGAAGACAACACGAAAAAATCCTTCGGCGAGTTCATCACTCAGCGCCGCAAAGCCCTGGGCATGACCCAGCGCGAATTTGCCGACAAGCTGTTCGTCACCGACAGCGCGGTCAGCAAGTGGGAGCGGGGCATGAGCTACCCCGACATAACCCTCATACGCGACATCTGCGAGATCCTGGGCGTGAGCGAGCACGAGCTGCTCACGGCCAGCGAGGACGTGGAGGCGCGCTCGGCGGAAAAGCTCGCCGCGCGCTACCGCCGCATGGCGCGCAACTTCAAGCTCGTGCAGTACATCGTCTACGGCGGCACGGTGCTGACCTGCGCAATATGCGACCTCGCCGGCGGCGGAGGGCTCAGCTGGTCGCTGGTGGCGACGGCGGTGCTGCTGTGCGCCGCCAGCCTGACGCTGCTGCCCGCGCTGGCGCCCGAGCGCCGGGGCGGACTGTGGAGCGCCGCGGGCTTCACCGCCTCGCTGCTGCTGCTCTACGGCGTCATATGCCTGGTTTACGGCTATAGCTGGTTCGCGCCCGCCGCGTGCTGGACGCTGCTCGCCCTGGGTATACTGCTGCTGCCCTACGTGCTGCGCAGGCTGCCTCTGCCGGCCCGTCTGAGCACGCGCAAGGGGCTTATATACATCGCGGTGAACACGTTTTTGCTGCTCGCGCTGCTGAGCGAGGAGTGCCTGCGCACCGGCGGAACATGGTTTATGAACGCCGCGCTGGGCACGCTGTTCGGCCTCTGGCTGCTGCTGGGGCCGTATGTGGTTCGGCATCTGCCGCTGGGCGGGAACATGAGCCGGCGCAAGACCCTGCTCTACCTGGCGGTGGCGGCGCTTTTGCTGCTGGCGCTGCTGGGCGCGGTGTGCTTCGGCGAGGGCGACAGCTGGTTTTTGGTCGCGGCTCTGTCCGCACTGCTGGCCATGTCCGTACTGCTGCTGCCCCTGGTCATGCGCCAGGTGCCGCTGCCGCGCGAGCTGGAAGGCCACCGCGCGCTGGTGTGGCTTGGCGCCGTCACGGTGCTGCTGACAGCGCTTATCGCAGCTTGCCGTCCGCGCTATCTCTGGTCTGAGGCGTACCCGCTGACCTTCATAGGCATGCTCCTGCCCTGGCTGTTGCTGCTGTGCCTGCGGTATCTGCCCGTCTCGTGCTGGTTCCGCGCGTCCGCGGCCTGCGCGGTCACGGCGCTGTGGATATGGCTCGCGCCCTGGGGCGTCGACGCCGTCATCCGCGCCAACGGCTGGGTATCGAGCGTGCCGTACGACCCACTCAGGCCGTACAACGCCGACCTCTCCGACTGGGTCAGCGCTCCGGCGCTGGGCGGCAACATCATGCTCACCATCATGGCCGCGCTCTGCGTCGCAGCCGCCGTCTGCGCCTGCGTGGGCTTCAAAAAGCGCAGCAGGCGCTGACCGCCTGCGGCAAGCGGCCTTGGAGCTCCGCCCCGCCTCCGCAAGTCCGGGGGCGGCGGGCGGGGCGTATGCAACGGAAATTCTCCAGCTCAGGCTGGTTCAAGGAGGTTCTCCAATGATCATCGGCATAGACTTGGGCGCGTCCGCCGTAAAGCTGGCGGCGCTCGAGGGCGACGAGATCGTCCTCACGCACTATGAGCACGGGCGCGGAGCGGACGTCCCCGCGCTCTGCGAACGGCTGGGTCTCGACCTGCGCTCGGCCGAGGCCGTGGCAGTAAGCGGGCTTTCGGCCAGGCGCGCCGGGCTTGAGGCGCTGGGCATCACACCGGTAAACGTCCCCGAGGCCGAGGCTATCGGCCGCGGGGCCACTTGGCTTTCCGGCCGCGACGACATCATCGTGGCCAGCATCGGCACCGGCACGGCCTTCGTCCACGCCAAGGGCGGACAATTCACCCACCTGTGCGGCACGGGCGTGGGCGCAGGGACGCTCACCGGTCTGGCCGAGCGCGTGCTGGGCATCACCGACATGCGCGAGTTTGACCGCATGGCCATGGCCGGCAACACCAACCACGTCGACCTGACCATCGGCGACTTCGTGGAGATGCACGGCATCCTCGCCGCCGACCTCACCGCCTCCAACCTGGCGCGCCGCAACGCCGAGGCCACGGACAGCGACTGGGCCGCGGGTCTGGCCACGCTCATCTTCCAGGTCATCGGCACCATGAGCCTGCTCGCCTGCCGCGGCTGCGGCGCAAAGAGCGTCGTGGTCACCGGCGCCATCGCCGACACCGCCCCCTCCCGCGCCAACTTCGCGCGCTTTGTCGACGGCTACGGGCTGGACTACTTCGTCCCCGAGCACAGCGCCTGCGCCACCGCCATCGGCACGGCCAGATGCGTGAGGTGCGCGGAGTGAACCTGACCAGTCCGAGTGAAATAAAGTCCCTGCTGGAGCGGCACGGCTTCCACTTCTCCAAGGCGCTTGGGCAGAACTTCCTCATCGAGCCGTCGGTTCCCCGGCGCATAGCCGAGGCCTCCGGCGCGGACGCCTCCACACTCGCGCTGGAGGTCGGCCCCGGCGTGGGCTGCCTCACGGGCGAGCTGGCGCAGCGCGCAAGCAGGGTCGTGGCCATCGAGCTGGACAGCGCCCTCCGCGGCGTTTTGGCAGAGACGCTCGGAGGGTATGACAACGTCGAGGTCGTCTGGGGCGACGCTGCGAAGCTGGATCTGGCGCAGATAGTCCGTGAGCGCGCGGGCGGGCTGCGCCCCATAGTCTGCGCAAACCTGCCCTACAGCGTAACCACGCCGCTGCTCTCGGCGTTCATAGACGCCGGCGTGTTCGGGCGCATCACCGTCATGATACAGCGCGAGGTGGCGCAGCGCCTTGCCGCCGCGCCGGGCACGAAGGACTACGGCGCCTTCACCGTGTACGTCAACTGGCACTGCGAGGTGAAGAAGCTCTTTGACGTCCCGCCCGAGTGCTTCATGCCGCGCCCGAAGGTGACGAGCAGCGTCATATCGCTCACACCGCGCGCACAGAAGCCCTGCGCCGTGCGCGACGAGGCGCTGATGTTCCGCTGCGTGCGCGCGGCCTTCGGCCAGCGGCGCAAGACCCTGTCCAACGCCCTCACCAACGGCCTCGGCGCCTACAATCGCGAGGAGGTCAACGCCGCGCTCGAGAGCGCCGGGGTGAGCGTGCAGGCGCGCGGTGAAACTCTGGGAATCGAGGAATTTGCCGCCATTTCCGACGCGCTCTCGGCTCTGAAAGCAATGTGACCAGAAAAGGGGCAATTTCCCGGCGAAAAACAGGAAGATTGGCTCCGGAAAAAGCAAAGATTTTGCTTGAACATCGCCGAAAAAGATGATATACTTTCATGAGGTTGTATGATACGTTTGAATCGTGTCAAACACTTTGCTTTCTAAAAAACTTCATATAATCTGAAAGGACGTTGAAGGATGAGCAAAAAGTACGTTTACCTGTTTTCCGAAGGCAACGCCAACATGCGTGAGCTTCTGGGCGGCAAGGGCGCGAACCTGGCCGAGATGACCAACATTGGCATGCCGGTGCCCCAGGGCTTCACCATCAGCACCGAGGCCTGCACCCGCTACTACGAGGACGGCGAGAAGATCGCCCCCGAGATAGAAGCTGAGATCTTCGAGTACCTGACCAAGCTGGAGAACCTGGTCGGCAAGAAGTTCGGCGACAAGGAGAACCCGCTGCTGGTCTCCGTCCGCTCCGGCGCCCGCGCCTCCATGCCCGGCATGATGGACACCATCCTCAACCTCGGCATCAACGACGACGTCGCGGCCACTCTCGCCGCCAAGAGCGGCAACGTCCGCTGGGCTTACGACAGCTACCGCCGCTTCATCATGATGTTCTCCGACGTCGCCATGGGCTACGACCGTCTGAAGTTCGAGGATATCATGGACGAGGTCAAGGCTCGCCGCGGCGTTGACAACGACGCCGGCCTCACCGCCGAGGACATGCAGGAGATAGTCGAGCGCTTCAAGGTTCTCTACAAGGAGCTCGCCGGCGTCGACTTCCCGACCGATCCCAAGGTTCAGCTCATGGCCGCCGTCCGCGCCGTCTTCGGCTCCTGGATGAACGAGCGCGCCATTGCCTACCGCCGCATGAACGACATCCCCAGCTCCTGGGGCACCGCCGTCAACGTCCAGATGATGGTCTTCGGCAACATGGGCGACGACTGCGGCACCGGCGTCGCCTTCTCCCGCGACCCCGCCACCGGTGAGAACAAGCTCTACGGCGAGTTCCTGATGAACGCCCAGGGCGAGGACGTCGTGGCCGGCATCCGCACCCCCCAGACCATCGACCAGCTGCATGAGACCAACGCGGCCGCCTACGACCAGTTCGCCGCCGTCGCCAAGAACCTTGAGAAGCACTACAAGGACATGCAGGACATGGAGTTCACCATCGAGCAGGGCAAGCTCTACATGCTCCAGACCCGCAACGGCAAGCGCACCGCCCAGGCCGCTCTGAAGGTCGCCGTCGACATGGTCAACGAGGGTCTGTGCACCAAGGAGGAGGCTCTCCTCAAGATCGACCCCAACTCCATCAACGCCCTTCTGCACCCGCGCTTTGACGACGCCGCTCTGAAGGCCGCCACCCCCGTGGCCACCGGCCTGCCCGCCAGCCCCGGCGCCGGCTGCGGTGCCGTTTACTTCACCGCCGAGGACGTCAAGGAGCACGCCAAGAACGGCCCCACCCTGCTCGTCCGTAACTTCACCAGCCCCGAGGACATCGAGGGCATGGCCATTGCCAAGGGCATCCTGACCGCCACCGGCGGACGTACCAGCCACGCGGCCGTCGTCGCCCGCGGCATGGGCGCCTGCTGCGTCGCCGGCTGCGGCGCTCTGCGCATCAACGAGGAGGAGAAGTACCTCACCGTCAACGGCGTCCGCGTCAACGAGGGCGAGGTCATGAGCATCGACGGCAACACCGGCAACGTCTATGTCGGCGCCATCCCCACCGTCGACGCCACCATCAGCGGCGACTTCGCCACCGTCATGGGCTGGGCTGACAGCATCCGCGCCCTGAAGGTCCGCACCAACGCCGACACCCCGCGTGACGCCGCCAACGCCGTCCGCCTGGGCGCCGAGGGCATCGGCCTCACCCGTACCGAGCACATGTTCTTCGACGCTGACCGTATCCCGGCCATGCGCGAGATGATACTCTCCACCGACCTCGAGCACCGCACCGCCGCCCTGGCCAAGCTGCTTCCCATGCAGCGCAGCGACTTTGAGGGCATCTTCAAGGCCATGGAAGGCCGCCCGGTCACCATCCGCCTGCTCGATCCCCCTCTGCACGAGTTCCTGCCCACCGCCGACGAGGACATCCAGGCGCTCGCCAACGACATGGGTCTCACCTACGAGTACGTCAAGGGCACCATCGAGAGCCTGCACGAGAACAACCCGATGATGGGCTTCCGCGGCTGCCGTCTGCCCGTCAAGTACCCCGAGATCGCCGAGATGCAGACCCGCGCCATCATCGAGGCCGCCATCAATGTCAAGGCCGAGTGCGGCTATGACATCGTGCCCGAGATCATGATCCCGCTGACCTGCGAGTTCAAGGAGCTCAAGTACGTCTCCGGCATCGTGAAGGCCACCGCCGAGAAGGTCAAGGAGGAAAAGAACAGCGACCTCAAGTACCTGGTCGGCACCATGATCGAGATCCCGCGCGCGGCTCTGACCGCCGACGAGATAGCCAAGGAGGCCGAGTTCTTCTCCTTCGGCACCAACGACCTCACCCAGATGACCTTCGGCTTCTCCCGTGACGACGCCGGCAGCTTCCTGCCCAGCTACTACGAGAAGCAGATCTTCGACAACGACCCGTTCGAGCGTCTCGACCAGGTCGGCGTCGGCAAGCTGGTCGACATGGCCTGCAAGCTCGGCCGTTCCACTCGCCCCGACATCCACCTCGGTATCTGCGGCGAGCACGGCGGCGAGCCCAGCAGCGTCGAGTTCTGCCACCGCACCGGCCTTGACTACGTCTCCTGCAGCCCCTTCCGCGTGCCCATCGCCCGCATGGCCGCTGCCCAGGCGCAGATCAAGAACCCCAGATAACAATTTCAAACGAAAAGGCCGCCCATAGGGCGGCCTTTTCGTTTGAA
>ENA-OWPP01000914-OWPP01000914.1-human-gut-metagenome-genome-assembly--contig:-NODE-914-length-29583-cov-21.535763_pt1 | contig 29583 bp, 22 predicted proteins | sample MGYA00248265_ERZ651848 | MGnify/ENA primary metagenome ERZ651848 (study PRJEB26924, sample SAMEA4378233) | human gut metagenome | biome: human gut; feature: human-associated habitat; material: faeces...
GCGCCGTCTCATGCAGAATCTGACGCGCTCTCGGCGCTATAAAAAGCTTTTAAAGCTTTTTATCAGATTCTAGTATGAAATTTCGGAAGTTACGCATTCCGAAGCGGGCCCGTTTGTGCCGCGGCAATGACAGAATTTTTCCGGTTCAGGAAATTATCCGTGGACCGGCTGTACGAGCTGCTCCTGCATGGCCTTCAGCGTCGCGATCTGTGCCGTCTCTTCAATCAGCTCGGCGGTGTGCTCCGCTTCCAGAACATCCTTGCCCAGAGCGACAATGCCGTGCCCGCGCAGAATAAAGGCACGCAGCTTCGGATTGGCCCGGAAAGCAGCCTCGAGCAGAGGCGCGTCGATCGGGCGCACGTTGGCGCTCGGAATGTCGAATACGGGAATGTCATATCCGATCTTCAGCTGCACATGGAGCGTCGTCATCGGAAGAACGTCGTGCGAATAGGCCCAGGCCACGGACCACGGGCTGTGGCAATGCATTACGCCGCCGCATTCCGGGCAGAGCTTATACATCAAGCCGTGCAGAACGACCTCTCTTGTGGGCTTGCCGGACGGGGAAAGAACGCTGCCGTCCAGATCCGTCTCTACGAAGCCGGTGCCGTCTGCCAGACAGTCGGCAAAGGAGCCGCCGCTGGATTTTACGATCATGCCGAAGTCCGCTCTTGCGGAGAGATTGCCGCCGTTTCCCGTCTGGATCCCGCGTGTATAGGCACGGTGAGCAGCCTCTTCCAGCATCTCATAGGTATTCATCAAAAAGTTCCTTTCATGTAGCGATTTAATACCTGCACGATCAGATCGATACAGGCCGGATCATTGATATGAGCCGGTGTCGTGATACATTCGACCGTCTCCGCTGCGGTATTCCGGACGCCCTTCTCGAATCCTGCATTGGCCTGCGCGTCATACAGGACGTGCCCCACGCGATTTTGCATACTGTAGCCGCCCTGCGGAATGATGATCGCATTTTTCCCGCGGCACAGGTTGTGCTTCTCTGCAATCAGCTTTCCTGCCGCATACATTTCTGCCTCGGTCGTGCGCAGATGGGTGTGGAAGGGTGTGTGGGCATAGTGCGCGCGGCTCTGAAGCGCGGCGGGCAGATCCTTATACGGCCCCTTCAGCATGACATCGATGCAGCCGGGCAGCGAGATCAGGGGAATCTCACTGTTGTAAATGTGGGAAAAGCGCTCAGGGCCGCACTTCATCAGGCCGTCAAACAGGAAGCCGCCCCATTCATGGGTCGTGATATCCAGCACGGCCTGAATTTTCCCCTCCTGCGCGAGCTCGTCTACGACCTCGGAGCCGATTACATTGGTATGGCACACGATTGTCTCATACCCTTCCGCGTCGAGCTGCTGCTTGACCCCCATCACACAGGGCGTTGTAACGCCGGCCATCGTCAGGGCTACGACCGGCTTTCCCTTCGGCACCTGCACGGATGCCTGCGCCTGCGCCATGCCGACGACAGCGCCGCAGCCGGAGGCGAACACCGGGATGGTAATGGAATTCAGGCCGCAGATATCTGCAATGGAGGGAATCATCGCAATGTCGCGGTTTCCGACATAGTCGTCGAACTGCGCGCTTCCGCAGGCTACGGTAGATACCATGACCTTCGGAAAGCCGATCGGCAGGCCCTGCATGGCGGCCGTGGAGATTGCAGTGCCCTGTGCGCCGCCGACGGACAGAATGCCCTGAATCCGCCCTTCGTCATGCAGCCTGCGAAGCGTTTTCTGCAGACCTTCGCGCATCTTGTCCTGTGTTGCGGCCTTTCCCTGCTCCGCCAGATAGGCGCGGCAGTCGCTGACGCCTGCCTCTGCAAACACGGCATCCCGTGCAAGATCCGGCGTGATGGTCGGGGCGGCGCCCATACCGGAGTCGATCAGCAGTACGGAGCAGCCCATCTTCTCAATCGTCTGCTTTAAGAATGCGGCCTCTGCACCCTTGGTGTCCAGCGTCGCGATCACAGCAATCACTGCCATAATTCATGCCTTCTTTCCGGCCAAACGGCGCAGAGATCTGCGCCGTTTGACAAAGTATTGACCTTAGAGACCCAGAACCGGGGTTTCCTTGAAGCGCTCGATCAGCGTCGGTTCATGCGCAGGAAGCACCATCTTGATATCCGGGCAGCGGCGCTTGATTTCGCGCACGCTCTCCCACCACTCGACGATGTTGGCGAAGCGGGCGGTCGGCGTCAGGTCATAGTGGATCTGGGGAACCGGCTTCAGGTTGTCGAGCAGGAAAATCGCATCGCCGACGCAGTGATAGGTGCCGTCTTTGGTGTCGACCTCAACGGCCTGATGTCCGGGGGAATGACCCGGCGTCGGGTAGACGCGGACGCCCGGAACGATCTCGGCTTCGCCGTCAATCAGCTCGAACTTGACGCCGATAAACGGAGCCTCGATGCCGAGGTCCTTGTACTCATAGGACTTGTAGTACAGGGGGATGGGGTTCATGGCGAACTCATATTCCTTGCGCTGAGCATAGTACTTGGCGTTCTTGAAGTCCTTCATATAGAAGGTATGGTCCCAGTGCAGATGCGTGAAGATGATTTTCGTCACATCATCGGGATTGTAGCCCGCCTTCATCACCGCACGCGGCATGGCCTCGTCCGGAAGCTGGACAGAGCCGGGATGATGGTACGTGTTTGCACGGTCGGTGTCGGACATGCCGGTATCAATCAGGATCAGCTCGTCGCCGGTATTCAGCAGGTAGCAGAACACGGGCAGGGCCTTATCCTCGTTGCTCACGTTGGCGTAGTACTTGTGGGTTGAAGGGTGGTAGTGGTAGGTCTTGGGATTCGACGTGCACATACCGGAATTCAGCGGGGTGATTGTAATGCTCATTTTGTTTTCTCCATTCAATATAGAAATTTAAATCAACTTGCTTCTCTCAGATCAGAGGACTGCGTTGTTCCGATCCTGCAGCAGCTCGATCCGTTCGCCGTCCGGGCCGCGCAGGAAGGCAACAAGCAGATCCATCGGGCCGACGTTTGGGACCCGGCGGATATCTGCCTCCTCAAAGGTAAGCTCCGGATCCTGCTCCAGACGCCGCCGCGCTTCGGCGACGTCGCTTACCATGAGAGAAAAGTGGGTGTTTGTGTTCAGGCATGCCGTCCGCAGACGTTCGGTGGGCCATTCGTCCACGGACAGCAGCTCAAGCACGATGTCCTTCAGCTTCAGCATGGCGACCCGCTCATGCGCCGCTTCCACATAGCCGGTGAGGCAAAGCCGGAAGCCAAAGCAGCGCTGATAAAATCGGATACTCCGTTCCATGTCACCCACAAACACGGCGACATGATGCTGGCGGAGGACAAGCTCCTCGATCATATTACTGATTACCTCTGTTCTTCTGGATATCCAGGAACACGGCCAGCATGATCACGACGCCGCTGACAATATCCTGCCAGTACATATTCACGCGCAGCAGATCCATGCCGTTGTTGATCACGCCGATGATGCAGGCGCCGACGATGGTATATAGCACGTTGCCCTTGCCACCGGAAAGGCTCGTTCCGCCGATGACCGCAGCTGCGATGGCTTCCATCTGCAGGCCGTCGCCCAGGTTTGCAAGACCGGACTGCACGCGGGAGGTAAGCAGAATGCCGCCCACGCCGGACATCAGGCCGCAGAAGGAATAGGCAACGATCTTGGTAAAGACGGTGTTGATGCCGGCCATCTTGGCGGCGTTCTCATTGCCGCCGACCGAAATGATGTGGTAGCCCAGAGTCGTCTTGCGCATCAGGAACCAGCTGAGCAGGACCACGAGCAGCAGCACAAAAATCGGGGCAGGGATGCCAAGCAGCTTGCCGCCGCCGATGAAGTTGAACGCATCGCTGAAGTGGTTGATTGGGGTGCCCTTCGTGATCAGAAGAGCGATGCCTGCGAAAATCGTCATGGTAGACATGGTAACGATGAACGGCGGAATCTTCAGCTTGGCGACTGCCAGGCCGTTGATCAGGCCGCAGACCAGACCGGTCAGAAGGCCGACCATGATCGGCACGATCAGCGGGAAGTCGCCCGGGTGTGCCGTCGATGCCACCAGGACGGAAACGAGGCTGACGATTGAGCCGACCGACAGATCCATGCCGCCGGCAATGATGACCGCCGTCTGGCCGCAGGCCAGCACGCCGATACAGGCGATCTGCTTCAGAATGTTGAGCAGATTATTTTTTCCGATGAATGTTCCTCCGGTCCGAATGGTCAGGAAGGCCATGATCAGAATCAGAATCAGAATGATACCATACTTGCTGTAAATATCCAGCAGCGTTTTTTTGGTGTTCCGCTCTCGCCGCTTTTCCACTGTTCTTTCCCCTTTCATCCGACGTTCTCCGCATATCGCATGATCTCGTCCTGTGTTGCTCCGTCCCCGGATAAGGTCCCGGTGATCTTACCCTCGAACATGACGACGATGTTGTCGCTCATGCCGATGACCTCCGGAAGCTCCGAGGAAATCATGATGATTGCCTTGCCCTGCTTGGCAAGCTCGCGCATCAGGTGGTAGATTTGCGTTTTTGCACCGATATCGATACCGCGTGTCGGCTCATCCAGAATGATGATATCGGGATCGAGCATCATCCAGCGCGCCAGGACCACCTTCTGCTGATTGCCGCCGGACAGATGGCAGACCTCTTGATTCAGAGAGGCCATTTTAACCTGGAACTTCTCCGCACCCTCCTTGCAGGTGCGGTTGATCTTTGCATTGCTCACGGCAATCCCTTTGAGATAGGACTTCAGGTTCGGGATCACCATATTGTGACTGATGCTCAGACCGAGGAACAGGCCGGTCAGCTTGCGGTCCTCCGTGACCATGACCATGCCGCGGTTAATGGCATCTCTGGGGCGGGTGATCTTTACCTGCTCACCCTTCAGCCAGATATCGCCGCTGTCGGCCGGATTATAGCCAAACAGCGCTTCCATGATCTCGGTGCGTCCCGCGCCGACCAGTCCGGCAAAGCCCAGAATCTCACCCCGGTGGACTGAGAAGCTGATGTCCTGGAATTTTCCGGCCTTCGTCAGGCCGCGGACCTCCAGCAGCTTTTCGCCGCACTGGGAATCCCGCGGCGGGAAAAACGTGGATATTTCACGTCCCACCATTTTGGAGATCAGCTCCTGCATCGGCATTTCGTTGACCGGCTTGCAGTCGATCGTCATGCCGTCACGCAGGACGGTCATCTCATCAGCCACGGTGTAGATCTCATCCATCTTGTGGGAAATGAAAATAAAGGTGATGCCGTTGCGCTTGAGCCGCTCCACGATGCGGAACAGCGTCTTGCACTCGTCCTCCGTCAGGGAGGAGGTAGGCTCATCCATAATAATCAGCTTCGAGTGATAGGACAGCGCCTTGCAGATTTCAATCATCTGCATTTTTGCAGTGCTCATGCCCCGCAGCGAATCCGTGGGGCGAAGGAAGGTGATCTCAAAGCTGTCCAGCAGCTCCTGCGTCTGCCTGATCAGCTTCTTGCGATCGACGATTCCGGTCTTGCCGATCTTCGGCTCACGCCCGATAAAAATGTTTTCAGCCACGCTCATGTCTGGCACAAGGCACAGCTCCTGAAAGATCATGGAGATGCCCTTTCCCAGTGCCTGATGGACCGTCAGCGTGGATGGCTCAAGGTCTTCTCCGTTGAACCGGATCGTTCCGGAGTCTGCGCGATGCGCGCCGATCAGGATCTTCATCAGTGTCGATTTCCCGGCGCCGTTTTCTCCCATCAGTGCGTGCAGCGTTCCCTTCCTGACCTTCAGATTAACATGATGCAAAACCTGTACACCGGAAAAGCTTTTGCAGATGTTATCCATCTCTAAGATATATTCACTCATACGATTTCTCCCTTATTTTCTTCCGCGGGGAGGACTTTCCCTTCCTCCCCGCGGTAGTGCAGCGAAGCCGTATCAGCTGTTCAGCATTGCATTCAGATCGTCCAGCGTAGCCTGTGCGGTCTCGGGCGTGACCAGAACGCCCTCCGTCACATAGCTCTCCTCCAGCGTTTCGCCGTTCAGATACTTGACGGTGAAGTCGATTGCATCATAGCCGTTCTGATATGCGGGTTGGAAGACCGTGCCGTCGAAGTCGCCGTTCAGGATCGCGGTCAGACCTTCCTCGGTGCCGCCGACGCCGATGATGATCGGGCGCTCAACGTTCGCGTTGGCGTAGGCAAGAGAGATGCCGATAGCCATGGCGTCGTTGTTGGAGAGGATGATGTCGATATCGCGGCCGGAGGTGATCCAGTTCTCTGCGATGGCCATGGCGTCGTCGCGGTTCCAGCTGCCGACCTGCTCGTCAACGATTGTTGCGTTTGCGTAGTTCTTCAGCTGCTCCTCGTAGCCCTGGCAGCGCTCCACGGCGTTCTGGTTGTCCAGCTTGCCGGTGACGATGCCGACGTTGATCGTGCCATTCATGTCGCCGCCGCTCTTCTCGAAGATCTCCATGGCGTAGTCGACCTGCATTTTGCCGAAGCCGACGTTGTCAAACAGAATGTTGGTGATGGGAGCGCCGTTGACCTTGGCATGGAAGCAGATCAGCGGGATGCCCGCATCCTTGCAGGCGTTGATGATCTGGTCGCAGCCTGCGCCGTCGACCGGGGTCAGGGCGATTGCGTCAACGTTCTGGGAGATCAGGTTTTCGCACTGCTTGAGCTGGGTGCTGACGTCCTTATTTGCGTTGTACTCGATCAGCTTGACATTGGAATGCTCTGCAGCATAGGCCTGGCAGCCGGCCGTGGCCTCGCTCAGCAGGACCTCCTGGTCCAGATAAAGAACGCCGATGGTATAGGTGTCTTCGCTGGAATCTGTGTTCTTGTCGTCTGCATTGGTGCCGCCCGAGCAGGCAGCCAGTGCAAGGACCATCGCCAGTAACAGGATCATTGCAGTAATCTTTTTCATGGTCTTTCAATACTCCTTTTTGTTTTTGGGTCTGATTGGGTCTGCACAGTGCTTTGGGTTAACGCTTTGGGTCATCCGTATTTGTTTGGGGAAACTCACATTTCCCTTTGACTTTCTCAACAATAGCATGGATTTCCAACGTTGTCAACTTGGAAATTGGAATATTAGGGATTTAAGGGTGGATTTCGTTGGATTAAACAAAAATATCGCGGAATTTTTGTTGATATCCACGAAAAGCCGCATTCCTGAGGCAGAAATCCTCTCTATATCCGGCGAAAATCAGGGGTCACAGAAGAGGTTTCGTCATTTTTTACGACATTTATGGTGAGAAAAGACCTCGATTTCTGCTTGCTTTTTCTGCAAGTATCTGATACTATAGCAACAGAAACAGCGAGAATATCCACATATCCAAGCCCCTTTGCAGAAACGAACCGGTTTGCCTGCTGCACAAAAATCCACAGGTACCAAACGATAAAGGAGAGATTTCTATGCTTCCAATGCAGCGCCGCGAAAAGATCAAGGCAATTCTCCGCGAACAAAAGAGCGTGACCGTTCTGGAATTAATGGAGTATTTCAATGTGACGAACGAGACCATACGGCGTGACCTTCTGGCACTTGAGGAGGAGGGCTTCGTGAGCCGCGTTCATGGCGGAGCATATATCGAGGGCGGAACAACCAATGAGATTAATATTTCCCTGCGCCGCACGACGCACTCGGCGCAGAAGCAGCAGATCGCCGCGGTCTGTGAAAGAATCATCCAGAATGGCGATTCCATCTTCCTGGATTCCTCCACCACGGCGAATTATATTGCCGAAAAGCTGACCAACTACCGTCTGACGGTCCTGACCAATTCCATTCAGATCATCAATACGCTGGCCTCCTTTTCCGGGATCTCCCTGATTATGGTCGGCGGCAACTTCGATAAGAAAAGTCAGTCCTTCTATGGAACGCGGGCTTTGGAATTTGTCAGATCGTACCATGTGGACAAGGCGTTCTTCTCCTGCCGTTCGATTAACTATAAATCCGGCGTAATGGATTCCAATGAAAAGACCTCTGATATCCGTCGGATGATCATCGATCAGTCGGACCGGGCCTATCTCTGCGTGGATTCGTCCAAATTCGGTGCGAATTCCTTTGTCAGCATCTGTAATTTCGATGCACTGACCGGTCTGATCACCGATCATATCCCGTCGGAAGAATGGCGTACCTTCCTTTCCAAATCCGGCCTGAGTACCTATGCCTATGACGAGTTGGACACTGCCGCCCCGCTTGCGTCCCCTGCAGAGGAGCAGCAGGCAGAATAAAAACAGGAATCATGAAAAAGGAGCCGGGCGTATGCATACGCCCGGCTCCCGCTTTTGTTTCTGCCGTGTTGGATTAGTAGAGGAAATCGAACACCATCTTATCATAGGAAGAGGCGCTCATATAATCGCGTATCGCCACATGATCCGGATAATAAAGATAGTACTCCAGCGTCGGCTGATCGGCAAAGGTTTCGTCGACGCAGAGATCGAATGCTTCCTCGCCCTCATGCAGGTTTACGCCGATGGAGCAGCTGAGAATTTCCGGAAGGATCTTCTGCAGGTCATCCATCATCTCGCGGAACCGGCAGACCACGCGCTCCTGCTCCTCCGCCGTTCCCTTCAGCTTCCAGCAAACAATATGTCGCAGCATCGTTTTCACTCCTCCTGCTCCGCGCACTGCAGAGCTGTATTCCTGCTCATTTTATCGTGATATGCTGAAAAAGTCAATCGTGCAATTGGATTTCTGTTGAGAACAGAAACGAATTTCCCCGAATTTCACACTGTAATCCATTAAATTCACTAAATTACACAAAATTATTTTGCGATTATTATTGACTTGTGTGGAATATTGTGTTAATATGGGTTCAACGTCATCCGTAACCGCATTCATTCGTATACGACGATTCCATGCTTCAACCGCTGCGGGAGCAGCACAGATTTCGAGAGGAGTGTTTTTCCGGTGAGTATCCCCAAAATGATGAAAGCAATGACCCTGACTGCCTATGACCACCTCAAGCTTGCAAGCGTTCCGGTTCCCCAGCCCGGCCCCGGCGAGGTCCTTTGCAGGATTAAGTCTGTCGCGATCTGTGGCTCGGATCCCAAGATGATCCATGGCGGCTATGCGTTCACCAACTGGCCCCCCTATTACCCGTTTATCATGGGTCACGAATGGGCCGGTCAGATTGTTGCACTCGGCGAGGGCGTTGAGGATTTCAAGATCGGCGACCGCGTCGCGGGTGAGGCGCATGTCGGCTGCGGCAAGTGCGATAACTGCAAGCGCGGCCATTACACCGTTTGCCTGAACTATGGTCATGACGGCCACGACGGCGGCCTGGATCTCGGCCATCGTCATTACGGCTTCTATTGGCAGGGCGCCAATGCCGAATATAATGTCTATAAGACCAGCGCACTGCACCGGATTCCCGACAACGTGAGCTACGATGTTGCCTCCATGTGCGACTGCGCGGGCGTTGCCTTCCACGGTGTGCAGCTCGCGGGCGTTACGCCCGGCGGAACCAGCGTGGTGTTCGGGCCCGGCCCCATCGGCCTTTGCGCCATGCAGGAGTGCAAGGCGCTCGGCTCCGGCCGCGTGATCATGATCGGCCGCGGCAAGAAGCTGGAAAAGGCACGCGAGCTCGGCGCAGACGTCTGCATCGACTTCGAAAAAGAGGATCCTGTTCAGCGCGTTCTGGAGCTGACCGGCGGCGTCGGCGCGGACGAAGTCATGGAGTGCTCCGGCGCTGCCGACTCTCCCATGAAGGCCTGCAAGCTCGTGCGCAAGACCGGCAGCGTCGCACTGATTGCGACCTACCATGATCCGGACGTCTTGATCCCGGTCAACACGGTCAACTTCAACGAGATCCGCATTGTCGGCTCCAAGGCAAACCCGAACGTCTCCGAGGAAGTGCTGAACTTCTTCTCGACCGGCGCGATCCAGGGCGAAAAGCTGATCACACATACCTTCCCGCTTGAGGAATATGAAAAGGCTGTTGATATCTTCGAGCATAAGAAGGAGAACTCGATCAAGGTCGTGATCCATCCGTAAGCCTTCCGCGTGTGCCGCGCGGCCGGCGCCGCAGAAGCGCCCCGGCAAAAGAAAACGGAAGTCCGGTCCTCCTGAAGGTCTTCAAACCCCCATGTGCCATCCTCCGGCACATGGGGGTTTTGCGCATTGCGCCGCAAGGCGTGGCGCCCTGAGCGCGCAGCGCGAGGAAGTGCCCTTGTTGCAATCTCGCAGTACCAGCCCGCAGCAACAGGAAAGTCCCCGGCGAATTCTTGACAGCCTCCCTGAGATTGCCACGGATGGAGATTCCTGCGTCGGACTCACCCCCGGCAATGAAACGGGAAAAAACGCAGGTACTCTGCTTTCACGGAACAGGAGCCTGTATTTGTCTTTTGAATAAGCTGCAGCCGGGACGAAATAACGGAACTGCATAATTTGATCAAAACAGTGAAGAATCATGAAAAATATAAATGATTGGTTGCAAAACTATGAAAATAGTGACCGGGTGTAAAATGAAGTTGGATACCTGAGAAAAAGAAATCCATAGTGACTTCCCGTATGGTAGAATGAAGTTCCCCAACACAAGCGGGGGATGTTTTTTGGCGTTCCGGCAATTCTGTTGTTCCGGGAAATGCGGCCGCCGCCCCTTCCCGGCTGCCCGGCCCGGCATTTGGAAAGGAATGCGGGAACTTTTCCGCCCGATTCTTCCCTTTTCCCGGGAAATATGGTATGATAAATTATGATAAATTGGAATCAGGGCAGCACCGCACAATGCCGTGAGAGCCTTCGGTGAAGGCCGAGGGTGCGCTGCCGCCTTAGAATCTGGATCAGGAGCGAAAAAACTATGGACATCCATCTTCTGGAACGTTTGAAGGACATCGTCCGCTCGGCGGGCACGACGGTCCGTTCGGCGCAGGATGCCGCCATGGGCATCCGCGAAAAATCCTCGCATGTCGACCTCGTCACCCTGTATGACCCCATGGTGCAGGAATTCCTGCGCAGCCGCCTGATGGCGCTGCTGCCGGAGGCGGGCTTCCTCGGGGAGGAGGACGCGACGCATGACATCGCGGGCAAGCGCCAGCTGTTCATCGTCGACCCCATCGACGGCACGATGAACTTTATCCGCGGCCTGCACCACAGCTCCATCTCCGTCGCACTGGCGGTCGACGGCGTCGTGACGCACGCCGTGGTCTACAATCCCTATTACGACGAGATGTTCTCCGCCCAGCGCGGCAAGGGCGCGTGGCTCAACGGCCAGCGCCTGCACGTCACGCAGCACGCCGTCCACGACAGCCTCGTGCTGTTCGGCAGCGCCATCTATTACCGCGAGACCATCCCCGAGACGCTCCGCTTCGTCGAGGCCCTTCTGCCGAACTGCCTCGATTTCCGCCGCGGCGGCTCGGCCGCGCTGGATTGCTGCTATGTGGCCGCGGGCCGGGCAGACCTGTTTTTTGAGTGCAGACTGTGCCCGTGGGACTATGCCGCGGGAAGCCTGATCGTCACGGAGGCGGGCGGCATCGCCACTCAGCTAGACGGCAGCCCGCTGGCCCTGACGCAGCGCGGCTCCGTCGCCATGGGCAACGCCGTGAATCATCCGGAGCTGCTGGCCATTGCCTGCCGCATCCGGGAAGGAGGCGACGCATGAAAAAGCGCTGCTTTGCTCTGCTGCTGGCCCTTGCCCTGCTGCTGACGGGCTGCAGCCCCCTGTTTGACCTCTATTCCGCCTTCCGCGGCGAATATACCCGCCCGGATTATTCGGACGGTGCGATCTCGTACCGCGAGTTTCAGCGGCCGTATCAGCCCCGCGTGAAATACACGGCCGAGCCGGACATCGAATACGTCCGTCCGGACGTCGACGGCCTCTGCAGCACGCTCAAGTCCATCGGCGCATCCGCGACCGGCGGCAAGGCCGCTGCGGCCGACATCATCAACCAGTTCGACGCGGCCTATGACGACTATGTGCTCTTCAACACCATGGGCGAGCTTGCCTACCTGCGCTACACCCGCGACCTGAGCGACAGCTACTACGAGGCGGAGTACACCTGGTGCACGGACCAGACGACGCGCGTGGAAAAGGCCATGGAGGACTGCTACACGACCATGGCCAAAAGCAGCCTGCGCAGCGCGCTCGAGGAGCAGTATTTCGGCGAGGACTTCTTTGCGTCCTACGACTCGGACGGCGTGTATTCCGATGCCCGGACCGTCGCCCTCCTGCAGCAGGAGGCCGAGCTGCAGGAGCAGTATGTCGCCCTGCAGAATGACCCGTCGATCGAATGGAACGGCGCAGTGCGCTCCGTCTCGGAGCTGCTGGAAAACGCTGTGACGGCCGACCTCTATTACGAGGTCCTCGGCGCGTATTACGACGCCTACGGCGCGCAGGCGGGCGAAATTTACATCAAGCTCATCCAGACGCGCCGGGAGCTTGCCGGGCGGCTGGGCTACGGCAGCTACGCCGACTATGCCTATGACGCGCTCTATTACCGCGACTACACCCCGGCGCAGGCCGAGCGCTATGTTGAGCGCGTGCGCACGGAGATGGCCTCCGTCTACACGGAGGCGGCCGAGCCGATGCAGCTTTCCGCCCTTTCCGCCGACGAGACGATGCAGCACCTGCATGAGGCGGCCGACACGCTCGGCGGCGAGGTGCAGACGGCCATGGGCTTCCTTGATGCCTACGAGCTTTATGACATCACAAGCTCCGCGAATAAAATGCCCGGCTCGTACACAACGTACCTTGAGTCCTACGAGATGCCCTACATCTATATCTCGCCCGAGGGGACGCTGGCGGACCTGCTGACGGCCGCGCACGAATACGGCCACTTTGTCGACGGCTATGTAAACTGCAACCAGACGTTCTCCATCGACTGCTCCGAGGTCTTCTCGCAGGCGCTGGAATATCTGACGCTCGGCAGCACGTCGCTGGGCTTCGCCCGCGCGGCAGAGCTGCGGCAGTACAAGCTCTATGACTCGCTCGAGACCTTCCTCACGCAGGCGTGCTACTATGCCTTTGAGTGCAAGGCCTATGCCCTGCCGGACAGCGAGCTGACGGTCGGGAAGCTCAATGAGCTGTTTGCGGAATGCTGCGTGGACTTCGGCCTGTTTGACGAGGCGTCGGCGGAGCAGGCCGCGCGCAGCTGGATCGACGTGCAGCACTTTTTCTCCGCGCCGTATTATGTCATCAGCTACTGCGTCTCGAACGACGCTGCCCTTCAAATTTACCAGCTGGAGCAGGAAACGCCCGGCGCGGGTTTGAAGGCCTTCAGCGACCTGCTGTATGCCGCGCCGGAGTCGACGTTCCTCGCCATGCTGCAGGACGGGAACCTGACCTCGCCGTTTGACGAAAACCGGATGCAGGAGCTTGCGGCATATTTTAAGGAAGCGCTGTAATTTATAAATTTTTGCGCGGACATCGATAGCGCGCTGTAGGGGCGGGGACAGCCGGGCCCGGCTGCGCACTGCCGAGCGAAACAGGCCTCCGTTAAAATGGTAACCGCTCCCGAATTGTCATTGCGAGGAGCGAAGCGCCCTTGGCTCTCCCTTTGGGAGAGCTGTCACCGAAGGTGACTGAGAGGGCATTGCAGGCGCTGCCGATAGGTTCAGGCCATCGCTAAAATGGCACGCACCTCCGACTTGTCATTCCGAGGAGCGAAGCGACGTGGCAATCTCGCGGTACACAGCCGGATAACAGGGTACTCCCGGCGAAATCGTAACTGCCTTCCCGAGATTGCCACGGGCGCGAAGCGCCCTCGCAATGACAAATTTGGGAGCCTTACGCATTCCGCTCTCAACTCTCCACATTTCACCCTCCTTTTCCCGCACTTACCGAAAGGATCACATCATGTCTGACATCATTGCTGCCATCGCAACAGGGCGCGCGCCCTGCGCCATCGGCATTCTCCGCCTGTCCGGGCCCGGCTGCGCCGCGCTGACGGGCCGCGTTTTCACCCCGAAGCAGCCCTTTGCGGACGCGCCGGACCGCCGTCTCGTCCTCGGCCTGCTGCACGACCGGCAGGGGCGCGTCATTGACGAGTGCCTCGGCGTCGTGTGCCGCGCGCCGCACAGCTACACCGGCGAGGAGACCGTTGAGCTGCAGTGCCATGGCTCGCCCGCCATGCTGGCCGCCGGGCTGGAGGCACTGCTGGCCGCCGGGGCGCGGCAGGCGGGACCCGGCGAATTCACGCGCCGGGCCTTCCTGAACGGCAAGCTCGACCTGACGCAGGCCGAGGCCGTCGTCGACCTCATTGACGCCGAAACGGCAGACGCCGCCGCGAACGCCGCAGGGCAGCTCGGCGGGGCGCTCAAGCGCGCCATCGGGCCGGTCTATGACGGGCTGACGGACCTGTGCAGCCATTTCCACGCCGTGCTCGACTATCCGGACGAGGACATCGAGGACTTCGGCGCGGCGGAGCTGGGCGGGACGCTCGACCGCGCGGAGACGTCGCTGCGCGAGCTGCTTGCGACCTACGAAAAGGGCCGCCACCTGCGGCAGGGCGTGCGCGCCGTGCTGCTCGGCAAGCCGAATGCGGGCAAATCGTCGCTGCTGAACCGGCTGGCGGGCTATGACCGCGTCATCGTCACGGACATCGCCGGAACAACGCGCGACACCGTCGAGGAGCCGGTGCGCGTCGGCCGCGTGCTGCTGCGTCTGACGGACACGGCCGGCATCCGCGAGGCCGGGGACGCCATCGAGGCCCTCGGCGTGGCCCGCTCGGAGCAGGCCGCGCGCGAAGCGGAGCTGGCCCTGTTCGTCTGCGACGCCTCGCAGCCCCTGACGGACGAGGACCGCCGCGCCATCGAAGCGGCCAAATGCGCCCCGCGCAGTCTGGCCCTGTGCAACAAATCAGACCTGCCCGCCGCCGTCTCGCCGGACGAGCTGCCGTTCGACACCGTTCTGACCGTCTCGGCCCGCACGGGCGCAGGGCTGGACGCCCTGCCAGCCCTGCTCGAGGGCTGGTTCCTCGGCGAAAACGCCTGTGACGGCTCCCTCCTGACCAACCCGCGCCAGTTCGGCGCGCTCGACCGCGCCTCCCGCGCCATCGAACGGGCGAAAACGGGCCTCGGCCTCGGCGTCACGCCGGACGCCGTGCTCACGGACGTGGAGGAGGCCATGGCCGCCCTCGGCGAGGTCACGGGGCGGACGGTCCGCGAGGATATCACAAATCGCATCTTTGAGCGTTTCTGCGTCGGAAAGTGAGCGAATATGAAAGAAAAGATCGAGGAAATTTCCCTCTCCATGGAGCGCGGGCACCGGCGCATCCTGCGGGTGCTCTCCGCGCTCGCGGTCATCGGCCTGTTTGCCGCGCTCTGGAAATGGCGCGGCCCTGCTGCGCTGGAGCCGCTCATAGACGGCGGCATGCGCCGGTGGACACGCGCCGTTCTGGGAAGCATCGTCATCGCGCTCGCGGCGCAGTGGGTGCTCTGCCTGCTGCCGTGGCCGCTGCTGGCCCTGTTCGGCCGGATGACCCCGTTCTGCTCCATCTTTGCGCGGCGCCCGTGCGTCGGCTCGAATGCGGAGCTGAGCCGCGCTGCCATGCTTGCCGTGCGGCTGCTCCCGCCCGTGCTCGTAGGCGCGGCGCTGTGGTTTGCGCTGGCGCGCGTGCCGCTCGTGTGGTTCTGGCCCGTGGCAATGGCAAGCGCCGGCTGCACCGTCGCGGCGCTTGGCATGGTGTATGACGCCGTGCGCGTGCTGCAGGTCCCCGGCCGGGCAACGTTCTGCGACCTAGGCATTGTTATTCAGGTTTACCGGGAGGTATCGTAATATGCTGCAAACCCTGTTGGATTCCTGCGCAGCGCTCGGTGTACCGCTGACGGCGGCGCAGGCGGAGCAGCTGTGTGAATTCGGCGCGCGCCTGCTCGAGCAGAACCGCGTTATGAATCTGACGGCCATCACGGAGCCGCAGGCCGTGGCGAAGCTGCACTTTGCCGACTGCCTCGCGCTGCTGCGCATCGTGCCGTTTTCAGGCAGGCGCGTCATCGACGTCGGCTGCGGGGCGGGCTTCCCCGGCGTGCCGCTGAAGCTCGGCGAGCCGAGCCTCGACCTGACGCTGCTCGACAGCCTCGGCAAGCGCGTGACGTGGCTGGAGGCGACACTGCGGGACATGGGCGTCCCGGCGCAGTGCGTCTGCGCCCGTGCGGAGGACTATGCCGCGAAGGCGCGCGAGCAATATGACATCGCGACGTCCCGCGCGGTGGCACGGCTGAACATTCTGGCGGAGCTGTGCCTGCCGTTCGTGAAGCCGGGCGGATACTTCCTCGCCATGAAGGCCGCCGCTGCGGCCGAGGAGCTGGAGGAGGCGAAGCGCGGCATCGCAAGGCTGGGCGGCCGCGTGGAAAAAACGGAGACCTACGACATCGACGGCGCGCCGCGCTGCGTCATCGTCATCCGCAAGGAGCACCCGACGCCCCCGGCCTATCCCCGCCGCTATGCAAAGATCAAGCAGTCACCGCTGTGATTTGAAAGAAAGATGAGCGTAAATGAGCTATTTTGCAGGAAATTATGACATTGCCGTCATCGGCGCGGGCCATGCCGGGATCGAAGCCGGTCTCGCGGCCGCGCGGCTGGGGCTGCAGGCCGTCGTGTTCACGATCAATCTGGACGCCGTGGGCAACATGCCCTGCAACCCGGCCATCGGCGGCACGGGCAAGGGCCATCTCGTCCGCGAGCTCGACGCCCTCGGCGGCGAAATGGGCCGCGCGGCGGACGCCTGCTGCATCCAGTACCGCATGCTCAACCGCGGCAAGGGCCCGGCCGTGCACTCCCTGCGGGCGCAGGCTGACCGCCGCCGCTATCAGGAGCACATGAAGCGCCTGCTCGAGCGCGAGCCGAACCTCTATCTCAAGCAGGCCGCCGTCACGGAGATCCGAACGGAGGGCGGGCACGTCAGCGGCGTCGTGACGCAGCTCGGCGCGGAATACCGCGTGCGCGCCGTCGTCGTCGCTGCCGGGACGTACCTCGACAGCACCGTCATCACCGGGCAGTGCGTTCTGCACTCCGGGCCGGACGGTCTGCGCCCTGCGCCGGAACTGAGCCAGTGCCTGCGCGCCCTCGGCCTGCGCATGCGCCGCTTCAAGACCGGAACGCCCCCGCGCATCAACGCGCGCAGCGTCGATTTCTCGAAAATGGAGGTCCAGCGCGGCGACGACGATCCGGAGCCGTTCTCGTTTTCCACCAGCGAGCCGCCGAAAAATCAGGCCGTGTGCTGGCTGACGTGGACAAACGAGCGCACGCACGCCGTCATCCGCGAGAATCTGCACCGCAGCCCGCTGTTCGACGGCTCCATCACCGGCGTCGGCCCGCGCTACTGCCCGAGCATCGAGACGAAGATCGTCCGCTTTGCCGACAAGCCGCGCCACCAGCTCTTCCTGGAGCCGTGCGGCCTCGGGACGGACGAGCTGTACCTGCAGGGCCTGTCCACGAGCCTGCCGGAGGAGGTGCAGCTTGCCATGCTGCACACCATCGCGGGGCTGGAGCACGCCGAAATGCTGCGCCCGGCCTACGCCATCGAATATGACTGCATCGACCCGACGGAGCTTTCCGCGACGCTCGAGTGCAAAAAGCTGCCCGGCCTCTACGGCGCGGGGCAGTTCAACGGCACGTCCGGCTATGAGGAGGCGGCCGTGCAGGGCTTTGTGGCGGGCGTGAACGCCGCGCTGAAGCTGCTCGGGCGCGAGCCGCTGGTGCTCAAACGCTCGGACGGCTACATCGGCACCCTCATCGACGACCTCGTCACGAAGGGCACGGAGGAGCCGTACCGCATCATGACCTCGCGCAGCGAATACCGGCTGCTGCACCGGCAGGACAACGCCGACGAGCGGCTAACGCCCATCGGCTATCGCATCGGCCTCATCCCTGCCGCGCAGGCACAGGCCGTCGCGGAGAAATACGAGGCCGTCCGGCGCGAGCAGCGCAGGCTGGAGCACACCGGCGTGCCCGCCGGTCCGGCGCTGAACGGGTTTCTGCAGGCGCGCGGCTCGGCGGAGGTCGTCAGCTCCGCGCGGCTGGCGGACCTGCTGCGCCGCCCGGAGCTGCACTATGCAGAGCTTGCTCCCTTCGACCCGGAGCGGCCGGAGCTTCCGGCGGCCGTGACGCGTCAGGTTGAAATACGAGTAAAATATGCGGGGTATCTCCAGCGGCAGGAGCAGCAGATCGAGGCGTTCCGCCGCGAGGAATCGCGCCTGCTGCCGGAGGATGCGGACTATGCCTCCATTGCCGGGCTGCGCCTCGAGGCGCGGCAGAAGCTGGCCGACATCCGCCCGCGCTCCGTCGGGCAGGCCGGGCGCATCTCCGGCGTTTCGCCCGCGGACATTGCCGTGCTGCTGATCTGGCTCAGCCAGCGCAATGAAAATTCGACCGATCACGCGGAATAACGGGACGTCTCACGGTAATTCCGTGAATAAGAATATTTTTTCACCTTTTTCCTCTTAGAGTATCATATTTTCTGCCGTTTCCGCATGTTTGTCGAAGAACGTCGACGAAAAAGCAGACATTTTCAGGGAAAGTCATTGCAAAAGCGGGCCGAATATGTTAAATTAGAAGCACCGCTTGTACATCCATGCGGAAATGAGAGAATCTACGAGGAGGAGAGTTGTTACATGGAAAAAATGTATCGGGTCCTGCTGGCAAACGGCAGCGAAGAGTTTTGTGGGAAGCTCGGCGTTGCCCTGAAGCAGACGAATCGGTATTCCGTGGTCGGCTCGGCTTGTGACGGCGTTCGCGCCATCAGCCTGCTGAAAGAGCTGAAACCGGATCTGCTGGTCGTCGACCTCATGCTGCCGCAGGCGGACGGCCTGTCCGTGCTGAAGGCAGCGGCCGGGCTGGATCCAAAGCCAAAGCTTCTGGTTTTGGTGGAGTTCGTAACGGAATATGTGTCTTCAATGTTTATGACGCTCGGCGTGCAATATATCATGCTGAAACCATGCAGCTGCCGCGCCGTCGTGGAGCGTCTCGACGAGATCTGCGAGAGCGCCGTTTCGCGCAAACCCGCCATCGCAGCAAAGCGCAACGCCAACATCGAGTCCATGGTCACCTCGATCATTCACGAGATCGGCGTCCCCGCGCACATCAAGGGCTATCAGTATCTCAGGGAGGCGATCCTGATTGCCGTCAATGACATGGATGTCATCAACGCCATCACCAAGGTGCTCTATCCGCAGGTGGCCAAGACGTTCGCCACGACGCCCTCGCGCGTCGAGCGCGCCATCCGCCACGCCATCGAGGTCGCGTGGGACCGCGGCGACCTGGAGACGCTGCAGCGCTTCTTCGGCTACACGGTGTCGAACACGAAGGGCAAGCCGACGAACAGCGAGTTCATCGCCCTCATCGCCGACCGCCTGCAGCTCCAGCTCCGCAGCCCCGAGGCTGCGGCCATGTGAGCCGGGGGATGGAGAAAAACTCCCGAACACAAAAGAGAGCAAAAATTTTCCCGCCTGCTTGTGCAGGCGGGATTTTTTACACAGAATCATCTCAAATTGTGCAGGCAAAATCCCGCCGGAGACCCGGCGGGATTTTGCCTGTAAATCCTAGTTCCAGCAGATCAGCCCTCCAGCTTGTAAAGCTGGATCGCCTGCTGATCGCTATAGGTCGAAGCCTTATAATAGCGGAAACGCATCTGGTTGCTGGCAGAGTTGAAACGAAGGATGGAAGTATTGCTTGTGATGACAACGCCATCCGTTTCACTGAAGGTAACGGTATTGACCGCGTTGGCAGCAGTATCCGTGAACTTCAGCGTATTCTTACCGTCGGTTCCGTAAATATACTGGCCGTTGACCTTGAGCGTGTAGCCGTCCGTGGTCTTCTCGATCGTGACAGCGACGGCGTCCAGCTCGGTGCTGGAAGTGATCTTGCTGTTGGCAATCGTGGCGGAAACGTAGCCGTTGACAGCGTCATTGCCGTTGAAGACATAGGCGCTGGTCTCGTCGGCCTCGTTGACGATGAGGTAGGTGCCGCTCCAGTCCTCGGGGGCCGCAGTGACCTTCACATAGGACTTCGTCTCCGGCTCCGTACTGCCGCCCGTGTATTCCTTGCTCAGGTTGGCGGTGAGGGTGGTCAGCTCGGCATCGGTGAGGCCCAGCTCCTTGAAGAAGTCGGTGGCCTCCTGCTTGAGGTCGGCGGTCTTCAGATCCTCGACGCCGAAGGCGGTCTGCAGGGTCTTGACGATGTTGGAGCGGAGGATGGCATCGTACTTGGCAGGCTCGGCTTCCTTCGTCACGCCGTAGTAGTTGTAGTAGGTGACCATGTAGTCAGCGACGACCTCATCATACGCTGCGCCCATGTAGCACTCGAGCAGGGCGGAGACGAAGCCCGCGCGGTCCTTGCCCTCGGTGCAGTGCACGAGGTACGGGCCTTCGTGGGTGGTGAAGTAGCGCAGGCCGGTGGCAAGGCCGGTCTTGAAGTCGGCGGCGGTGAAGTCGACGCCGAGATTCAGGTAGACGACGTTCTGCTTGGAATAGTAGGTGGAATCAAAGCCTTCATAGCCCTTCGCGGTGGCCTCGTCGTTGGCGAGGTTCATGAAGGTCTTGACGCCCGCGGCCTCGGCGGCCTTATCGGCATAGGTGTTGCGGCCGATCTCGTCGTTGATGGGGCTGGAGGAGCGGTACAGGGCGTTCTTGCCCATGCCGGTAGTGGCGACGTTGCGGAAGTTCGCGAACTCGGCGTCGGACAGGTGCTTGTAGTCCTCGCGGTTGTTCGTGCGGACGAGCTGATGGATGAGCCACTCGTCATAGTAGCCGCCCTTTTCGCCCATTTCGATGGTCACGACGGCGGGGATGTTCGTCTCTGCGGCGTAGTACCACTCATAGGTCTTGTCTTCGTTGGTCTTCTTCGTGGCGATGCCGTTCTTGCCGGCGAAGTCGCCCATGTTGATGGCGAGGGTCAGATGGCCGTCAGAGTTGCGGAGGATCGTGCTGCCCTGATCGACATCGGAGTAGTTCGTGCCATAGGGGACGGTGAATTCCTTACCGTCCACGGTGATCTTCAGAAGATCGCCATATTCGAATCCGGCCTTGTCAAGCTCGGAGCCGGGGATCGTCAGCTCAAGGTTGCCATACTTGGCGATGGACTGGACATAGCCGTGGATGCGGGTCTCGTTCGTCTTCAGCTCGTTCACAAAATAGTTGACGGAGCCGTTGTTGACGGTGGAAATGGTGTATTCGGTCGTGCCGTAGAAGCTGTAGGAGTGGCCGTCTGCATAGGTGTTCAGCGTGGCGGAGCCAAGCGTCGTTGCAACGGCAGAGGAGACGGAGGGAGAAACGGCCTCGTCGTTCGTGGCCCAGATGACGAGGGAGTCGCCGGTATAGTTCTCGGCGGCCTTCTCGACCAGACCGTCGGAGTACTTCTCGAGGTCGGCGAACCAGGCCTTGCTCAGCTGCTGCTTCTGGCCATAGACCGTGGTGAATTCAGCATAGCCCTTTTCGTTGGCCTCAGCCTTCATGGTGTCCCACTTCTCAGCGCCGCCGAACAGGTTCTTCAGGTCGGTGAGGTCCTCCGCCGGAGCGACGAGCTCGATGGTGGAGAAGCTGTACTTGCCCTCGGCAAGCAGCTCGAGCGTGATGCGGCCGCCCATGGAGTAGCCGAACGCACCGATGCGGGTCTTGTCGACGGCGTAGTTCTTGCAGACATAGTCGATGACGTCCAGAACGTCGGCCTTCATGTTGGTCATGGTGTTGAGCTGGAAGCTCTCCTTGCTCTTGCCGCAGCCGGGGAGGTCCAGCGTGGCAACGACGAAGCCCTGCTCGGCAAGACCGTTGGAGATCTTGTCAAAGCCGTCAGACTCGTTGTGGTTGCCGCCGTGGCCGTGGATCATGACGACAAAGGGGAAGCTGCCGTCGGCCTTGTAGCCCTTCGGGGTGGTGATGTAGGCGGGGATCTCAGCGCCCTCACGCAGCGTGGAAGGGACCAGCTTCTCGGTCGTAGCGGCCGGCGCGGGTTTCCCCGCGCCGGTGTTGACGTACATGTCCATGGCAAACAGCGCTTCGTTGCTGCTGTTGACATAGTACATGCTGAAGTTGGAATACTGTGCGTACCACTCCACGCTCTTCGGGTCGCCGGAGGAGCCGGTGGCCGTCGCGCTCTGGAGGTAGATGCAGCCGTCCGTGGCTGCCGGGGCGATCTTCCAGACGGGGTTATCCTCCTGGTCGAAGCCCATGCTGTTGTAGGTGCCGCCATCGGGCTTATTGCCGATGGAGAGCTTTTTGCCGTCGGTGCGCTTCAGGAAGAAGCCGCCCTCGGTCTTTTCGACCGTCCAGACGATCTCGTCGTTATCGGTGGTCAGGATGCCGTCGACCGGCGTGACATCGACGCCCGCGCGGTTGTAGGCGCTGCCCTCGGAATTCGCCGCGGACATGGCCTTGCTGACGGAGCGGTTGACGAAGACGACCTTTGCGCCGTCGGGCAGCTCGGTGCTGAGGGCATACTCATTGTCCTTCAGCGCGGGCTTCGTTTCATTGACGACGGTGATGCGGCCCTCGCCCGCGAGGTTCTTGTACTGCTCGCCGACATTGCCGCCGAGGGAATCGACGATGTAGTCGATGAGGACCTGGTTGTCGATCTTGACCTCGTCCTGCAGGAGCTTGTTGTCCTGGAACATGTTGATGCCGTCGCCGCCGGACTTGAGCATGTAGTTATGGGAGGCGAGGGTGTAGGTCTTGGCGGGGTCGATCGGCTCGTAGGTATTGGTGGTCTGGTTCAGGACCTGAACGTCCTGCACGCGGCGTGCACCTTCCACGGAGACGAAGGAGCCCTTGTCGTCCGTCTTGACGGTGGATTCCACGGCGGTGTTGATGGTGTACTTCATGCCGGAGACCTGCAGGAAGCCGCCCATCTCGCCGACGGCGTTATAGACCTTGTTGCCGTTCTCATCGACGGACTCGGAAACATACTCGGCCATCGTGTTGCGGGAGGCCATTTCCAGCGCATCGAGGATCTCCTGACCGGTGGCTTCCACGACGCAGGCCATGTTGCCATAGGGATGGACCTTGATGATCTGATTGTAGGTGATGTCGCCTGCGGGGATGTCGGCGCGGATGCCGCCGCCGTTGACGATGGCGATGTCAGCGCCCAGCGTGACGCGGTAAGCATCGGCGCACAGGTCGCCGAGGTTCGTCTCGCGGTTGCGGATGGCGCGGGCCGTGCCCTCGGGGTTCTGGGTGGTGAGGTCAACGTCCGTGTGGGCGACGACCTTGTTCAGCAGGGCCTGGAACTCTGCGACGATCTTGTCGACGACTTCCTTCGTCTTGGCGTCCTTTTCGATCTCACGGTCGCTGATGAGCTCGCTGTGGATCTTGCCGTCGGCGCTGATGGTCAGCTTGCCGAGGTTGTTCAGCTTCGTGCCCGTGGAGGAGAGAATGACGTCCTTGCCGTCCTTGCTCTTGACGATCTCCTGCGGGATGGTGCTGTGGGAATGGCCGTCGAGCACGGCGTCCAGGCCGGTGGTGTTGGCGATGACGTCCGTGGAGCGCCACGGCTCGGAGGACTCGTCGATACCGAGGTGTGCGACGGCCACGACGTAGTCGGCGCCGTCCTTCTTCGCGGCGTCAATGGTCTTCTGCACGGAGTCGTACAGGTCCTGACCGTTGTTGCCCTCGGCGAAGGTATAGATGTAGTTGCCGTCCTTGTCCTGGAAGTAGGTCGGCGTGGACTTCACGAAGCTCTCCGGGGTGCTGATGCCGATGACGGCGACCTTCTTGCTGCCGAAGGTCTCAATGGCATAGGGCTTCACACCGGCGATGGCGGTGCCGTCCAGTCTGGCAAAGTTGCAGGTCAGGTACTGATACTTTGCGGCCGGGACGATGGTGTCGAGCAGCTGATCCATGCCGTAGTCAAACTCATGGTTGCCGAACGTGGCATAGTCATAGCCGGCGGCATTCATGACCTCGACGATGGCTTCGCCGTGCGTCAGGGTGGAGATGGCCTCGCCCTGGATGGCGTCGCCCGCATCGACCAGCAGGCTGTACGGGGTCTGGAGGTTGTTGCGGTACCAGGCGACCTGCTCATACGTCAGCGTGGGGGCTTTGCTGGAGCCGCCGGTGATGTTCGCGTGAACATCGTTGGTGTAGAGGATCACGATGTCGTCGGCCTTCGTGTCATTGAGCTTCATGTAGCGCTCGATGATGGCGGCGAACTGGGCGCGGGTGGCGTTGTCCTTCGGGGCAAGCTTGCCGTCCTTGCCGTTGATGACGCCGGTCTCGACAGCCCACTTCATGGCGCCGGCGGCGTAGTCATAGATCTTATCGGCATCCGGCCAATTGCTCAGGTCCTGCTCGGAGGCAGCCTCGCCAGCGTAGCGCCAGATCATGGTGACGAGCTCTTCGCGGGTGATGAAGCCTGCGGGGTCGAACGTGCCGTCGCCGCGGCCGTTGACGACCTTCTGCTCTGCGGCCCATGCGATGGCATCACGGTACCATGCATCCACCAGATCGGTGAAGGGGGCCTTGGCGGTGGGAGCAGGCTGACCGGCGATGCGCCACAGGACCATGGCAGTCTGCGCGCGGGTCAGATTCGACTCCGGTTCGAATGTCGTTGTCGTGGTGCCGTTCATCAGTCCGTTGTCATAAACGTACTGAACGTTCGAAGCAAACCAGTCGGTGTCCTTCACATCCGTGAACGGGCCGACGTTTGCCGCAAACGCAAACGGCAGCACACCTGCGATCATGGCAATGACCAGCAGCATCGCCACGAACTTCGTGCAAATGTGTTTCATGATTAGAGATCCTCCTTCTAATTTCCAAATAGGGAGCTTTTTGTCCCCATGGTATGAATATTTTAACAAGTTTCCGGGAGCAATGCAAGGGCGCCGGGACGCTTTCTCCACTTTTGCAGGCCAAAAGCAAAATATCTCGCTTTCCATAATTTTTTTGTGCAGAAAGCACAGGATTACCTCGATTTTTCTACGGTTTCTGTACATAATAGTGCACAATCATCGCAAAAGTTTTTGCGTTCCGCGCGGCTGCTGGCGGCATTCCGGCCGGGCGGCGGCCGCGCGTGAGGCGGCCGTAAATGTCTTTTTAGATGCGCCGTCCTGTATACGGACGGACGCGGCGGGACGAATGTGGCGGGACGAATGTGCAAATTGGTGTTGCAATCCGGGTAAAAACTTGGTAAAATAGATATCAGGGAAGGTGTACCGGAAGGTGCCGGGGCCTTCTCATAACCGGCGCGGCCGGAAGAACAAAGGAGGATCATCCGATGGTCAAACTGATCATGGGGCTGAAGGGTTCCGGCAAGACCAAGCAGCTCGTCACCGACATCAACGAGGCCGTAAAGAACGAAACCGGCAGCATGGTCTGCATCGAAAAGGGCACCAAGCTCCGTTACGATATTGATATCCGCGTTCGCCTGATCGACTATCAGGAGTATTCCATGGGTACGCTGACGTTCCTGAAGGGCTTCATCAGCGGCCTGCATGCGGGCAATTTCGACATCAGCCACATCTTCATCGACAGCTTCTACAAGCTCGTCGAGGAGGCCGGCGTCGCCGAGGTCGAGGACTTTGTCCTGTGGTGCGATAAGTTCGGCGCCGCGAACAACATGTCCTTCACCGTCGTCGTCTCCGAGGACCCCGAGAAGGCCACCGAGGCCATGAAGGCCTACCTCTGATCGCTGCAGGGCCTGCCGCAGGGGCCGCTCCCCTGCGGCGGCTTGCCGCGCCGCAAAAAAAGTGCTTGACAAATCCAAAAGAATGTGGTATCCTATATAAGCACTTGGGGCATTGCCCCTCATTTCATATCGCGGAGTAGAGCAGTTGGTAGCTCGTCGGGCTCATAACCCGGAGGTCGCAGGTTCAAGTCCTGTCTCCGCAACCATATCTGTTACCGTTGTTGATACCATATCAGCAACGGTAATTTTTTATTTTCCACCGTCTGAGGAGCGGCTTTTGCGAAAAGCAGGGCTTTTCCCGAACATTTCCGGCCATCGGCGCGATGTACGCCCGGATTTGCAGCGGCCATGGTCGGAAAAGACTGGGCTTGGTAAAATAACAATCGTTATAAGAATACAAACGATAAATTATTATTTTTTATATACACAGAACCGTCCATGGCTGGGAGTAACCCCGGATATGGACGGTTTTCCCTTGTCCCCCCGGGACATAGAGGACAGAAAGGACAAAATAGAACAGGCCCGGAGCAGCAGATTCTTTTTCTGCCGTCCCGGGCCTGTTTTTCACTGTTTTCATAGCCTTGCTGTGATTTTCTTCCCATACAGAAACAGGGAAAGATGTTCAAGCACACGCTGGGGATTGCCGGCTGTTTGTACATTATTTCTCAAAATCAGCATTCCCTATGGCGCGGATAAACAATGAGAGCCTTAAGGCTTTCAAAAGAAGGCGGGACTGCAGCGCGCTGTCCTGCGCAAAAATCATCTTAACGAGCAGTTCCGTCGGATGCTGACCTTGGAGCAGTATCGGGATGTCGAAATGCAGGAGCTTTACCGACGCTGCATGCGCGACACGGCGTCTTGGACAAAGACCGTCCGTGCCTGTGCGGGCGCGGAGGTGATCTGCGTCGAGGAAATGGAGAGCAATGAGGAGGTTTGGGCGGACTGGCTCAAGCAGGAAAACAAATATGCTGTCGGCGACCGAAAGTCCATGGAGGCAGGCGGCGGAAAATACCTGAACTTCATCAAGATCGTCCTAAGGAAGAAATAAAAATACGCTGTTCAGAGGGTAGCATCACGCCCTCTCTGAACAGCGTCGTTTTTTGCTCGGATCATTTTGCCTCTCTGTGCGAGAGGAAGCGCAGGACAAACAGCACGCCGATCAGCAGCGCCAGCGTAACGGGCAGCACGATCAGCGCATTGGGGACAAAGCCGGCGATGATGTAGCCAACGAAGCTGACCGCCGCCGCAACAATCGCGTACGTAAGCTGCGTGGAAACGTGCGTCACATGGTCACATTGCGCACCGGCAGAGGCCATGATGGTCGTGTCGGAAATGGGAGAGCAGTGGTCGCCGCAGACCGCGCCCGCCATACAGGCGGAAACACACACGATACCGATCGGGTCGCTCAGCGGGAAAACGTTCAGCGTGATCGGGATCAGAATACCGAACGTTCCCCAAGACGTGCCGGTCGCAAAGGAGAGGAAGCACCCGATCAGGAATACCACCGCCGGCAGGAAGCTGCGCAGCCCGCTTGCCGAGGACTTGACCAGTGCCGCAACATACTCCGCCGCGCCGAGCGAATCGGTCATTGCCTTCAGACTCCACGCAAAGGTCAGGATCAGAATTGCCGGAACCATCGACTTGAAGCCCTCGGGGATGCAGCCCATCAGCTCGCGGAAGGACATCAGTCGGCGGCAGAAATAATAGATCAGCGTGAACACCAGCGCACCGGCAGAGCCGATCATCAGACCGACGGAAGCGTCGGACTCGGAAAACGCCGTAATAAAATCCGCACCGGAGAAGAATCCGCCGGAATAGATCATGCCGATAACGCACGAGACGATCAGCACAAAAATCGGAACGAGCAGATCCGGAACACGTCCTCTCGGATTGGTGCTTTCGGAGGCAGCGTCCGCATAGCCGCGCAGTCCGGAGAAAATATCGCCCTGCTCGGCATTGCGCTCGTACCTTGCCATCGGGCCGAAATCCAGCTTGAAAATCGCAAGGAGGATCATCATCGCAACGGTCAGCAGCGCGTAGAAATTGAACGGAATCGCCCTGATAAACACCTGCAAGCCGTTCCCCTCCTCGACATAGCTGGAAACCGCCGCCGCCCACGAGGAAACCGGCGCAATGATGCAGATCGGCGCAGCGGTTGCGTCAATCAGATACGCGAGCTTCGCGCGGGAAATATTGTGCTTGTCCGTGACGGGACGCATGACGCTCCCGACGGTCAGACAGTTGAAATAATCGTCGATGAAAATCAGCACACCAAGCGCAACGGTCGCAAGCTGTGCGCCGACCCGCGTCTTGATATGCGCCGATGCCCAACGTCCGAACGCCGCAGACCCACCTGCCCGATTCATCAGGCTGACCATCGCGCCCAAAATGACAAGGAATATCAGAATTCCAACGTTGTAGCGGTCGGACAGCACCGTCGCGACCCCGTCGCTAAGCACATGAATGACCGTCCCTTCAAAATCAAAGTTGGAATACAGCAGTCCGCCGAACACGATGCCGATCAGCAGTGAGGAATAGACCTCCTTCGTGATCAGTGCCAGCGCGATTGCAATGACGGGCGGCAGCAGCGCCCAAGCACTTTGCCGAAATCCGCCCGTTTCCGAGCCGTCCGCCGTAAACAGTGCGCACAGGACTACGGCAGCCAGAATTGCCGCGATCAGTATGAGCCTCACAATGCGGTTTCTTCTCATGATAAACTCCCCTTTTCAAATTTTTAACAACAAAAAAGAAGCCATGACCTCCGTCATAACTTCCGAAAAGGGTACGCTTATCCCTGAAGATTATGACAGCTCTTCGTTCGTTTCCGAACGACAGTCCGACGGATATTCTCCGTCAGACCGGACATTGCACCGTCAGGCAACGTGTGCAATTCCTCGGCAGCTGACCCTTTCGCCGTCTCCGTTGCCTGTTGCAAAACGGGTACTCTTTTCAGCCGCGCCTCTATCATGAAGATTCAGTTGTCACGTCCATTATACGAATATTTTTCCATTTGTCAATCCCTTTCCTGAAATTTTTTCATTTTCCAAGAAGACTGTCTCAAATGCCATCAGGCAGTACGGTATTACCATCTTGTGCTTCCCCGAAATCAGCGAAAGCGTATAGGCAAAGCCGGTATCCTCGAAATCGGTATTGTCGATCCAAGTTGCTCTTCCAGAAATCAAACGATTTACACACGAAAAGATTTACCCCTGTGTTGTGGAAAAATGGGATGAGTGGCGTGAAAGATGTAAAAGAAGGAAAAGTGGTGAACAAACTCCTCGGGCTTCTGCCGAGGATCAGTTCTCCAGTGATTTGGAAGGAGACTCACCACGAGTCATTAAGCTGGAGAGTTATCGAAAAGAGGCGTAGTAGGCAAGACGGACAACTCATTTTTTAAGAAGATTGGGAAGGAGTACCTTATTATGGCTGAGAGGTTTCCTGATGTTGCTTGGTGGTGTGATCGTTGCGGAGCAAATCTAAATATTCAGAGTGGATTTGATGATCACCATTATATTTGGCGTTGCACAGAGTGTGGTCACAAGAACAGTATTTCCGCAGATAACATTTATGAGTCCCACGAGGACTACCGTAATTATCGGAATAAGTAAGGAGAATTTTCCATGAGACATGTGTTTAGAGCCACGAAGATGGGATGGAGCAAGGAGCAGGAAGGAGTCTGGTTTGACTCTTCTCACTATACGAAAGATGAGGCCAAGGCTCAATTCCAACCATACACGGGGACAACAATGGAAGGCTATCCCTATACGGGATATGAGTACGATGGGCAGAAGTATCATGATGTAACTTACCTTGGCGAGTTTGAAGATGATAAAATGCCACGCAACAACAATGAGTATATTGACATGAAACTTAATCACGAAAACCAATAGGCGCTTGATTTACCAATAACCTGCAGGTTGTCGACGAGTGTGCCAATGATAGTCATTCCGTCTGCATCCTTGGGGTAAAATGGACAAATAAAAATGACAGAACCGGGACAGCAAAATCATCTTTGCTGTCCCGGTTCGTATGTGCGCCCGGTGAGCGCACGTTCTATAGGGTGAAAGTCCCGAGTCCGCCCGG
>ENA-OWPP01000923-OWPP01000923.1-human-gut-metagenome-genome-assembly--contig:-NODE-923-length-29274-cov-6.734591_pt1 | contig 29274 bp, 29 predicted proteins | sample MGYA00248265_ERZ651848 | MGnify/ENA primary metagenome ERZ651848 (study PRJEB26924, sample SAMEA4378233) | human gut metagenome | biome: human gut; feature: human-associated habitat; material: faeces...
GGAACGGGCGGGGGCTCGCGGCGGATGCCGCATCGCGTTGGAACGTTGCTGTGGGTGCGTTGCCTGCCTCTCTTTTCCCTTTGAACAACAGCGTTTTTGCGCCCTCGCAAAAACACTTGATGCACCTTGAGTGCATCAAGAGGGCGTACTACGTACGACCAACCACAACACACGTCCGTCGCAGAATCGGGTGGTTATTGCCGGTCTTATGCACGTCTTTCGTTAACATATTCAAAACTTTGCTTTTACATGTTGCACTCTTGCCGGAAAAATGGTAAGCTGTATGTACCATGAGTCGGCAGCAAGTGCTGCACTTTATAAAAAGGAGCGTGACTGACATGGTCAAAGTTATCGTGGGCCTGAAGGGGTCCGGCAAGACGAAGAAGCTCGTCGAGCTCGTGAGCAAAGCCATAAGCGAGGAGCAGGGTGACGTCATCTGCATCGAAAAGGACAGGAATCTCACGTTTGATATACCCTACCAGGCCCGACTGATTTATGCCAGCGACTACCAGATAGGAACTTTTGAGTTCATGAAGGGCTTCATCAGCGGTCTTCGCGCCGGGAATTATGACATTTCCCACATATTCATAGACAACTTCCACAAGCTCTTTAACAGCAACACAGAGGCCGAGACCGTCGACTTCCTCAACTGGCTGAACAGCTTTGCGGAAAACGAAGGCATCCGCTTTACCATAACCATGACCGCCGACCCCGAGACTCTCGGCGAGGAAATCAAAAAGTACGTAATGTGATTTGAAAAAACCCCCCGGCCAGTCCGCGGACTGGCCGGGTTTTTTATTTAGTTGCCGGACGGGAAATACGGCATCAGCGCCGCCGCCACTCCGGCGATGGGCATGGTCTGGAGCCATACCTTGCCCGGGCCTGTAAGCAGAGTATTGAAAAGGCCCTCGCCGCCCAGGAGCTTGTTCTTCAGCCCCGGGACCTGGCGTATGTCCATCTGTACGCTGGCCTCGAAGCCAGCCACGTTGCCCGTATCGGCTATGAGCTGCTCGCCGGGCGCAAGCTCCATTTCAAACACGTCGCCGTCTATCTCGACGAAGGCCAGACCCTCGCCGCTCAGGCGCTGCATGATGAAGCCCTCACCGCCGAACAGCCCGGCGCCCAGCTTCTTGTTGAACACGACCTCCAGCCTGACTCCGGGAGTGCTGGCCAGGAAGCTGCGCTTTTGCATGACCAGCTCATTGTCCGGCGAAATACGCATCGGCAGTATGCGTCCCGGGAAGCTGGTGCCGAAGGCGATCACGCCGTCACCCTGAGCCGTGTAGATGTTCTGGAACATGCTGTCTCCGGAAAATGCGCGCGCGAACATCTTGCCCACTCCGCCGCCGCGCGTCTCCATCTTTATGTTCGGGGTCTGCCAGACCATGGAGCCGCGCTCCGTGATCATCGACTCGCCGTCGCTCAGGCTGCATATCACGACTGGGAACTCCCCGCCTTTGATTTCGTACTTCATGTGTTTTCCCTCCTACTTCTGTTTTCCGCGCCGGATGTAAAAGCTCCTGTTGTCGATCGCGCGCATCGTGGCCAGGATGCCGTCCAGGTGGTCGTACTCGTGCTGTATCAGCTCGGCCATCGCGCCGCTCACCACAAGCTGCTGCCGCTCCAGGCGCTCGTCCAGGTACGTTATCGCGCAGTGCAGGTACCGCTCCACCTCGACCAGCAGACCCGGGAAGGACATGCAGTCGTCCTTGAGCCTGTACTTCTCCGGGCTTGGGAACTGCAAAACCGGGTTTATGAACACGTATTCGCGCTCCAGATCCATGTAGATGATGCGCTTTTTCAGCCCTATCTGCGGCGCCGCTATCGCCCTGGCCTGACCCACCCGGTTCCTGAAGTCGTGCAGCGTGTCGCGCAGGTCGCCTATCCAGGCCGGAAGCTGCGCGGCGTCATCCTCCGTCACCGGCTCGCTCACCTCGTAGAGCTGCGGATTGCCCAGAAGCAAAATCTCACGTATCATTTTTCGCCCTCCTTTCGTTTTAAATCGTATCAAGATACAAAACCCTTGCATTCAGGATAGATATATACTATAATTTTCCCAAAGGAGTTGATCGATGTGCATAAATCTCTTGGTGCGACATTGACCAGTTTGCGCCGCATGGCCGGCTACACCCAGGTGCAGGTGACCAGGCTCCTGGCCGAGCGCGGCTATGAGATTCAATCCGCCGGCATCAGCAAGTGGGAAAAGGATCTGACCATGCCCAACGCCGCGCAGTTCCTGGCTCTGTGCCAGATCTACGGCGTCACCGACGTGCTGGGCACCTTCACCGACAGCGGCGCATCCTCCAACCTGAACGAGGAAGGGCGCAGGCTGGTGGCAAACTACGTCCGCGTCCTCGAGGCCAGCGGGCTGTACGCCGAGACCAAGCCCAGCGCGGCGCGCACGCTCCCGCTCTACGACCTGGCCGTCAGCGCGGGCACCGGGCAGTTCCTGGACGGCGAGAGCTACGAGCTTATCGACTCCTACGACGCGCCCCGGCGCGCGGACTTCGCCGTGCGAGTTGCCGGCGACAGCATGGAGCCGGACATCCCCGACGGCAGCATAGTCTGGGTGCACTCCTGCGACACGCTCGAGAGCGGGCACGTGGGCATCTTCGTCTACGGCGGGCAGGCCTACTGCAAGCGGCTGCGGATAAACAGTGTCGGCGTGATGCTCATCTCCGCGAACCGGCAGTACGCCCCCATAATCATACGCCCCGAAAACGAGCTGCATGTCTGCGGCGAGGTAGTGGGGCTTGCGCTGCTGAACAATTACTGACCGGAGCCGGTCTGGCAGACGTGCCTGACGCAGCAGCGCCCGCACTCGGGCGAGCGCGCGGTGCACACCGCCCGTCCGTGCAGCACCAGCCTGTGGCAGAAGTCGCTGCTCTTTTCGGGCGGGAGCTGCGCGCGCAGCAGCGGCTCGATCTTGGCGGGGTCTTTCTGGTTGTCCACCAGTCCCATGCGGTTGGAGAGCCTGATGCAGTGCGTGTCCACGACCACCGCTCCGGGGGCTTTGAACACGTCGCCGAGTATCAGGTTTGCGGTCTTGCGCCCCACGCCGGGCAGCTTGAGCAGCTCCTCCATCGTGCCGGGCACCTTTCCGCCGTGCTTTATGAGCAGTATCTTGGCGCACTCGACTATGTCCCTCGCCTTGGTGTGGTAGAAGCCGCAGGGTTTCACGTACTGCTCTACCTCGGTCACATCCGCCTCGGCAAAGGCCTCCAGCGTCGGGAAGCGCTCAAAGAGCGCCGGGGTTATCTTGTTCACGCGCTCGTCCGTGCACTGCGCGGCCAGGCGGACGGAGAACAACAGCTCATAGTCCTTGCCGTAGTCGAGCGTGCACATCGCGGCGGGGTATTCTTCTTCGAGACAGCGGACGATCTCCAGAACCTGTTCAGGCGTTCGCAAAGTCATCACCAGCCTTGTTTTTTCGTCATTTTAACACGTAATGCGCCACTTTTCAATGCTTAACGGAGGTATTCAATTGAGGCCGCTTGCTGATGAAATACGCCCGGCAGACCTGGACGAGGTGGTCGGGCAAAAGCACATTCTGGGCGAAAACGGTCTGCTGCGGCGGATCATAGAGTCCGGGAACATACCCAACATGGTCTTCTACGGCCCGTCCGGCACGGGCAAGACCACCGTGGCGAACATAATCGCCCGGCGCACCGACCGCACGCTGCGCCGGCTGAACGCCACCAACGCCAGTCTCTCCGACATAAAGAGCATAATAGGCGAGCTGGACACCCTGCTCACGCCTGGCGGGGTGCTGCTCTACCTCGACGAGATACAGTATTTCAACAAGAAGCAGCAGCAGAGCCTGCTGGAGTTCATCGAGGACGGGCGCATCACGCTGATAGCCTCGACCACCGAGAACCCGTATTTCTACGTGTACAACGCGCTTTTGAGCCGGAGCACGGTGTTCGAGTTCAAGCCCGTCTCCCCCGCCGACGTCCTGCCGGCCGTGCGCCGCGCCATGGACAAGGTCGCCGCGCGCGAGGGCATAGCCATCGAGGCGGAGGAAGGAGTGGCGGAGAATCTGGCGGTCAGCTGCGGCGGGGACGTGCGCAAGGCCATAAACGGCGTGGAGCTGCTTTTCGCCGCCGCGCCGCGCCTGGACGGCAAGGTGCGGCTCACGCTCGCCGACGCGGAGGACGCCACGGCCAACAGCGCCATGCGCTACGACCGCGAAGGCGACGAGCACTTTGACGCGCTCAGCGCGCTGATGAAGTCGCTGCGCGGCTCCGACCCGGACGCGGCGCTGCACTACCTCGCGCGGCTGCTGGAGGCGGGCGACCTCATCGGCGCGTGCCGGCGGCTGCTGTGCTCGGCCAGCGAGGACGTGGGGCTTGCCTATCCCCAGGCCGCCGCCATCGTCAAGTCCTGCGTGGACAGCGCGCTGCAGCTGGGTCTGCCCGAGGCGAAGCTCCCGCTGGCCGAGGCGGCAATCCTGCTGGCCACCGCACCCAAATCCAACAGCGTAGTAATGGGCATAGACGCCGCGATGAGCGACGTGCGCGCCGGCAAGTACGGCTCACCGCCGCGCGAGCTTCAAAACGTCCACGCCGACGGCGCCGGGTTCGAGCGCGAGCAGGGCTACAAGTACCCGCACAGCTATCCTCACCACTGGGTGGCGCAGCAGTACCTGCCCGACGCGCTGCTGGGAACCCGCTACTACGAATACGGCGACAACAAAAACGAGCAGGCCGCCAGGCGCTACTGGGAGCAGATAAAGGGGGAAGACTGATGGACATCCGCGTCGGAGACACTCTAGTCATGAAAAAAGCCCACCCCTGCGGCAGCGCGCGCTGGACGGTGCTGCGCATAGGCGCGGACTTCAAGCTGAGATGCCAGGGCTGCGGCCGAGAGGTCATGGGCGCCCGCAGCAAGTTCGAGCGCAACGTAAAGAGCATAGAGCGGACGGAGGAATAAAAAAATCGCGGCCGGGGAAGTCTCCCCGGCCGTGTTCTTTTATTCTTCGGTCTCCTCCTCGCCGGTCTCGCCGCTGAAGGCGGCCAGCAGGTCGTCGACCGCCGTCTGCACGCTGTGCAGCGGTGCGAGAATGCCCGTCTCGCCGTTGAGCGTGGTCAGGCAGTCGGAGGAGTTGTAGGTCTTGAACGAAAGCGTCACTGTCTCGTAACCCTCGCGCTCCTGATAGAAGGTGAAGCTCGCCAGCTCCGTGCCGGAGCGGTCAGCGGCCGTGCCGACGCCCGTCATGCCGTTGAGGGTGCTGAGCGCCCCGTCGACGGTCTCGGTATCCAGCTCGGTGCCGTCCGCGAGGGTGTATGTAACCTGCTCGGCGGCGTTGCCGTCGTCGTCATAGACCGTCTCGCGCGTTATCGTCACGCTGTAGGTCTCACCGTCGACGGTGACGTCGAAGCCCGTCACGTCGTCCAGCGTGAGCCGCACCGGCTCCGTCGGGAGCATGTCGGTCTCGGGCGTCAGATCCAGCAGGTTGTCCAGCACCGAGGCCTCGGCGATGTACACCATCTCGCTGTCCGCTATCCTGGCGTAGACCCCGTCTTCCGTGTAGTCGCCAAGCTCCAGCGTGAAGGTCGTCTCGTACTCGGTCTCGTTGCCGTCCTCGTCCTCCTCGGTGTAGATGTACCGCACCGTGGCGGTCGCGCTGGGGGTATCCAGGCCGTATTCGGCCAGGTCGTCCCAGGTGGCGTTGTAGCTCACGCACTGCTGCCAGCTCACGCCGGTCACGCCGCTGACCACGCCACGGGCGCTTGTGTTGTCCAGCGCGAGGTAGCCGTCGCCGGTCACCAGGAACCACTCGTAGCAGTCGGTGTACTCCGGCGCGTCCTCGGTGATGTGCTCTATGGTATAGCTCTGCGTGTCGCTCTCCACCGTCAGGCTGACGGTGTCGCTCATGTCCGGCACGGACTCAAACTCTATGAGGTCGTACAGTCCGTAGCTGAACGGCGAAGTGACGGCGCTGTCCACCAGGTAGACGTTGCCGTCGCCGGTGGAGACATAGCGCTCGCCGCCCATTGTAGTTTCGTCGCCGAAGGTGAGCGTTATCTCCTCGTCCAGCGTGAGCGTCACCGTGAGCACCGGCTCGTCCAGGCCGTACTGAGCCGTGTCCTCGGGCGCGGTTATCTCCTGCGTGGCCGCAAGGCTGCTCAGCGAGGCGAGCATACTGTCGACGTAGCTGCTGTCCAGCGGGAAGTCCGCGTCGAGCGCGTACTCCCACGTCCCGTCGTCATTCACCAGCTCCACGGTCTCGTCCTCGTAGGTGTAGCTCAGCGCCTGAGCGTCCTCCTGCTCGAAGGACAGCAGCGTTATCTCCTCGTACTCCTCAAGGTCCTCGTCCGGCAGCAGGTAGACCGCTCCGGCCGCGGCGAGCGCCACAAGCGCCAGCGCGAGGAGCATTATCAAAAGCCGTTTTCCGCGCCTCATGTCCTCCGCCTCCTAACGTAGATGTATATGCCGCAGACCAGCACAAAAACCGGTATCGCCACGATAAGCACGGTCGAGATCATATTTGCCTGGCTGCTTGTCATGGTCAGATACTCGTTGCTCAGCGTCTTGGCGTGGATGGCTATGCCCTCCGTCTCGCCGCAGATCCAGCTTATCGAGTTGAGGAACAGGTCGGTGTTGCCGCCCGAGACCATGGCGTCGGTGCTCTCGTCGATGATGTATGAGCTGGATATCCAGACGATGTTGCTGCTCCCCTCCTCCGCGTCGGCGGTTATCGCCACCGCGAGGGCGAAGGGACCTGAAATGTCGCCGTCGGCCTTGTCATACGTGCTCATGGAATATCCGGAGAGCTTGGAGTAGGAGCTGTCCGAGGTGGTCAGCAGCTCCGTGACGGAGACGCCGTCCGGCAGCTCGTCGCTGACGGTGAGTCCCTGCGCCACGGGCAGGAGCACATAGTAGCCCTCGGAGGACAGGGAGCTAGTGATCTCATGGCTGCCGTACTCCGGCAGGAGGTCTACCGGCGTGCCGAAGGCGTAGTTGCCGCTGTCGCCCTCGACGACTATGCCGTCCTCGGCCGTGACGCCGTAGCTCTCCATCAGCGCGTCCAGGTTGGGGCGCTCGCCGGACTCGTGCTCCGGATCGGTGATGAGTATCAGCCCTCCGCCCTCGGCCAGGTATGTCTGTATGAGGCTCAGCTCGTCGGTAGAGATGTCGCTCTCGGGCGCGAGTATCAGCAGGCAGTCGGCGTCTTCGGGGATCTCGCCCGTCTCGATGAGCGATAGGCTGTTCACCTCTACGTTCAACGCCTCGATGCTGCTGGAGAAGCTTGTGGACAGCTCCTCCTCGCCGTGGCCGCTGAGGGTGTAAACGACCGGCAGGTCGTCGGACACGACATAGTCTATGGCGCTGGTCATCTCGCTCTCGCCCGAAAAGGTCACGACATAGTTGTAGCTGCTGTCATAGCTGTAGGAATAGAGGCTGTCATATCCCACGTAGGTGTGGCGCTCCGCGCTCTCCACCACAAGGCTGTTGTTGTAGATGGTGCCGGTTATGTACTGCTCCATGAACGCCGGATAGACGTCGGGGTCGCGCTTTTCCACGGTGATGTGACTGCTCAGCGCCGCATAGCGGTCGAGCAGCGTGCCCAGCGTCTCGTCCTCCTGGCCGGACTGAACCACCCAGTAGACGGTCACGTCCTCCTCCAGCGCGGCCAGCACGCCCTCTGTCTGCTCGCTTATCGAAAAGACCTGCGAGCTGGTGGTGTCGTACTGCGTCCAGCTCGACGGCAGGGCGTTGACCAGCACGTTGAGCGCCACCGCAATAGCCAGGACAATCACGCTGGCCAGGACGCTGTATCCGCCGACGCGCAGCGCCTTCTTGCCCGACAGCCTGCCCCACAGCTCGCGGAGCATGGTCTTCACGCTCTTGCGCTCGTTGTCCATCACGCCCACCTCCGTTTCTCCATGCTCTGCACGGTGAGGAAGCAGAACACCCCCGCCACCGTGGCGTAGAACACGATAGTGTTAAGGCTGAACACGCCGTTCATAAACTCGTAGTAGCGCTCGAACAGCGAGAAGTTCGAGAGATTCTCGGACAGCTCGGCCAGGAAATAGTTGAGCAGCAGAACGGCGAAGCTCACGCCCGCCGCCACCGCCTGGCTCTCCGTCAGGCTGGATATGAACATACCCACCGCCAGCAGCGCCGCGCCAAGGAACAAAAACGCCGCTATCGCCGCATAGGCCGCCGGCGGATACACGTTGCCGAACATGCTCAGCACAAGCGGGTAGAGGCATATCACCGCGACGGGCAGGACGAACATGGTCAGCAGCGCCAGGTATTTACCCATTACCACCCGCGTCATGCTCACGGGCAGGGAGTAGAGCAGCACGTCAGTGTGGCCGCGCTTTTCGGCCGCAAAGGTGCGCATGGTTATTATCGGCACGATGACCAGGAACACGAAGGGCATGTTGCCCATCGCGTACTCAAAGTTCGCGTAGCTGTAGTTTAGGTTGTACACCATAGTGAAGATGCCCGCGAACAGCAGCATGAACGCTGCAAAGACGCAGCCCGTAAGGCCGGTGAAATAGCTTCTCAGCTCTCGCGAGTACACTGCCTTCATTCCCTGCCGCCTCCTTCCGCCGGGTCGGACGCCGTCAGCTCGAGGAACACTTCCTCCAGGCTTGCCCTCGCGGCGTGCAGCTCGGTGAGCGCGATGTTCGCGCGCGCAAAGGCGAAGAACAGCTCGCGCTCCACGCCCGAGCCTTCGGCAGTGGTCAGCGAGCCGTGAGTGAAGCCGTTTTCGAGCGCGGTCAGATCAGCGCGCTCTATGCCGCTCACCTGCGCGAGTATGCCGCTGACGTCCTCCGGAGCGGCCTCGGCGGTGATCTCCAGCGTGTGTCCGCCGGCGAGCACCTTTTCCAGGTTCTCCGGCGTGTCGCAGGCCACCAGGCGCCCGCGCGAGATTATCAGCACCGTGCCGCAGACGGCCTGCACCTCGCTGAGTATGTGGCTGCTGAGTATGACGGTGCGCTGCTCGCCCAGCTCGTGTATCAAGTCTCGTATCTCGATTATCTGCCTCGGGTCCAGCCCGACGGTCGGCTCGTCGAGTATCACCGCCTCGGGCGAGCCCAGCAGCGCCTGGGCGATGCCCACGCGCTGGCGGTAGCCCTTGGAGAGGTTGCGCATGAGCCGGTTCGCCACGTCGTCGGTGTGCGTCTCAGCAAGCACCCTGCGCACGCTGCGCTTTAGCTCGTCTCCGGCCAGACCCTTCGCCCGGGCTACGAAATCCAGGTACTCCGCCGGCGTGCTGTCCATGTAGAGCGGCGGCAGCTCCGGGAGATAGCCCAGGCGGCGCTTGGCCTCGCGCTCGTCCTCAAAGATGTCGTAGCCGCCGATGCTCACCGTGCCGCTTGTCGCGGCCAGGCAGCCGGTCATGATGTTCATCGTCGTGGTCTTGCCCGCCCCGTTCGGGCCGAGCAGACCGTACACTCCGCCGTCCGGCACGGTGAACGACAGATCCTCCACCGCCGTGTGCGCGGCGTAGCGCTTTGTGAGATGCGATACCTCTATCACAAATACCCACCCTTCCTTGTCTTGGCCTCAGTGCGGCCTGGAAAAAAGGATATATGCCATAGTTAACGCGCAGCTAAAAATTCCCGTGAACTGGTTGTAAAATCTGTTTTGACCCGGCCTGCCGCAATGGTTAATAATTTCTTAACTTTTTTCTAACCTGTTGATAACATATTCAAAACGTGCTAAGCTTTACAGGCCGGCAGGATTTGTCGGATAAGCACGAGATCAGGGAGGGTATTTGGCCGCTGCTTGCGGCTCGCGCATAGACCATGAAGAAGTTGGACACCTCGTTTATAACCGCCGCGGCCGGGATGCTCTGCGCCGCAGCATTCTGCGCCCTCGCGGCCTCGGGTGAGACGGCGTTTGCCGACGCGGCCGTCACCGCCGCCGCGATGGCGGTATTCTATGGCCTGTACCGTTTGGCAAAGCGCTTCTGCCCGGCGCTCGACTGGCTGGGTCAGGCGCTGTTCTGCGGCGTCGGCTTTTACGTAGCGGCTCAGCTGCTTTCGCTGGGCGAGTTCTCGTGGCAGAGCACGGCCGACGGTCCGCTGCACGAGCTGGGCGCGGCCTGGATAGCGCTTGTTTTCGCCGTGCTGTACGCCATCGGCAGGGCGCGCTTCGCCGTCATAGGCACAGCGCTGGTCGTCACCGTCTTCGGCGTCGCCAACTATGCGCTGACGCAGTTTCGCGGCCGGCCGTTCCTGCTGATAGACCTGAGCAGCATCGGCACCGCGCTTAACGTCTCCGGCAGCTACGAGCTTGAATTCGAGCCGGTGTTCATACTCGGCCTCATATACACCGCGGCGCTGACGGTTTTCGCCTGGCGGCTGTTCCCCGGCGGAGCCAAGGTGGGGATCGCGTCGCAGGTTCTGCGGCGCGCACTGCCCCTGGCAGGGGCAGCGGTTTTCGTCTACTGCTGCTTCTACGGCGGACTGATGTACCGCAACGGCATATACATGAACTGGAACGACAACGAGTTCCGCTCCAGCTCCGTCATGTACTTCTTCGCCACGGCCAGCACCCTTGACATAGAGGAGCCGGAGGGCTACAGCGAGGATACGCTCGACGGCATCGTCCTGCACCTGATGGAGAACGCGGATGAACACGCATACTACGCCTCGACCGGCGACGGTGAAGACCCGGACATCATCGTAGTCATGAGCGAGAGCTTCTCCGATACGCGGGAGCTGGGCGAGTTCGAGACTGACAACGCCTTCTTCTCGTACTTTGACGAGCTGGAGAACGAGACCATACACGGCCACGTCTACTCCTCCGTCATCGGCGGCAACACGGCCAACAGCGAGTACGAGCTGCTCACCGGCGACAGCTGCGCCTTCCTGCCCACCGGCGCGGTGGCCTATCAGACGTATATCAACTACCCCGTCGGCACGCTGGTCAGCACGCTGAAAGACCAGGGCTACAGCGCGTCCATGCTCCACCCGCACTGGTCCACCGGCTGGAACCGCATACAGGTCTACGGCCTGTTCGGCTTTGACCGCACGCTCTGGCGCGAGAGCTACAGAGCCGTGGACACGCTGCGCGGCTACACCACCGACGAGTGGGACTACGAAAAGCTGATAGAGCTTTACGAGGAGGAGCGCGCGGCTCAGGCCGACGACGAGGGCGTGTTCATCTTCAACATTACCATGCAGAACCACGGCGGCTACGGGTACAACAGCTTCAGAGAGACCGTCCACATCTCGGGACACGAGGGCGAATTCCCCCTGACCGAGCAGTACCTCTCGCTGATAAGGCTCACCGACGAGGACACCCGCGCCCTGATAGACTACTTCCGCAACGTCGACCGCGAGGTGATAATCCTCTTTTTCGGCGACCACCAGCCGAACCTCGAAAAGGAGTTCTACGACCTGGTCTACGGCCACGACACTACCTCCCTGCCGCTGAGCGAGTTCCAGCGCAAGTACATAACGCCCTTCTATATCTGGTCTAACAAGGGTCTGGAGGCGCGCGACGAGGGCTATACCTCCATCAACTACCTCAGCCAGCTGCTGCTGGAGGAGGCCGGGCTTGAAAACACGCCCTACGGCTACTTCCTCTCCGACCTGCAGGAGGAGTGGCCGGTCATCAACGCCAACGGCGCCATGGACGCCGACGGCGAGTGGCACTACCTCACCGACGAGGAGTTCACCGGCGACGAGGACATCGCCACCTACCGCATATTGCAGTACAACCGCCTCTTTGACCCCTCGGGCTACCGCGAGGAGCTGTACACCATAAGGTGAACCGGCTTAAATCAAAAATGCCGGCAGTCTGTGATTTACAGACTGCCGGCATTTTGGTTTTCGTCATATCTTACCGTAGGTGAAATTGTCCGGGCTGCGGTGCATGAACTCCTCGAGGGCTATCGGCTCGCCTATGTATTTGGCGTCGCGCCCGTCGGCGAGGAACTGCTCCAGGAACTTGCGGCGTCCCGTCGTGTGCGCCACGGGTATGCCGGACAGGTCCGAGGTCTCGCGCAGGATGTCATAGCCGCGCCGCAGGTCGTCCGCGCTGGCGTAGGTCAGCAGGTTGGAGTTGTTCACAAAGCCCGTCACGCTCTGCCGGGCGAAGTCCTCCAGCTCGCCCTTGAGCTTGAGTATCTTCTCGGGCGTCTCCGCCGCCGGGCGGTACACGTTGACAATGTCGTACACCTCCAGGCAGCCCTCGGGCAGCGCGGCGAAGTCCTGGTGATACCGCGCAAGCGAGAGCGCCCCAGCCTGGTCGCCGCCCACGTCGAACACCACCAGATCCCAGTCCTGGTCGAAGGCGGAGGCCACGGCGGCCGGCATATTCGTCTGCGTCACGCCCTGACCCACAAAGGTCGGGGAGACTATGTTGACCTTCCGCTCCGTCAGCATCGGTATCTGGTCGGACATGCGGAAGTAGTCGTTGATGCGGTCGAGGTCGACCACCAGCGTCCTCTTGCCCTCCGCGGACGAGCGGACGGCCAGATTTATGGCTATTTCCGTCTTGCCGGAGCAGTAGCTCCAGATGAGTATTATCATCTTTTTCATTCCCGCGCTTCCTTTCTGCTTTATTAGATCCGTGTCAGACGCGCCTTGCCGCGTCTATTTTTGTCGCTGTTCCATTGATAATATCTATGGTTTAAAAGATAACAGGCATGTTGTAAAATTCACAACGTTATTTTATAGCAATTTGCCCAACCGGATATTGGCAGGTCTCCAGGACGTATTTTCTGAACTCGCGCACGGCCGGCGGCATGAATCCGCGCCTGGAGCTGATCATGTAAAAGCTCCGCTCCCAGTCCGGGCTGGCAATTTGCAGTATCTTGACGTCCAGCCGGAGCAGCATGTCCATGTACGGCACCACGCCTATCCCGAAGTCCTGCGCCACCAGTCCGGCGACGACCTGGTCTTCCGCGGTCTCGTAGGCGATGCGCGGCTCGGCGCCTATGCGCCTGTACATGTCGTCCACGACCCCGCGCATACCGGAGCTGCGCCCGAAGGCCACCAGCGGGTATTGCAGCGTGTCCGCCAGGTTCACGCTGTGCAGGCCGGCCAGGGGGTGTGAGCGCGGGACTATCATGACTATGTCCTGCCGCTCCACGGCGACGGCCTCAAAATCCTCGTCATCGGGCGGCTTTGAGGCAAAAACCAGGTCGTATTTCCGCTCTTTCAGGCCGTTGAGCAGGTCATTCGTCAGACCCGTGCCGGTGGAGAACGTGAAGCGTATGTCCCGCCCGGGGTTCCTGTCCAGGAAGCCGCGCGCGAGCTTGGGCACGAACTCCACTCCCAGCGTGCGCAAAAAGCCGAGGCGGATAAGCCCCTCTCCCCGCGCCTCACGCTTGAGCTCGTCCACGCCGGAGTCCAGCGCGGCGAGCGTGGCCTCGGCCGTCTCCAGGAACTGTACGCCGAAGCGCGTCAGCTCAGTGTTGCGGCCGGTGCGCTCAAAGAGCGGCAGTCCCAGCTCGTTCTCAAGCTGGTTTATGGCGTGGCTCAGGCTGGGCTGGGTTATGCACAGCTCCTCGGCCGCGCGGGTGTAGTGCTTCGTATAGGCGAGCTTTACAAAATAGCGCAGATGAAACAGGTTCATGGGCGCACCTCCCGCGTTTATTCTACCATTTTCGATAGAGAAAATCTATAGTTTCTCAAATTATATTTATTTGTTAAAACTTCGTCACAGTGTTATTCTCTAGCCGTAAACAACCGGCCGAGAGGCGGAAAGGACGAAACCGACATGAACATTGACGGACACACCAGACTGCTCGGGCTGATAGGCACGCCCGTTGGTCACTCCAAATCCCCCGCGATGTACAACTACTGCTTTGAGAAATACGGTCTCAACTGCGCCTACCTCGCATTTGACGTCCCGATGGAGAAGGTGGGCGACGCCATAGCCGCCCTGCGCACCTTCAACGTCATGGGCGCCAACGTGACGATGCCGCTCAAGAACGCGGTCATCCCCTATCTGGACGAGGTCAGCCCCGCCAGCCAGGCCATCGGCTCGGTAAACACGATAGTGAACAAGGACGGCAAGCTGACCGGCTACGTCACCGACGGCATGGGCTACACCGGCGAGCTGCGCCGCGGCGGCGTGGAGATAGCAGGCAAGACCGTCACCCTGCTGGGCGCGGGCGGAGCCGCCAGCGCGATTGCGATAGAGGCCGCGCTGGAGGGCGCCAAGGAGATCCGCGTGTTCAACAAGCGCGACGCCTTCTGGGAGAGGGCGCTGCACAACCTCGAGACCATAGGCAAGGCCGCCCCGGCGTGCAAGATAAGCCTGAACGACCTCGACGACGCGGACGCGCTGCGCGCGAGCATCGAGGGAAGCGACATCCTCACCAACGCCACCCGCGTGGGCATGAAGCCCATGGACGACGTCAGCCTGATCACCGACCTCACGATGCTGCGCCCCGGCCTCATCGTCACCGACGTGGTCTACGACCCCGAGGAGACCAAGCTGCTCCGCGAGGCCAAGGCCGCCGGCTGCAAGACCTTTGACGGCCTGGGAATGCTGGTCGAGCAGGGCGCCGCGAGCTTCAAGCTCTACACCGGCCTGGACATGCCCGTCGCCGAGGTCTGCGACGCCATCTACAGATAAGAAAGTGTGGAAAAAGAGATGAGCATGAAGAAATACTACCCGACAGCCTTCGCGCTGTACATGACCTACTTTGTCCTCGGCGTAGCCAGCTCCATCATGAGCCACTACAAGCAGGAGCTGGCCGCCCTCTGGGGCAGCTCCCTGCTGGCCGACGGCACCTACGACGTCTCCGGCGTCCTCGCCGTCATCGCCGCGCTCGGCCTCGGCCGGCTGATCACCTACCCGTTCGCCGGCCCCATCTCCGACCGCTTCGGCCGCCGCGTGCCCGCGCTCATAGGCTGCGTATGTTACCTCGTATTCTTCGGAGCCGTGTGCTTCACGCACAGCTATGTGGTGGCCTACATACTCGGCATAATCGCAGGCGCGGCCAACGGCTTCCTGGACGTGAGCATCACACCCAGCTGCATGGAGATATTCAAGGAAAAGGGCACCATAGCCAACATCTTCACCAAGCTGAGCATATCCATCGCGCAGTTCCTGCTGCCCTTTGCGATCGGCTTTGTAGCCGCAGAAGCCCTGCCCTTCTCCACCATCTTCATCTTCTGCGCGATACTCATCGCCGTCGTCGGCGTCGCCCTCATCTTCCTGCCCTTCCCGCCGTACGAGCGCCCCGTCAAGGTCAAGGGCGAGAAGCGCGAGCGCATGAAGTTCACCCCCAGCGCCATCATCCTCATCATCCTCGGCTTCACGACCTCCACCACCTTTATGATCTGGCTCAACTGCTACCAGGAGCTGGCCATATCCTACGGCATCGCAGACCCCAGCCGCGTCCAGTCCCTGTACTCCATAGGCATCGTGCTGGCTCTGTTCGTCAACGCCGCGCTGCTGGCCAAGGGGCTCAAGCCCAGCAAGATACTGGTCATCTACCCCGCCGTCAGCGTTGTGACCCTGGTCGCCGTGCTGCTTGTGCCGCAGCCCTGGATCTGCTACCCCGCCGGCTTCCTGATGGGCTTCTTCGCCGCGGGCGGCGTGCTGCAGCTCGTCACCAGCGTCGCGGTCGAGATGTTCCCCAGGAACCGCGCCGTCATGACCAGCATAGTCATGATCTCCTCCTCCATCGCGAACTACGCCGTGCTGAGTATCGCCGGTCTGCTGACCAACATCGGCGGAGCCAACGGTCCGAAGCTTATCATGCTGTTCAACATCGCCGTGACCGTCATCGGCGTTATCCTCGCCGTCGTGCTCAACGCGCGCTTTGACAAGGACTTCCAGAGAGAACCCGCAAATAACTGAGAGACAGAGAAATAACTTAGGGAGGAAAACAAAAATGAGCAAGACCAATCCCGTTACCGTAAGCAGCTGGACGCTGGGCGACCAGTGCAAGTTTGAAGAACGCGTCGCCGCGGCGAAGGCCGCCGGCTTCGAGGGCATCGGCCTGCGCGCCGAGACCTACGTCGACGCCCTCGCCGAGGGTCTGCACGACGAGGACATCCTCGCCATCCTCAAGAAGTACGGCATCGCCGTGACCGAGGTCGAGTACATCACCCTCTGGGCTGAGGATCACCGCAGCTACGAGCAGATGTACAAGGAGCAGATCTGTTTCCACATGTGCGAGCTGTTCGGCGTGAACCACATCAACTGCGGCCTCATGGAGAAGTACAGCGTCGAGCACGACGCCAAGAAGCTCGCCGAGCTGTGCCGGCGTGCCGGCAAGTACACCATCGGCGTAGAGCCGATGCCCTACAGCGGCATCCCCGACGTGCGCACCGCCTGGGCGATAGTCAAGGGCAGCGGCGCGGAAAACGCCAAGCTCATCCTCGACTCCTGGCACTGGATTCGCGCCAACCAGCCCTTTGACCAGAGCCTGCTGGCCGACATCCCCGCGGACAAGATAGTCTCCATCCAGCTCAACGACGTCCTCGCCCACCCCTATGCCAAGGTCGTGCTCCGCGACGAGAGCATGCACGAGCGCGTCCTGCCCGGCAAGGGCTGCGGCGACACCGCCGGCTTTGTGAAGATGATCAGGGAAAAGGGCGTCGACCCCAAGGTCGTCGGCGTCGAGGTCATAAACGACGAGATACTCTCCACCGGCGTCGCCAACGCCGCCAAGGTCAACTTTGAAGCCACCCAGGAAGTGCTCAAGGCCGCCTGGCCTGAGATGGCCGCCGAATAAAAGTGTTCCCATCCGGAACACCTGAGAAACTCATATATTTAAAGATTCTCTACAGGAGGACTACACCATGAACATAGACGGACACACCAAGATGTACTGCCTCATCGGCAGCCCCGTGGGACACAGCGGCAGCCCCGCCATGTACAACTACAGCTTTGAGCGCCTGGGCATCAACAGCGCCTACCTGGCCTACGACGTGCCCCTGGAGAAGACCGGCGAGGCCGTCGCCGCTCTCAAGCTGCTCGGCTGCGGCGGATTCAACGTCACCATGCCCTGCAAGACCGAGGTCACCAAGTACCTCGACCGCCTCAGCCCCGCCTGCGAGCTGATAGGCGCCAGCAACTGCGTAGTCGTGGAGCCGGACGGCACGCTCACCGGCCACAACACCGACGGCCTGGGCTTCGTCGCCAACCTGCGCGTCCACGGCGTGGACGTCAAGGGCGCGAAGATGGTCGTCCTCGGCGCCGGCGGCGCGGCCACCGCCGTCACCATGCAGTGCGCCCTCGACGGTGCCAGCGAGATACACATCTTCAACCGCAAGGGCTACACCTTCTACCCCAACGCCGAGCTGACCGTCAAGAAGCTCGCCGAGCGCGTGCCGGAGTGCAAGGCCACCGTCACCGACCTCTTTGACACCGCCGCTCTCGCCGAGGCCGTGAGGAACTGTGACATCCTCGTCAACGCGACCAAGGTCGGCATGGCTCCGCTGGAGAAGGACACGCTCATAGACAAGAGCCTCTTTCGCCACGACCTCGTGGTCTGCGACACGGTCTACAACCCCAAGGAGACCCGCATGATAGTCGAGGCCAAGGAGGCCGGCGTCAAGGCCGCCATCGGCGGCATAGGCATGCTGCTGCGCCAGGGCGTGGAGGGCTTCCGCCTCTACACCGGCCAGGAGATGCCCGCCGACGAAGTAATGGATAAATTCTTCGCTTAATCAGTACGGTTTTACGAGAGAAAAAGGAGCAAGAGACATGAACAACAGATTCCCCACCCTGTTTTCCCCGATACAGATAGGAACCGTCACTGTGCCCAACCGCTTTGTCGTGCCCCCCATGGGCAACAACTTCGCCAACACCGACGGCTCCCTCAGCGACCGCAGCGCCGCCTACTACGAAGCCCGCGCGAAGGGCGGCTTCGGCCTCATCACCATCGAGTCCACCGTCGTCTACGAGCAGGCCAAGGGCGGCCCGCGCAAGCCCTGCCTGTTCAGCGATGACGTCGTGCCCAGCTTCAAGGCCGTGGCCGACCGCTGTCACGCCTACGGCGCCAAGCTCAGCATCCAGCTCCAGCACGCCGGCCCCGAGGGCAACAGCAAGCTGACCGGCTACCCGCTCAAGGCCGCCAGCGCCATCGCCCCCAGCGCCGGACGCGAGATCCCCGAGGCCATGCCGACCGAGGAGGTCTACAGGCTTATCGAGTGCTACGGCGACGCCGCCCGCCGCGCCCAGCTGGCCGGCATAGACATGGTCGAGATCCACTGCGCCCACGGCTATCTCGTCAGCACCTTCGTCTCCGCGCGCACCAACAAGCGCACCGACGAGTTCGGCGGCTGCTTCGAGAACCGTATGCGCCTGCCGAGGCTCATCATTGAGAACATCCGCCGCAAGACCGGCGGCAACATGCCCATACTCTGCCGCATCAACGCCCGCGACGAGGGCGACGGCGGCGTGGACGTGCACGACGCCGCGGCCATCGCCGCGTACCTCGAGCGCGAGTGCGGCGTGGACGGCATCCACGTCAGCCGCTCCATCCACATCCACGACGAGTTCATGTGGGCGCCGAACATCACCCACGGCGGCTTCAACGCCGAGCTGGTGACCGAGATCAAGCGCGCCGTCAGCGTGCCCGTCATCACCGTCGGCCGCTACACCGAGCCCCAGTACGCCGAGCTGCTGGTCAAGCAGGGACGCGCCGACCTCGTGGCCTTCGGCCGCCAGAGCATCGCCGACCCCGAGCTGCCCAACAAGGCCCGCAACGGCCAGCTTGAGATACTCACCCCCTGCATCGCCTGCCTGCTCGGCTGCGTGCCGAACATGCTCCGCGGCAACCCCATCACCTGCGCCATGAACCCCGCCGTCGGCCGCGAGAGCGAGGTCAAGCCCGCCGAGGTGAAGAAGAACGTCGTCGTTATCGGCGGCGGCCCCGGCGGCCTCTACGCCGCTGAGCTGTGCGCCCGCCGCGGCCACAGCGTGACTCTCATCGAAAAGGACGCCGAGCTGGGCGGACACTTCCTCGTCGCCGCCTATCCTCCCGGAAAGGGCGAGATCACCGGCGCCATCCGCAGCCTGATCGTCCGCTGCCGCCTCGCCGGCGTGGACATCCGCACCAGCACCGTCGCCACGCCTGAGCTTATAGCCGAGCTCAAGCCCGACGCCGCCATCGTCGCCACCGGCTCCGTGCCGCTGCGCCTGCCCATCCCGGGTCTTGAGGACTGCGGCTGCATCACCGCCGAAGACCTGCTCACCGGCAAGTTCGACGCCGGCAAGCGCGCCCTGGTCGTGGGCGGCGGCATGGTCGGCTGCGAGGCCGCCGAGTTCCTGACCGAGCGCGAGCACATCGTCGACATGGTCGAGATGAAGCCGGTCATCGGCGAGGACATAGTCCCCGAGGCCCGCAAGTACATCATGGCCAACCTCGAAAAGCACAAGGTCAACCAGCGCGTCAACGCCCGCGTCAAGCAGTTCTACGCCGACGGCGTGGACTTCACCGACACCGTCACCGGCGAGGAGAGCTCCATGCGCGGCTATGACACCGTCGTGCTCGCGATGGGCTACAAGTCCAACAACACCCTCGAGGAAAAGCTCCGCGAGAGCGTGCCCGAGGTCTACGTGATAGGCGAAGCCCGCCAGGCTCCCGGCAACTCCATGCTCGCCACCGGAGACGCCTTCAACGTCGCGATAAAGATCTGATCCCCAGCGCACCTTCCAACGAAGCGCCCCGGCCGTGGCCGGGGCGCTTTGACGCAAAAGCTTCGGCGGGGCAAGCCCCGCCGAAGCTTTTCTTTATTTACGCGGGCAGCAGGTCTACCCGGTCGAGGTACTCCTCGAGGCACAGGCCGTTTTCCATGATGTACTGCGCGACCTCCACGCCCACATAGCGGTAGTGCCAGGGCTCCCATATGATGCCCGTGAGGTCGCCCTTGCCCTCGGGGTAGCGCTCCACAAAGCCGTACTCGGCGCAGTGCTCCTGCAGCCAGTCGTAGGCGGCGGTCTCGGCGAAGCCGGAGTCGAGCACCTGATACTCCTGGGTCAGCAGGTCGACGGACAGTCCCAGTTCGTGCTCGCTGGTGCCGGGGCGCGCGACGACGGTGGCGCCGATGATCTCCGCCTCCTCACGGCTGTAGCCCTCCAGCTGGAAGCGGTAGACGCGGTTCTCATACAGCTGAGCCTGCGTGGCGCGGCTGCGCCAGGCGCTGGTTATATACAGGCTCACGCCGTCGGCTCTCGCGCCGTCGAGCATGGCCTGCAGCGCGTCAGCCGCGCGCGCGTCAAACAAATAGCCCGTGTTGTCCACCGCCACGGTGCTGACCGGGTATTCCCCGCTCATCGGGTAGTCCACGCTGGCAATGGCCAGCTTCCAGAGTTCGTCCGAGGCGTAGCACGGTATCTCCTCCGTGGGTTCCGGGGTTGGCTCCGGCGACGGAGTGAGCATGGGCAGCGTGGGGAAGGGCGAGCTCTCCTCCGCCGGCTCCGCGCCCGGCAGGGAAAACAGACCGAGGCTCCCAAGCAGGCAGATCAGCACTACGCAAATCACCGCTATCAGTACAAACACACCTACGAATTTCACAGTCCTCATTGCTCAGTTGACCTCTCAACTAACCTTGATTTGATGTCGCCGTCCTGAGCGTGATGCGCAGGTCTATGAGCAGGCTCGGAGCCGCGTCCTCATATATGTTGCAAATCACGTCGTATCCCAGCTCCTCGCCGGACGGTCTGCCCAGCTGCAAGGACCACACGCCGTCATCGCCCTCGTCCATGGAGGCGGGCGTGCTGAAGCCCAGCTCGGGCAGCAGGACGCTTCCGGCCTCCTGAAGGTGCTCCTGCGCAAGGCCGGAGTAGCTCCCTCCGTTGCTCTGCACATTGGCGCTGTAGTAGATATAGTATATGTCCATTGTGTCTATGTCAATGTGTATTGTAAACCAATTGTGCCAATCGCCCGTCCACTCGTGGTAATACTCCATGATGCGCAGGCTCTCGCCGTTGTCGCTGAGCGTGTAGAAGTTGACGCCCGAAGCGCCGTCCGAGCGCAGCTCGCCTTCGTCCATTATGAGCTGGTTAGTTATGGTCTCTATCGTGCGCACACATTCTATATACGCGTCGTTGTCCACTTCGGACTCGTCCAGGCGCCTGAGCTGCAGGCTGTCGTCCGAGGTGTAGCGATAGTAGAGCGCCGCGCGTTCGCTGATGTCGGCGCCCGTAGAGTCAGGCACCGAGTCGTCGTTCCCGGGCAGAAACAGCAGCGGCAGCAGCAGGCACACGACAAGCAGCAGGGCAGTCACGACAAACGGCAGGGCGCGGGAAACATTACTGCTTTTCATCGCTCGCCTCCCCGTGCAGAGCCACGCGGACGGTGGTGCCCTTCCCCGGCTCGCTCTCGAACTCCAGCTCGGTCTCGTGCAGCTCGGCTATGCGCTGGCACAGTGCCAGGCCAAGCCCCGCGCCGTTCTGAGCGCGGGAGCGGGACTTGTCTATCATGTAAAACGGCTCGGTTATCCGGCTCAAGTCCTCCTTTTTCATGCCGCGGCCGTGGTCGCGGACGTAAAAGGCGTAGCCGTCCTCCGTGCGTTTGCCGAAGAACTCCACCGTCTGACCTCTCCGGGAGGCCTTCCTTGCGTTGTCTATGATGTTTATCATCAGGGTCTTGAACAAGTCCGGCTCTATCCAGACCTCGCCCGGCTCCCAGCGCATGTCCAGCGTCATGCCGTCGTTGGCCAGGCTGGGCACCGTGACCGCGGCGACCTCGCGGATAAAATACGGCGCGTCGAAGCGCCGCCGCTCTATCCCCTGCTTGCCCGAGACGATGATCTCCATCAGCTTGAGCGAAAGCGCCTCCAGGCGCTTGCCCTCCGAGAATATATAGCCCGCGGCGGTAAAGCGGTTCTTAGGCGTCATCTCGCGAGAGCGGAGCATGTCCGCGTAGCCTATTATGGCCGTCAGCGGGGTCTTCAGCTCGTGCGCGAAGGAGCCTATGAACTCCTCGCGGCGCTCGGCCGCCTCGGCGAGGTTCTTCATCTCGCCGCGCAGCTCGGCGTTTTCGCGCCTCAGCCGCTCGCTCTCTCTCAGCGCGCCGCGGTTTGCCCGTGCGGAGATAAGGGCGACAACACAGCCTCCGCCCAGGGAGCACGCAAGCAGAGCCAGAGCGTACAGTCCGTAGGCGAAGGTGTCTGTCCGGGCGGCAACGAGGCAGCCGCCCAGGCATATTATTACCGCTATCACGCACACCGAGGCCAGAAACACCCCGGTCGGGAAGGCGCTACGGCTGGATTTCAAGCCTGTATCCCACCTTGTATATCGTCTTTATCTTGTCCTCCCAGTGCAGCTTCTTGCGCAGGCGCTGCACGTGGAGGTCGACGGTGCGGCTGTCGCCCATGTACTCTCCGCCCCAGATGCGCTCGTATATCGTCTCGCGGAACAGCGCGATGTTCTTGTTCTGTATGAACAGAAGCAGCAGCTCGAACTCCTTGGCCGTGAGCTGTATGGGCTTGCTGCCGCGCATAACGGTGTGCGAGCGGGTGTCTATTGTCAGGTCGTCCACTTCTATCTCGTACTGAGTCTTGCCCGCGCGGCGGAGTACGGCCTCGACACGTGCGAGCAGCTCGACTATTTCAAACGGCTTGACAAGGTAGTCGTCCGCGCCCAGGCGCAGGCCGCGCACCTTGTCCTCCATGGAGCCCTTGGCCGTGATGAATATGACCGGTATGCCCATCGGCTTTATGAAGTCCAGCAGCTCATACCCGTTCACCTCCGGCAGCATGATGTCCAGCAGCACCAGATCGAAGCTCTCGCGCTCGAGGATGTCCGCCGCCTGCAGGCCGTCATAGGCGCACTCGCAAATGTACCCGGCTTCGGTGAGGTTCATCTCTATGAGGTCGTTGATGGACTTCTCGTCCTCCACGACCAGTATCCTGTTCATCCCAAACACCTCCACCTGATACATTATACCGCAAATGTATCAAAGTTGCATCATCCGACAACCTCCGCAAATAAAACCGGCGTTTTGACGATAACCGGCGCGCCGCCGGCCGCCTGTCCCGCCAAATTACCCCTCGCCGCCGCGCGCAAAAAAGGAGCCGGGTATCCGGCTCCTGAGACTGTCAAAAAAGGCTCTCGACGGCCTTTTTTGACAATAAAGTCCCCCATCGTCGTTGCAAGCTGCATATCCTTCGCTCCCGGCCTTGACCGAGAGCTCAGTCATTTCGCTGCTCCTCCTCTCCCAATGAGTGCGAATCGCACTCATTGGGAACCCTCGGTTGTCCGCCAAAGGCGGACAATGGAGGCTGGCCTCAATTATCCGCCTTTGGCGGACAATTCGACACTGCGCTCCGCGAAATGTATTTTCGGCGACGTACACGCCGCCGCCGAAAATGATTGCAGTTCCTTTCGCGCCCATAGAGCGCGAAACTCTGCGAGACTTTTTCGACAAACTGGGCGTCCGGGGAATCTCCCCGGACGCTTCAAATATTTTAACTTCATTTTAAGGAACAATAGACGGGGAGCCGCGTCTAACGCATATCTCATGGCTCACAGCCGGAAGGGAATTTAACTTTATGGATACAAAAACAGTCAACAAGACCCAGAAAATGCTGATTGTTATACTGGCACTGGTACTGGTGGCGGGGATAGCCGCGAGCTGCACTCTCGGCGCCCTGGCAATTCAGCGCATATCCGGTCAGGCGGAGCAGATCACGCAGCTGGGCGAAACGCTCAGCGCGGTCGTGGGCTCCAACTCCGACACCGTGACTCAGGAGGACGACGTGGCCGTTGCGGGCGAGTATTACATACGCTCCACCCTGCCCATCTCCGACGCCTACAAGTCCGGCGACACCTCGGCTCTGGACTCGAAGCAGCTCGAGACTCTCAACATGGCGTCAAAGGTACTCGACGAGATCATCACCGACGGCATGACCCCATATGACAAGGAGCTGGCGGTCTACGACTGGATGTGCGCCAACCTCGGCCACGAGAGCGGCGTCACCGTCGTAGTCCCCACGGCCAGCGAATACAGCGCGGAGCCCTACGGCGTGCTCAAGTACGGCGCGGCGGTCTGCGTGGGCTTTGCCACGACGTTCAGGCTTTTCATGCAGATGATGGACATAGACTGCATGGTCGTGCACAACTCCTATCACAGCTGGAACCTCGTCAAGCTGGACGGAGAGTGGTATCACACCGACATCTATTCCGACGTCGACAGCGGGAACTACGCCAACTTCAACATGACCGACGAGATGTGCTCTGTCGCCCACGATTGGGACAGGGAGTTCTTCCCCGCCGCAAACGGGCTCACCTACTGCTACGCCTATCGCAGCGCCAAGGAGCTCTCCGACGTCTACACCCTCCCCGCGCTCGTGCGCGAGGTGCTGGACTCCGACAGCCTCAGCAATCTCTACTTCCTGTTCGACGCCGACAAGCACACCCAGCAGGTGGTGTCTTCCATGATGGGTCTCGTGGACGGCGCGCTCTCAAGCTACGCCGATCAGAACGGGCGCACCATCTGGATGGAATACAACATGCAGCTGGTCGAGGGGCGCGTACTGCTTACGGTCGGCCTCACCGAGTACAGCGAAGACGATGATGAGCCGGCGCAGGAGCTCGGCGAGGACGAGCTGACCCGCATCAGCGAGGCTGTCGACGCCGCCTTCGGCGACGTCACCGGCGACTCGTCCGAGGTCGACGGCGCCGACGACGGCTACTATGAGGATCTGACGGCGGACGCCGCCGCAATGGCGGGGGTGAGCGCATGAAACGCCTTGCGATCTTTGCGCTGACGCTCGTGCTCGCGCTCTGCCTCGCGGCCTGCGGAGGCGGCGGAGCCGGAGCCTCCGCAGCCGACCCCGTCGCGCTGGGCAAGTCGCTCTCCGGCCAGGCAGCCAGCCTGCCCGGCATGGAGACCGTGTCCAGCGAGTCCGAAGACGGCGAGCAGCTGTTCAAATACCTCTCCGACCTGGACTACGGCAAGGTGGCCGGCTACTACATGTCCTACGCCTCCGCAGGTACGGCGGAGGAGATAGCCGTGATCCGTCTCAGGGACAGCGCGGACGCGGCCGAGGCGCGCGCCTCGCTGGAGCGCCACCTTGAAAGCCGGCGCGGACTGTTCCGGGTCTACGACCCGGAGCAGGCGGCGATGCTTGAAAAAGCAGCGCTCGTCTCCGAGGGCGACGTAGTCGCGCTCATAATCTGCGAAAACGCATCCGACCTGGCCGGCAGCCTGCGCAGCGAGCTGCGCGGCTGAAAACCTATCCTTGACCCAAACAGCGAAGGGACACCGACGGTGTCCCTTCGTTTTACATTCGGCAGATCAGACGCCGCTGTTGGCGTCCAGCCAGGCCTTGGCGGCCTCGGCCACGGCCTTGAGCGTCTCCGGCTCGAACGGGGAGTCCAGCCCCGCCCTGTCCAGCAGCTCGCGGAAGGTAAGCGTGCCGCCCAGGCGGGTGTAGGCCATGTACTTCTCCCAGGCTGCGGCCTTGTCGCGCTTTATCATGGCCCAGAACTCCAGCGACACGGTCTGCGCCAGGCAGTAGTCTATATAGTAGAACGGGCTGATGTATATGTGCCTCTGCCGCTGCCAGGCGCGCCCGGAGGAGTAGAAGCCCAGGCTCTCCTCGGGCTTGAGCCAGGGCATGTAGACCGCGGCCAGGCGGCTCCAGGCAGCGTTGCGCTGCTCGGGCGTGTACTCGGGGTGCTCGTAGCACTCGTGCTGGAAGTGGTCGACCAGCGTGCCGTAGGGTATGAAGGTCACCGCGTCGGCCAGGTGCTGCCAGCGGAACTTGTCCGCGTCCGCGCCGAAGAAGCGCTCAGCCCACGGCTCGGCAAAGAACTCCATGCTCATGGAGTGCACCTCGCAGCCCTCGAGGCTGGGGGACGAGCTCTCGGCCGGGACTATGTCGCGGCTCGTCCAGCTGGCGAAGGCGTGCCCGGCCTCGTGAGTTATGACCTCCACGTCGCCGCTGGTACCGTTGAAGTTGGCGAAGATATACGGCGTCTTGTAGGCCGTCAGCGTGGTGCAGTACCCGCCGCCCGCCTTGCCCGGGCGGGACAGGACGTCCATCATGCCGTTTTCAAGCATGTGGTCTATGAACTCGGCGGTCTCGCCGCTCAACTCGTGGTAGAAGCTCCGCCCGGCCTCCAGGATGTCCTCCGGCGTGCCAACGGGGCGGGCGTTGCCGTCGGTGAACCACATGGCGCAGTCGGCGTAGCCCATGGGCAGGCTCTTTCCCAGGCGCTTCGCCACCGTCTCGTACACGCTGTAGGCTATCGGCACGATGTAGTCCACGACGGCGGCGCGGAAGCGCTCCACGTCGGCCTTGTCGTAGCAGTTGCGCTGCATACGGTCGTAGCCCAGGGGGATGTAGCCGTCGTGCCCCAGCTTCCGCCCCATCTTGTCGCGCAGCGTCACCAGCTCGGCGTAGATGGCGTCCAGGCTCTCCGCGTGCTCGGCGTACCAGGCGTCCTCAGCCGCCCAGGCGGCGGCGCGGCGGGACGCATCCGCGTCCTGCTTTATAGGCGTGAGCTGCGAGAGCGTGTACACGCCGCCCTCAAAGGGTATCTGCGCCCCGGCCAGGAGCTTTGAATACTCCGTGGTCAGCGCGTTCTCGCGCTGAAGCTCCGGCACGATCTCCGGCGAGAAGGTGCGCGCGTCGATCTCGGCGTTCAGGAACATGACGCGGTTGTACTTCTCCTCGAAGGCGGCGCGGTACGGCGTCCTTAGCAGCGCGTCCTGCCAGCGCTGGACGTACTCCTCCAGCTCCGGCGCGTGCTCGTCTATATACGCGACCTCGGCATCGTAGAACTCGTCACGCGTGTCTATGTCGTGGCGGATGTTCGCCACGGTGAGCGCGGTGTCGAACTTCGCCGAGAAGTCCTCCACCTCCAGGAACACCGCCTCGGCCTCCTCAAAACTCCCGGCCGCGCTCAGGCGTTCGGCGGCGGAAGCGTAGAACCTCGCCGCGGCGTCGAAGTCCGCACGGGTGTAAGATATATCCGCAAATTTCATGGCATCTTCCTCCTAAAAAGAACTCGCAATTGTATCAATTGATAGTAATTAAGCATAATTTGCTCGCAAAATCGGTCACAGTGTGCTATAATGTCGTCGGCAGGAAGGCACGGCCGGCCTAAACGGCTAATCCACTTCCGGAGGTAATACCAAATGGGTAGACTCGAAGACAAAGTTGTAATCATAACCGGCGCAAGCTCCGGCATCGGCGCCAAGGCCGCCGAGATCTTCGGCCGCGAGGGGGCCAAGCTGGCGCTCGGCGCGCGCAGAACCGAGCTCCTGGAGCAGTCGGCGCAGAAGGCGCTCAACGCCGGCGCCGCGGACGCCATCGCCGTCACTACCGATATCCGTGAAGTCGACCAGTGCGACGCCCTTGTCGACGCCGCGCTCAAGCGCTACGGCCGCGTCGACGTACTCGTCAACGACGCCGGCATCATCGAGCTGGGCCTCCACCCGGTCGACGCCTTTACAGACGACGAGCTGGAGCGCATCGTGGAGACCAACCTCAAGGGCACTATGCGCATGACCCGCTCCGCTCTGCGCGCCTTCAACGCCCAGGGCACCGGCAATATCGTCACCGTGGCCAGCATCGCCGCGATAAACGGCTGCGGCGCCGGCGTGTACAGCGCCGCCAAGGGCGGTCTCGTGAGCATGACCAAGCACATAGCCATGCGCTACGCCAACCGCAAGCCCACCATCCGCGCCAACTGCGTCTGCCCCGCCACCGTGTGGACGGACATGACCCGCCAGGAGATGGCCGCTCAGCCCAACTACAACGACGCGGCGAAGGCGTTCAACGACTCCGTCGGCAAGCACACCTGCATGGACGTCGGCATCTGCAAGAGCATCGACGTGGCCAACGTGCTGCTCTTTCTCGCCTCTGACGAGTCCGCCTGCCTCAACGGCCAGGTCATGACCCTCGACTACGGCTACGGCCTGTAAAAGACAAAAGCACCGTTCCACCCGTCTCCATGCGTGGAGACGGGTGGTCTTTTCCTATGGCCGCGCCGGTCTCAGGCGATTTCCACCTCGACGCGCACGCCCAGGCGCCTGGCCAGGCGGCGCACCGCCCCGGCGCCGAAGCGCTCGTTGAGCGAGTCCATCAGCGCTTTGAACCTGCGCAGCTCGGCCGTGTCGCCCGGCCAGTACTCGGCCATGGCCTCCTCGCCTATGTCGTCCATCACCAGCGCGAGAGCCATCAGCGCGACGTAGACGTCGTCCAGCACGCCGAAGGGCAGCGCGTCCAGCGGCATGGCCAGATAGGCCGCCGCCAGTCCCAGCTTGAACTTGGCGCGCTTCGGCACGCGCCCGTCGCGCAGCAGCCTGAACAGTGTGTAGATTATATCCGGCGCTCCGGCCGCCACCTCCGCCAGCCTGCCCGCGCCCAGGTCGCGCGCAGCCGCTATCGCCGAGTCCCGCAGCCTGCAATAGGTGTCCTTCATATAGCTTGGCTCTGCCATTTCGGCTCCCCCTTGTCATTTTTGGTGCCTACATTTTATATCATCCGCCGCGCTTTGTAAATCCCCGGCGGCCGCGTCGCTTATGCGTCGCGGCGGCGCGGCAATTAGCATGAAAAAGGCGCAAGAATCCCGTCGTAATTTGTCGAAAAGCCAGTTGCATTAACCCCCCGTTATGTTGTAGAATTGAGTTGTTGTTAACACGCCGTTAACATTTTACGGTTTTCGGCAAATTTTACGTGGATTGGAGGCGAACGCCCATGCAGCTTCTGGAGCGCCGCATAATGACGGACGGGGAAGTCCTGCCCGGCGGCATACTGAAGGTGGACGGCTTCCTGAACCACCAGATGGACCCCCAGCTGCTCACCGCCATGGGTGAGGAGTTTCACCGGCTCTTTGCCGGCTCGGGCGTGAACAAAATACTTACCATTGAGGCGTCGGGCATCGGACCGGCCTGTTTTGCAGGCCTGGCTTTCGGCTGCCCTGTTTTATTTGCCAAGAAAAACCGCACCAGCAATCTGGCGGGCGAGTTCTGGACCAGCAAGGTCTACTCGTTCACCCACCACGTCGAAAACACCATCCTCGTCTCGAAGAAGTACCTCGGCGAGGGCGACCGCGTGCTGATAATAGACGACTTCCTCGCCAACGGCGCGGCTCTCGACGGCCTCATCACCCTGTGCCTGAACGCCGGAGCGGAGGTCGCCGGCGCGGGCATCTGCATAGAAAAATCCTTCCAACCCGGCGGCGAGCGCATCCGCAGCCGCGGCATCAGGGTGGAGAGTCTGGCACGCATCAAGAGCATGACGGATGATGGTGGGATCGAGTTTTGCTGATCGATACCATCCACATCTTTCTATTTTACCTTTAACGTCATTTCATGAGGGATTTCTTTTTGTCTTGTCAAAAAGAAACCCCTCAGACTCCAAAGAGAAA
>ENA-OWPP01000924-OWPP01000924.1-human-gut-metagenome-genome-assembly--contig:-NODE-924-length-29230-cov-6.915407_pt1 | contig 29230 bp, 29 predicted proteins | sample MGYA00248265_ERZ651848 | MGnify/ENA primary metagenome ERZ651848 (study PRJEB26924, sample SAMEA4378233) | human gut metagenome | biome: human gut; feature: human-associated habitat; material: faeces...
ACAGCAAACCAATCTTTTCTGGAATCACTGGTGCCATTCTTCAAAACCAAGTGAAGTTCTTTGATGAACTTCTCCGTCAGAGCTGCTTTTGCATGATCAATAAGCATGTCAATGCAGCGGAAGTGATTTGCTGTTTCGATCACGTCATCCACATTTAGCACTTCTTTTTCTACGCCAATGGTGTTGGTTTCAAAGATATATCTGGTTTGATCGTGCGTCAGGCGGCTTCCTTCCATATGGTTGGAATTGTATGTCAACTCAATCTGTGTTTTATGGTAGATTCCACCGGAATATTTACTTACCTTCTGCTCTTTCAGAATATCCAACAGAGTAATTGGTCCTTCTTTTCTTTTGTTGATACGCTCCGGTTTTTCTGCGTTTTTCGGAATGTTCCATGTCTTGCCGGTAAGAAACGCACCGTTCACACGCCCCTGGGCGCAGTAATTTCTAACACTGCGCTCTGACACATCCCACTTTTTCGCTATTTCAGCAACTGAAAGATATCGCATCTATGATCCTCCGCCATAAAATCTATCCTCAAAACTACGTTAATCTATTACATATTATATCACATCATCGGCAAAAATATCAACATTTTCCGAGTTTGGCTGTTGGATTTTTGCCGCCACAGGATACTTAGGTTTTCGACGATATTCCGTAAAATACACTGATTTACATAAAAGCATGATTAGGATTGCGTCAACTAATGCTTTGCGTGTACACCTATAAGAAAAAGATCTCCCAATACCATGCGTACTTGGTATTGAGAGACCTTTTTTCCTAATCACTGATGCATTCGGTACAGTTAACTATAGTTGCTACATTCTTCATTTTTAAGCCAGACTTCCCCAATATATTATTTATATTCTTTGCAAATTGGCCTGCACTCCAATCACCATTGACATATACCAAAATTAGCTTGGTTTTAGCTCTTGTGGCTGCAACATAATGGTTATAAACATCTTCTTCACTTGACAGTTTATAGTCAGACACAAACAAAACTACTTGTTCAAACTCCAGTCCTTTCGAAGAGTGAAAGGTAATCGCAATTCGTTTCAATTCATCCATATTTACTGCAGATTGTCATCTTCACTATTTCCATCTACAGCCAATTCACACTTTATATCCTTTATAATTATTGAAACATTCCTCATATTTTTTGAAGAAAAAGAAATCTCCTGATCACTCCAACTTCTAATGCTATTTTTAATTTCAAATACAACCTTTGAAATCACTAAATCATCTCCTCGCCAATTTGATGTGAAATATAACCAATAGAAAATTTAAATTCTCTCACACTATGAAGCTTTATGCCTTGCTCTTCACAAATCTGATATAATTCCTGTAGTGCCGCCTGCCCCATATTACGAAACTTTATAAAATGTTCCTTTGGATATTCTCTCAATCCTTCCAATGACTCAAATCCATTTCTTCTGAGAATATTCTTAAAGTTCTGGTCAAGATAATCCACTTCAATTTCCTGATATCTTATACATGGGCGGGCCCCCTCTAAGGAAAGACATCCTTCCTCTGTCTGAAAGGCTCCTGGTTTTCAGCATATGCATGTTATACCACAAGCAAAACTTTTATCTCAATAATGAAATCATTCCCCTGTATTCTTGCACTTATATCTCCATTCATACGCTCCACAAGCTCTTTTGCAATAGATAAACCCAGTCCGGTTGAGGCTCTGCCTCTTGCCACATCCGCTTTATAAAAACGCTCAAACACATGGCTTAAGTCAATATTTTCAGGATGTTCTGTATAATTGCTGATTTTAAGCAAGGCGTGATTATCCTTTCTGGTAAGCTCGATACTTATGTTCTTTTCCCCATGATCAATACCATTTTTTATGACATTCTGTATAACTCTTCTTAAGCCCTGCTTATTACCTGATATATACAGCATTTCCTCAGTAATACTAATATCCGGGCAGATACCCTGCTTCTTCCATTCATCATAATAAGAAAATACAGCTTCTTTTAATATTCTGTTTATACAACATTCTGTAAGCTCCAGCTTATATGAATCATTTTTCAGCTTTGTGAATGTAAAAAGCTCCTCCAGCATTTCATTGAGGCTGTTAAGCCTTTCTCTGATTATATCAAGATATCTCCTCTGGTCATCTGTATTGTCACATTCCTCTATAAGCTGGAAATACCCATCCAGTGATGTAAGCGGTGTCCTTATATCGTGTGAAAGATTAGTATATGTATCTGCAATCAGCTCTTCTTTTTTTCTGTACTCATTTCTTTCTTTTTTACGCAGGTCAAGAAGCTCATTCAATTTATCTGAAAGCTCACCTATTCCCCCCATATCTATTTCACGTTGAATCAGCTTGTTACTGTCGTGTTCCATAAGAAACGACAACTGGCGGCAGATGTCCTTAATCTGCCGCTGGTATTTCCACATAATAAATGCCTGTATAATAATTATTACTGCTAATATTCCAATAATAATCCTCATTCTCTATATATCCCTTTTCTGAAAAATATAACTGCTTAATGACAGCATTATTATAATAAATACAGCTGCCACACACATTGAACTAACAACATCCTCCCTGCCTGCATCCATAGGAAGCATTGCCATCCTTCCAGTTACTGTATACTTATAGATGCTGAAGTTATGAAGTCCCTTTCTATTAACTACATAATCTATAAAGGCATACACAATGCTCATTATATTCATGGTAAGACATACCGACAAGGTCATGCTTATGACATTGTTCTTAATTATAACTGCTATTGCCATACATATTAACACAAATGCATAATGAAGCGTAAGTTCCGTTAAGAAATAAGGTATAATCTCCTTCCAGTTACCCCACACCACACATTTAAACGCAAGCATATTCGCTGCTGCCTGGAATACAAATATCCCTGCAAATGTGATTGCTGTAAATAAGGCAAGTGCAACTGCCCTTGATGCAATAAGCATTCCTCTTTGTGACACCTGTCCTCCAATATTCTTAATATAACCGCTCTTAATATCTGCTGTTGCAAACATAACCGCAAATATTACAAGAAAAAGTGCATAAAACTTTCCCTGTGCATTAGAAAAGAAAACATCCATTACCGTAACCTTCTTTCCAGGCTCCGTAGGTAATTCTACACTCATACCCAGATTGACATTATCTGTATTCTGCTGCGAAAGCTGTTCCTTGTTGCTGTCATCTGCCTGTTGTTGCTCCCATTCCTTATTAACTGCATCATAATCTATTTTTGAAAGAAATGAGGTAAGCAGTGCTGATGCCAGCAATATAATCCATATTACATACATACTCTTTGTACGAAACATTCTGTATACATCCATCTTTATCATATTAAGCACGATTGTCACCCCCTGTAAGCCTTAAGAAATAATTCTCAAGTTCTTCACTTGTAATAGATATTCCTTTAACTGGAATTCCCGCCTTTGCAAGCTCCATGTTCAGCCTGGCACTTTCTCCCAGTCTTTCAAATATATGAATATGTTCTTTATCTATAACCTGATAGCTGCTAAAGCCCATATCATCAAGCACAGCAATAGCCTGCTTAGGATTATCAAGTGTAAGCTCTATGCGCTCACTGCATTTTTTCATAAGCTCTTCTCTTGTAAGCTCCTGCACAAGGCATCCATTATGAATAATGCCATAATCTGTAGCAAGCTTTGATAATTCCTCCAGAATATGACTTGAAATACATATTGTCATGCCACGCTCCTTTGCAAGCTTCTGGATAGTTTCACGCACCTCCACTATTCCCTGTGGATCAAGTCCGTTAATCGGCTCATCAAGAATAAGCAGGTCAGGCTCGCCTACAAGTGCAAGAGCAATCCCTAAGCGCTGCTTCATTCCAAGCGAATAATGCTTTGTTTTCTTTTCTCCAACAGTATCAAGACCCACTGTTTTTAACAGTTCTTCTATATATCCTTTTTTCTTAATCCCTGTAAGCTTACATTTAATGTTCAGATTGTCGTATGCCGACATATTGCCATAAAGTCCGGGAGCTTCTATAAGACACCCTACTCTTGAACGTACCTTTTGTAAGTCCTTTCCCTTATACCCAAACATTTCTATTTCGCCATAAGACGGTGTTGACAGTCCGCTAATCATCTTAAGACAAGTCGTTTTACCGGCTCCATTTCTTCCAATAAAGCCATATATCGCACCCTTTTTAATGTGCATATTTACATCATCAACCGCCCTGTGTCTGCCATACTGCTTAGTCAGATTCCTTGTCTGCAATAATAATTCACTCAAAGCTTTTTCCTCCTTTTCTTAACTGCTCTTATCATAAAAAATAAATCCTAATCAATCGCAAATAAATAGTAAAAAAAGAGTAAATTATTCATGCAGGCGATATCCAATCCCCCATATTGTTTCTATATATTCATCAGGTGTCACGGTCTTTATTTTCTTTCTGATATTGCTTATATGCACATCCAGTGTCTTTGTTTCACCCATATATGGCTCATCCCACGCATATTCAAATATATCCTCCTTGCTAAACACCTGCTTCGGGTTTTTAAGCAATAATTCCAGTATTGCGAATTCCTGTTTTGTAATCTTAGGAAGCACCCTGCCACCGATACTTACCTCAAAGGTAGAGCGTATAAGCACCATATCCCTGAACTCAAGCCTTCCGCTGCCTTGTCCTTCCTGTATACCAGCCTTTGTTTTTACCTCCGTTTCTGATTCTATTTCTGCCTCTGCTTCACTTTTTGTTTCTGCCTCTATATGACGAAGCTGCACCTGAATACGTGCCAATACCTCTCTAATCTCAAAGGGCTTTGTTATATAATCATCTGCTCCGTCTGTCAGCACTCCGATTTTATCATCTATACTATCCTTTGCCGTCAGCACAATCACCGGAAGCCTTCCCTGTTTTCTTATCTCTTTTAAAACCTCTTCACCACTTGCACCAGGCAGCATTAAGTCAAGCAGTACAAGCGTATAAGCCTTTTCTTTTATATCCAGAAGCAGCTTTGCCTCTGTTCCTGAAAATGCCTGTTCACACATATAACCTGCCTTCCTAAGTACCTCACAAAGAAGGTTATTAATATTTATATCATCCTCTACAATTAATATATTAGGCATAATTTTTACTCCTGTATTTTATAATGTGAAATAGTCATCTACTTTATGAGAAATGGCATTAAATAAAACAGTTTTATTAATTCTTGTTTTCCTTCCACTTATCTCTCATTATGACCATTTCTTCAAGATTATTTTTATTCATTTTGTCCGTTTCTTCAAGATTATTTTTGCTCATTATGACCGTTTCTTCAAAACTATTTTCACTCATTTTGTCCATTTCTTCAAGCTTTTACTTTATTTATAAACAAAAAAACGGCACGACTATTCCCCTTATCCAGAAATAAATCGTGCCGTCTTATATTTTATCTTATCTGTGTTATAATCCTAATTATTCTCTGCTCTCGCCATCGCAATCTGCTCCGGTGTTATAGGCAGCTCATAGAACCTCTTTCCTGCTGCGTGGCTTAGCGCATCTGTCACAGCCGGAAGTGGAGTATTTATTACAACCTCTCCTATTGACTTAGCACCAAATGGTCCAGCATTTTCGAAGCTGCTTTCAAACTCAACATTAATATGTCCAATATCCATTCTTGATGGTATCTTATATTGCAGGAATGAATTCTCATAAAGCTTTCCCTTATCAGAATATGTGATATTTTCAGACATTGCCATACCAATTCCCTGAAGGATTCCGCCTTCTGCCTGAACCCTTGCAAGATTAGGATTAACTGGTGTTCCACAGTCAACGCATGCATCATATTCCACAACCCTGCTCTCACCTGTGACAAGGTCAACCTCAACCTCAGCTGCACCTACCATAAATGGTGGTGGAGAAATAGGTGATGTATGTGTATTAGTAACTGTAAGTGCTATATCATTGCCACACATTGAAGCTGTTGCGATATCGCAAAGACTTACTGATGCACCATTGTGCTCTCCAGCCGCGCATCTTACACAGCTTCCGTCAAATATAACCTCACTCTTATCACAGCCTATAAGCTTAGCTCCAAGCTTTTCGATTCTGCTTCTTAGCTCTAAGGCACAGTTCTCAACTGCCTTTCCAGTAACGTATGTTGTACTTGATGCATATGAGCCTGAATCATAAGGTGATATATCAGTATCAGCACCAAATACACTTATGTTATCAGTACTGCACTCAAGCACCTCTGCAGCAATCTGTGCAAGTATTGTATCACAGCCTGTTCCCATATCAGCAGCACCTATATTCATTGTATACACGCCCTCATCATTGAGCTTAAGTGTGGCACTTCCCACATCCACACCAGATATACCAGAGCCCTGCATAGCCATACCCATTCCGACAAAACGTGCTTTAGTGTCAGATATCTTTCTCATAGGATACTTCTCATCCCATTTAATCATCTCTTTGACCTTTGCTAAGCATCTGTCAAGTGCACAGCTTGTATTGACCTGACCATAGTAAGCAGGCATTACATCGCCCTCCTTAACTATGTTTTTAAACCTTATTTCAAAAGGATCCATATGAAGCTTATCAGCGAGCTCATTCACGGCAGATTCAACAGCAAAAAGTCCCTGTGTGGCACCATATCCTCTGTATGCCCCTGCTGACATAACATTTGTGTATACAACATCACTTACAAAGCGGAATGCCTCCGCCTTTCCGTATAATGGTATTGACTTGTGTCCTGAAAGACCTACTGTCGTTGGTCCATGCTCACCATAAGCTCCTGTGTTTGACAAGGTATATAAATCTATTCCTTTTACAATACCATCCTTAGTTGCACCGAGCCTTACATGCATCTGCATCTCATGTCTTGGAGATGAAGCTGACAATGACTCTTCCCTTGAGAATATAATCATAGCTGGCTTCTTAGTCTTCCATGTGACAAATGCCGGATATATTTCTGAAACCGATGTCTGCTTTGCGCCAAAACCACCACCTATTCTAGGCTTTGTAACACGTATCTTTGATGGAGAGATTCCAAGTGCATGTGATATGATTCTTCTGCAATGAAATACTATCTGTGTAGAGCTTACAACATGAAGTCTTCCATAAGTATCGATTGTACAGAATGTCCTGAAGGTCTCCATCATACTCTGCTGGCATGCCTTTGTATGATATGTCCTGTCAATTACAACATCACAACTCTCAAGCACCTTATCTATATCACCATTACTGCACTCATCATGTGCACATAGATTTCTTTTATTATCAGCTCCGACAGGACACATTGCTTCCCAGTTATCCTCTGGATGAACAAGTATCTCATTATCCTTTGCCTTAGTAAAGTCAAGCACTGGTTCAAGCACCTCATACTCTGCCTTAATAAGCTTCATCGCCTTATCAACACAGCGTTCATCCACTCCAGCAACAATAGCAACCGGATCACCTATGAATCTTACGTGTTTATCAAGAATAAGCCTGTCATAAGGACTTGGCTCGGGATAAGTCTGTCCGGCGCAGGTGAAACGCTTCATATTCTGGTCAACATCCTTATATGTATATATTGCCTCTATTCCAGGTACCTTCATTGCAATATCTGTATTAATGCTCTTAACATATGCGTTGGCATATGGTGAACGCAGAAGCTTTACAACAAGACAATCCTTTGGTGCAATATCATCTGTATATACCGGCTTTCCAAGAAGCAGCTCCATTGCATCCTTTTTTCTTACCGCTTTATTAACTGACTTCATTACTTCACCTCCTCTGCTATGTTTTCTTTATTTTCTACATTTACTTCCTTCGCCTTTTTTGCCTTGAGGTAATCCAGAATTCCTCTTAACTGGCCTTCATATCCTGAACATCTGCACAGATTTCCCGAAAGGAATTCCTTAATCTCATCTTCATCAGGGTAAGGATTCTCCCTAAAAAGTGCAATAGCATTCATAACAAAGCCCGGGTTACAGAAGCCACACTGCTCTGCTCCCTGGTCAGCTATAAATGTAACGAACTCTGCGGCCTCATCCTGTAAACCTTCAAGCGTTGTAACGCTGCATTTATCTGCTCTTACAGCAAGAACCGAACATGAAAGTACAGGTTTATCGTTAAGAAATACCGTACACAGCCCGCAGTTAGAAGTCTCACAGCCACATTTTACACTATAACAGCCATGCTCCCTCACGAAATCATAAAGAGTCATATCGCAGGCCACATCTGCCTTGACTGACTTTCCATTTAACTTAATATCTACTAACATATATTCTCCAATCCATACACTAATAAATCTCTATATTAATAATTTACAGCCCTTAATGCTCTCTTAGTAAGCTCTTCTGCCAGATGGCTTCTGTATTCAGCACTTCCACGCATATTACTCTCTGTAGAAACATTTTCTTTTACATACCTTGCGAAGCTCTCTATAGCCTCATCATTTACTCCGCCCTTAAGAATACCTTCCTTATCTTCAACAACAACAGCTCTTCCCGGTCTTGCACCTATGCATATATTATATTTGCCTGAACCGCTAAAGCCCACGCCAGCACAGGTAAGAACCGGAAGGTCTGTTTCTGTTATTCTTACTGCCTCATAAAACATCTTAACTGGCTTTTTCTTAACTATAATGCTTACAATAATATCCCTGTCATAGCTCTTGGCCGCATACTCCTTTAGAGAAACTATTCCACCCTTATATAACTCCACATATGAGTCAAGTCCTATTAATAATGTAAGAACATCAGAAAATCCATATCTTCCATATATGCTTCCGCCAACTGTCGCAAGATTTCTAAACTGCACCCCAACAATATGCCTTAGTGCTTCCTTAGCGCAGCCCTTGGTATACTCATTAAAGCCCTTATGGTTTTCTAACTGTCTTAGAGATGTCATGCATCCAATCTTAAATTCTTCATCTGTCTCTTCAAGCTTGTCAAGTCCCAGTCCTGACATGTCAATCGCAGTATTGATTCTGTTATCGCCCATACGCATCCACATCATACCGCCGATAATTCTGTTAGCCTTCTTCTGGTTAAGCTCGTAGGCCTCTTCAATACTTTCTACTTTTTTATAATTCTGTATATTAAGCATAAAAACTCCTCATTTTGATCATACTTATGCCAGAAATAAAAGTCCTGCTGTACAGCTTAAACAACCTTTAAACTTTTTCCTGACCGTTTCTTAATTACATCATAATATAACTATACTGGCTTGTAAAAGCCTTGTCAATCTGATAAAATTCATTCGCACATATCTTTTAACTGTTGCTGTCAGATATATTCTGTCCAACATAAATGAGTGTGCTAAAATAAAGTAGAAATGAGGATAACTATGAAAAAGTTTAAAAGATTAACCGCTTTAGTTCTGGCAGTGCTTATGCTTATATCAACTGTAGCATGTGGCAGTTCTGTTGCAAACGACAGTACTACACAGGCTGCTTCAACATCAGCCTTTGATGTCATGTCCCAATTCAACGAGATAGGCACAAGCTACCCTCTTACTGTTACCGACCAGGCTGGACGAACAGTAACTTTTGAAAAAGCACCTGAAAAGATTGCTTCATCTTACTATATCTCTACAAGTCTTCTCCTTGCACTTGGATTAAAGGATAAGCTTGTAGGAATCGAGGCTAAGGCTAATACAAGAAACATCTATAAGCTTGCAGCTCCATCCATCGTAAGTCTTCCTAATATGGGAACAGCCAAAGAATTCAACACAGAAGCCTGCGTTGCAGCCGCACCTGATGTTGTATTCCTGCCTATGAAGTTAAAAAAAGCTGCAGATACACTTGAAAGTCTTGGCATCAAGGCTGTTGTTGTTAATCCTGAGGATGCAACGCTCCTTAAGGAATGTATAACACTTGTTGGTAAAATAACTAACACAATTGGACGCTCTGAGGCACTTAACAATTCCATTGATACATTTTTAGCTGATAATAAAGCCAAGCTTGCAGGTGAGAGCACTCCTTTAGTATATCTTGCGGGCAACAGCTCTGTTCTTTCAACAGCAGGAAGCAAGATGTATCAGAACACATTACTTACCAATGCAGGCGGAAAGAATGCAGCCTCTGAGCTCACAGATACTTACTGGGCAAATGTTTCATATGAACAGCTTCTTGCCTGGAACCCTGATTACATCATAATAGCTGCCGATGCAACTTACTCAGTAGATGACGTTCTTAATGATGCTAACCTTGCAGACTGCAATGCTGTTAAGAATAAAAAGGTTGTAAAGCTTCCTGGTGATATAGAAGCCTGGGACTCACCTGTACCATCAAGCTTCTTAGGAAGCATATATATTGCCTCTGTTCTTCATCCAGAAAAGGTTACTAAGGATTTCTATGAAGAATGTGTAACTAAATTCTATGAAAGCTTTTATGGATTCACACCTGCTAAATAAGGATGATTTATGTTCAAAAATACTTATAATTACCGGAACAAAATTATACTTTTATCAGTCATACAGGTACTGCTTCTTATAGTAGTACTTGTATGGTCTGTCATTACCGGACAGTATCCACTCACATTAAAGAGCTTACTGTCTGGTGATACTATGTCTATTATGGTCTTTAAAAGGCTCAGGCTTCCCCGTGCCCTTATGGGTGTTATAGGTGGTTTTGGGCTTTCAATATCAGGTTATATATATCAGCTTATATTTAAAAACCCTCTGGCTTCTCCCGATATCGTTGGCGTTTCCTCCGGTGCAAGTGCCGGTGCTGCTCTTGCAATAGTTGCAGTTTCTGCTTCTGTTCCATTCATCTCCATATCTGCTTTTATCGGAGCTGTTACAGCCCTCATAATAACTCTGCTTACAGCTTATCTTGTCCCTGGCAGAAACAGTTATACTATCGTGCTTGCCGGTATAGCTATTCATTCTGTGGCACAGACTATACTTATGTTTCTAAAGCTTGCTGCCGATCCTGAAAAACAGCTTGCTTCAATCGAATACTGGATTATGGGAAGCCTTAATGGTATTTCAAGGGACAGCCTTGCTATTCCGTTCCTCACAACACTTGCCAGCTTTATTATAATGGCTATGTTATACAGACAGGTTCTCATTCTCTCTACAAGCGAAGAGGAAGCTGTATCACTAGGTGTACATGTAACAAGTCTGCGTTTTATCATACTAATGCTTGCTACATTAGTAGTATCCTCAATAATATGTGTTACAGGGCTTATAAGCTTTATCGGACTTATCGCACCTCATATTGCCAGACTGCTTACAAAGCGTAATGACATATTTACATATATAACAAGTGGCTTCACAGGAGCTATTTTACTGACACTTGCTGATATACTGGCAAGAAGTGTATCCTCATCAGAGCTGCCAGTCAGTATATTTACCTCACTTCTTGGAGCTCCACTACTTATCATTCTGCTTATCAGAGCTAATAAAAAGGAGGCGTTATGATGTCCGATTTATTCAATACCACATTTTCTGCTGCCGGAATATCTGTATATTATGGCAGCACCTGTGCGGTTGATAACGTAAGCTTTGACCTTATGCCAGGACAGCTTAATGCTGTTATTGGCAATAACGGCTGTGGTAAAACCTCTCTTATTAAAGCTATTATGGGACTTATAAAACACAACGGAAAATGTCAGCTTAATGAACACTTGCTTGAAAACCTCTCTGTTAAAAAAAAGGCCCAGCTTATAAGCTACATTCCCCAAAGAAACAATCTTACCATAAGCATGACCGTCAGGGAGGTATGTCTGCTTGGCTTCAATCCTCATATGCACATACTTGGAGGCTACACCACAGATATGCTCAGACGTGTGGATAAAGCTATTGATATGGTTGGACTTAATGGTTTATACGAATCAGACTTCTTAGCTTTAAGCGAAGGGCAGAAGCAGTTATGTATTCTGGCACGCACCATAATAGAGGCTTCACCTCTGCTTCTTCTTGATGAACCGGATAGTGCACTTGATTTTTCTAACCGTCATCTTCTTATGCAGCGCATAAGAAGTATTGTATCCGATGGCAGATGCGTACTTATGTGTATTCACAGCCCTGAGCTTGCTTTAGAATACTGCGATAATATATTTCTTATGAAAGCCGGAACAATACTTACCAGCATTAATACTCATACAGACTCCCTTGATATTATTAACGAAAAACTGTCTCTTATATATGATAATATTAATGTTATTGAATGTACTGATATCCACCATAAAACACACCGTGTAGTTGTGGCACTATAAACCTTTACTACAGATATATATATATTCACGCAGGACACGCATACGATATAAAAGCATTTACTGAAATGAGGTGACTTATTCTATGAATAATTGTTATTTAGACGCTCTGGCTGTCATTACATTTTTTAAGATGTCAGAAAAAAAGCATCTTTTTATTACCGGAGACCGGGGAAGTGGCAAATCATATCTGTTAAACAGCATTTTAAACCAGACTAAAGACGCTACGGATATGTCTGATTTTTTCAATTTCAATTATCTGCTAAGCCGCAGAACGGATACCCCAGAAGTTGTTATTAAATCCAATCTTATAGATGATGGAAAAGAATATGTGATTGGCAGGCCACGTACACTCACTCCTGTTTCCCCTAAAAAAGGCAACAACATGACCTCCGTAGAGGATGGCTTTATTAACTGCGCCTGCCCTGCCATTAAGAAGCATCTTATGACCTCTGCTGATAGTGTATTTGTTATTGACGAGCTTGGTTATCTGGAAAGCTCCTGTATCCCTTTTCAGGAGAACATTAAAAGTCTTCTTGATAACTCACGCGTATTAGCTGTCATCAGAAAACAATCCACAGAATTTCTTGACAGTATTAAAAGCAGATCTGATGTACTTTTAATCGATATTGATAATATATTCAGCTCTATTTCGTGCATTATTATGGCATCCGGTATGTCAAAAAGATTCGGTACCAACAAGCTTTTAGCATCCTTTAACAACAACACTCTATTTGAAAATGCAATAAATATAAGCCATTTCGTAAACTTTGGTGAAACTCTTGCCGTAACCCGTCATGATGAGCTTGTACAGATATGTGAACGGGAACATATACATTGCATTAAACACAATATGCCTTACAGAAATGATATGGTACGTCTTGGTGTTTCACGTATTCTAAAGGAAACTAACAGACACAAAAGCTGCTGCACCCATGGAATATTATTTCTTCCATCAGACCAGCCGCTCATCACTAAGACAAGCCTGCAGCTGCTGTGTCTTTTATTTATTTACTACAACAGCAGTCATTTTGCTTGTAATAACACAGATAAATCCAGCAATGCCAATAATAACTATTCTAATAATAATAACAATAATAGTAATAAGAAGATATGCCGGCTTGCCTTCAACGAAAACGCTGGCGCACCAGTAATATTTCCTGCGTGCTATTATAATGAGCTTCTTACACTTCCACAGGGCAAGGGTGGCGGCTTTATTGCAAAAAAACATCCTGCACAGGTTGTTTTAGTTCCTGCACAGGATGAATATGAATTATATGATATTGATACTCCTGATGACCTTATTCGTCTTTCCCAGTATCCTTGCTAATTGCTGTACCTTATTTAGTTACAGCCTTTTCCTTTATTGTTGCTGCTTCTTCTGAAACAACTTCTTTAACTGTTTCCTCAGCTTTATCCTTAGGAAGAATTATATTAAGTAATATCGCTACAAATGCTGCTGGAACAATACCAGACTCACCAAACATAAGCTGTACAGCCTGTGGTGTATGTGCAAGGATTGCAGGGCTTACACCCATACCATAGCCTACGCCAAGTGCAACTGATACAATAGAAAGTCTTCTTGCATCAAGCGGCTCCTTAGTGATAAGCTGGATACCACTAACAATAATTGATGAGAACATCATAACTGCAGCACCACCAAGTACCGACTGTGGCATGATTGATATTAAGGCTCCAAGCTTAGGAATAAGACCACATAATATAAGGAATACCGCACCAGATGCAAGTGCAATTCTGTTAACAACCTTAGTCATTGCAACAAGACCAACATTCTGGCTGAATGATGTATTAGGAAGCACACCGAAAAGTGCTGCAAGCGATGAACCTAAACCATCACACATAACTCCGCCTGAAAGCTCTTTATCTGTCGCTTCTCTTCCTACTCCACCGACCATAACACCAGATATATCTCCAACAGTTTCTACTGCTGTTACCACAAACATAACAAGCACAGGAAGTATTGCTCTTAAATCAAACACAGGCTTAACTGGCATAAACTTAGGAATCGCAATCCACTTAGCTTCTGCAACCTTATTCCAGTTAAGTACCCATGACTTAGTATATTCAACTCCATCAGCAGTAACCGCTGTATGTGGAAGCACACAGCCCATAATAGCTGCTACAATATAACCAACTATAATTCCAATGAGTATAGATGATGAACTAAGATATCCCTTTGTCCAGTGCTTAACAAATAATATAACAACAAGCACAACAAACGCCAGAAACAAATTCTCTAGTGAGCCAAAGTCCTTAGCTCCGTTTCCACCACCGAATGAATTAATACCAACTGAAATAAGTGACAATCCAATAGAAAGCACAACTGTTCCTGTTACAACTGATGGGAAAAATCTTCTTAACGGCTTAATAAATGCACCAAGCACAGTTTCAAAAAGACCACCTATAATGGAAGCGCCCATAATAGCACCATAGGCTAATATTCCGCCTCCCATAACCTTTGTTATACTGCTGAACACTCCGATAAATCCAGAGCTCGTACCCATAATAATAGGCACCTTTCCTCCAACAGGTCCTACTGAAAATAACTGTATAAGCGTTACAATACCAGCTATAATCATAGCATTCTGTAAAAGTGCAACCTGAATAGATGCATACTCACTTCCTGCTCCAATACCACAGGCTCCTGTAATAATAAGCAATGGTGTAAGATTTCCTACAAACATTGCCATAACGTGCTGAAGTCCAAGTGGTATCGCCTGTTTTAATGAAAGCTTTCCATTAAAATCATATGCCTCCGGCATAAGTTCTTTTATCTTTTTCATATATCCTCCGGTATATTAACCATAATCTATCTGTTATTAATCTCATATGAATAAGGTCTAGGGAAAATCATTATTCAAGTACTTGATTTTCCTTAGACCTTCCTTCTGTATGACTAATGACCCGCGTTCATTATCTCTGTACATCAAATGATGCATTATTCATAAGCCTCTTAATCTGGCCAACGCTTGTGATGTTAGTATCGCCGCGGATAGCGTGCTTCATTACTGAAGAAGCTACTGCGAAGTTGACGATATCTTCGTGCTTCCAGTCATTCTGCATAAGAGCATAGATAAGACCAGAAGAGAATGCATCTCCACCACCAACACGGTCAACAATCTCAAAGTTGAGTGTCTTGCTTTCGTAAGTCTTTCCGTCAGCATAGTAGAAAGCCTTAAGAGAGTTATTACTTCCTGAATGAACATAACGTACTGTTCTTGCAATTGCTTTCATATGGTACTGCTCATCAATAGCCTTAAACACTCTGTCCATATCCTCAAATGATGGATCCATAGTAAGACCATCCTTAACATCTGTACCATCTGCATTGTATACATGGATAGGCTCAATACCTATAAGTACATCTACATATGGAAGATATTTGCTGAGTACATCCCTTGCAGTTTCAAAAGACCATAATGTACTTCTGAAATTAGGATCAAAGCTTACTGTAAGTCCAAGCTTCTTAGCTGCCTTGATAGCCTTATCTATAAGACGACGGCAGTTATATGAAAGAGCTGGTGTGATGCCACTTAAATGTAACCAGTCATAATCCTTTAAGATGTTCTCAAAATCTACATCCTTATAATCATATTCAGCAAATGCTGAGCTTCCTCTATCATATATTACCTGTGAAGGTCTTACTGAAACACCTTCTTCAAGGTAATAAAGTCCCATTCGCCCGTCAGACTTGATAATGTGCTTAGTGTGTACATCATTAGCCTTAAGGTAGTTAATACAAGACTTACCCAGGTCTGTGTTAGGTAATACTGTAAAAAATGTTGAGTCAACACCAAGGTTAGCTAAAGAAACTGCTACGTTGGCTTCTGCTCCACCATAGTTAACTATGAAATTGTGGGTTGTAACTATCTTCTCATAGTTAGGTGGTGATAATCTTAACATCAATTCGCCAATTGCTATGAACTTCATATGTGCCTCCATCTATCATTAAACTTTAAACCTGATATTAAGTAATATTTTATAGCAATAATCTGTACTTTTATTGCTCTATATTGTCAAAATAATACTCCATTTAATGATACTACTTATCCTATAAAATTGCAAATTGTATTTAACGCATTAACTCACGAATACCGCAGTATTTTGTTGCATTAACACGCCATTTCATTGTATAATTAAAAATATTTTGAAGCGAGGAAAGTAATACCTATGGACATTTACGAATCATTGAACTCTATTTTAGTAACTTTATTCAATGATATAATGAACATTGAAGAAAAGGCTTTAATTACAGATGAATTTTCTGACATCACAGTTACTGATATGCACATAATTGAAGCTATCGGAATTAAAGAGCCACGCACTATGGGAACAATATCAAAGGCCTTAGGCGTGACTATGGGAACTCTTACAGTCGGCATTAACGGACTTGTTAAAAAGGGATATGTAATAAGGACAAGAAGTGAGGAAGACCGCCGTGTCGTATATGCTTCTCTCACACCAAAGGGTAATGCGGCATACAATCACCATATGAAATTTCATCAGGATATGATTAAACATATCACTGGCGATTTAAGCAAAGATGAAGCAGCTGTACTTATTAAGACATTTACAAGGCTTGAAGATTATTTTAAAAGCATATCATAGCATTTATAATGTCTATGTAATTATATTAACATATAGCTATGCTGTATAACCGCATAACATTTAACGCACTGACTGCATAGTAAAATCCCCACAGATATAAACTTCTGTGGGGATTTTTTGAAAGATTATTAATCTTTCCGCCGACCGGGCCGGCATAATTTATATATGAGAGTTTTGGAAAAGTAAGCTTATTTAGTTAATTCAGCTGTCTTATATATAAATGTTACTGAATTGTCCTTACCATCTGATTTACCAAGGAATGTATTGTAATTCTGACCAAGCCTGATTACTTCCTTGATTGTATCTACTGCTGTATCAGCATCATCACCAACAAGACTTGTAATAGCTTTAATACCTGTCTCATTGAATTCTGCCATACCATCTTTAAGTGTTATAGCACCATCATTAAGCTGTGTTACACCATCTGCTAAAGTTACAGAAGATGACTTAAGTGTTGATGTTCCATCAGCGAGCTGCGTAGAACCACTTCTTAAAGCTTCATTGTTAGAATTAAGTGTGCTGAAACCGCCTGCAATCTGTTCAATACCACCGTTAAGTGTATCATTGTTACCACTAAGCTGTGCAAGTCCTGCGCTTATCTGTGCTATACCACCATTAAGTGTATCATTGTTACCACTAAGCTGTGCAAGTCCTGCATTAAGCTGTGATGCACCTGCGTTAAGTGTATCGTTATTCTGAACAAGTTCACCAAGTCCGTCTGTTAATGACTGGCTTCCATCTGTAAGCTGCTTTAATGCTGCATTAATTGTTTCATTATTGCTAAGATTGCTGACAACTGCATCTAATGCACTTGAAGCACCTATATTGCCAGCGGCTTTAATAAGAAGTCCTAACTGGTTAGCATATACATAATCCTTTGAACCAGCCTGTGATACCTGTGGAGTATATGGCTTACCGCTTGTCACAGCTTCTGTATATGTCTCTGTTATTATATTAGTTGTATAAGCTGTAAGATACTTTACAAAATAAGTCGATATATCTGTTGCTGCCTCACTACTGCTCTTCTTGCCCAGATCACTAAGGTCTGTTGCTATAGTTACATCACTAAGGCCTAATGCTGTTCCTAATTTCTGTAAATCAGTTGCCTGCTCCATAACAGTCTTTCCTGTTGAGTCTGCTACAGAATTCATCTTATAAGCTGTTGAATTAGCTGCAAGTTCCTTAACAACATTTCCAATAAGTGCTGTCTTAATGCTCTTTATTCCTTCATTTAATTGTGAAGCTCCTGCCTCTGCACTAGCAACACCATCTGTATAAGCCTTTAAACCTGTCTGTAATGAAACTGCACCTGCTGCCGCACTGGCAACACCGCCTGTATATGTTGAAAGACCACTCTGTAATGTGCCTGAACCTGCATTAAGTGCTCCTACACCATCAGTATAAGTCTTTAAACCTGACTGTAACTGTCCTGCACCTGCACCAAGCTGGTTAGCTCCTGCTGTGTATGCACTGATACCATCCTTAAGCTGTCCTGCACCTGCTGCCAGAGCTGTAGCACCATCTGTATAAGCATAGATACCATCTTTAAGCTGGCTTGCACCATCATTTAACTGGTTCACGCCATCTGTAAGTGCTGGAATACTGTCAGAAAGTGTCTGTGTACCATTCTGGAGAATCACTGTTCCATCTGTAAGCTGGTCAGCTGCTGACTGAAGCTCATTCATCTTATCTTCAAGCTTAGCAAGTGAGAAATCATCTGTATCTATATCATTAAGTGTGCTTGTTGTAGCAACTGACATAGACATATCAAGCTCGAAATCTTCTACATCTGCTGATATTTCAAAATATTCAGGAATATCCATATCAAGGCTTTCACCATCAAACTTAAGGTTTAAAGTATCCTTTAAGCCTGGCATAGTCATACCAAGTGCTATAATATTATCGCCAACCTTACTTACCTTGCCATTAGTAACTTCTACATTGCTGAACTTATCTGTTGGAAGAAGTGTTCCTGTAATCATTGTAAATGGAACATAAGCTGTCTGTGACTTTCCATTAACTTTTATAGTCTTCCTCTCATTGTTAGTATAGTCATATCTGATAGTAACCTTACCACTCTTGCCAATCATATCTTCCGGTTTAGTTTCAACACCATTTAACTTGTAAGTAACCTTTATTGAAACAGGAGCAGTCTTATCAGATGTGCTCTGGTTAGTTGTTGTTTCGCCCTTAGAATCAGTAACCTTTTCTGTTACAAGAACGTGATCCTGAGTTCCGTCTGCCTTATCAAATACATATACCATCTCGTCTCTTGTATTTGTCTTTAATGTACTTGTATTTGATATTGAAAGCTCGTTCTTAATAGCATTTGTTATAATATTCTCTGTATTAGAAGCAGCCTCACTGCTTATTGCAACCTCACTGCCTGTCTGATTATATGCTGTGCTAGTGCCACAGCCTGTAAGTGTTGAAGCAATAAGAACAACACTTAATAATACTGAACTATATTTAAATAAAGTCTTCTTAACCATAACTATTCCTCCATTTTCTTACTTCCTGATATATTCTTATATCTGTTACGAAATATGCATCTTTGACCCATTCATATATATTCCTGATTACATATCCTGATTCTTCTTAGGCTTAAATCCTATACTTGTATTGATAATGAGCTTATCACATAATACAAACAATGATGGAAGTATGAAGATAACTACGAACATACTTATAATTGCACCACGCGCCATAAGTGTACAAAGCGAACCAATCATATCAACTGAAGCTATGCATCCAACACCAAATGTTGCGGCAAAGAAACCAAGTGCACTAACAATAATTGATGGTATTGATGTTGAAAGAGCTATCTGAATTGCTTCCTTCTTAGCGTATCCCTGGCTTCTTTCCTTCTTATATCTTGTTGTCATAAGAATAGCATAATCGACTGTTGCACCAAGCTGGATAGTACCTATAACTACTGATGCAATAAATGGTATCTGTGTATGAGTAAAATATGGAATACCCATATTAACAAAGATAGCAAATTCGATTGCTGAAACAAGTATAATTGGAAGCGATATTGATTTAAGTACGAACAGGATAATAACAAATATAGCTACTATTGATACCGCACTGACTGTCTTAAAGTCCTTATCTGTTATAGTGATAAGATCCTTGGTACAAGGAGCTTCACCAACTACCATTGCCTTAGAATCGTAAGACTTTACAATATCATTTACCTTACTAATCTGATTGTTAATTTCATCTGATGCTATTTTGTAATCTGTAGCAATCATCATTATCTGATAATCTTCACCCTTAAGCTCTGATACTGTCTTAGCCGGTAAGAATTCCTGCGGAATACCAGACTTAAGTGCTGTGTCAAGTCCAAGTGCGAACTGTACACCGTCTACATCACCTAACTTATCAAGCATTTCGTTAGCTGTATCTGTAGACATACCAGAGTCAGCAAGTATCATATAGATTGAATTCATATCAAAGTTTTCTTCCAGCTTCTTGTTAGCCTGTGAGCAGGCAAGGTCATCTGGAAGTGTATCAGATAAATCATAATATACTGATGTATGATTCTGTCCATATATAGCAGGTCCTAATAGTACAACGAAGATAATTACAAATATCCATGAGTGGTTTACTATAAATGTAGCAAGCTTATCGAAGTTTGGCATAATCTCACGATGCATTGTCTTCTCTAATGCCCTGTCAAATGTAAGTATCAATGATGGAAGGATTGTTACACAACCGATAACACCGAATACAACACCCTTTGCCATAACGATACCAAGGTCAAGACCAAGTGTGAAGCTCATAAAGCAAAGTGCAATGAAACCTGCAACTGTTGTTATAGAAGAACCAACTACGGATGTAAGTGTATTACCAATGGCAACTGCCATCGCTTCCTTGTGGTCATCCGGATATATTTCCTTCATTTCCTTGTAGCTGTGCCATAAGAAGATTGAATAATCCAGTGTAACACCTAACTGAAGTACAGCCGCAAGAGCTTTAGTTATATATGAAACCTCACCTAATAAAATGTTAGAACCCAGGTTGTATACAATTGCCATTCCTATACTTATCATAAAGAATACTGGTACAAGAAATGAATCCATAAATATAGCAAGCACGATACATACAAGAACTACTGCTATAAGTACATAAAGTGGTGTCTCTTTCTCCGAAAGATTCTTAGTATCCGTAACTACTGCTGACATACCACTTATAAACGCCTGACCCTCTGTCTTCTCTCTTATCTGTGTGATAGCATTCATAGTATCATCACTTGAAGTTGTATTATCGAAGAATATTGCAAATAAAGTTGTATCTGTGCTGTCATTCTCGAAATACTTTCTGAATTTTGATGGAACAATCTCAGATGGAACATCTTCACCAACTATTCCTGTGTAAGAAATAACCTGTGCAACGTGGTCTACACTCTCTACCTTCTTAATAAGTCTGTCAGTAGACTTCGTATCCATATTCTGGACAACTACCATCGCGTATGCACCCTTATTGAAGTCATCCATAAGAATGTCCTGACCCTGCATAGTCTCTATCTCATTCGGAAGATAATACAGAATATCGTAATTAACTCTTGTATTAAAGTATCCGATTGCAGATGGAATAAGAAGCAGGAAACTCAGAATAAGAATTGGAATTCTGAGTTTAACAATTACTTTTCCAAACTTTTCCATAACTCGCCTCATTTCTACGTCTGCGACGTAATTTTACTTTGATTGGACTGATAACCTCTCAATAATTAATAACTCTCTTAATTAATTACATTTATTATCAATTCAATACATATGACCGTCATCTCTCAAATATGACTTATGGTCATTTTCTTTGCAAGTGTTATTCTAGCACAAAATGACCGATAGTCAATACTCAAAATGACTAAAAGTCATTTTTTTATAGATTTTTTATTTTCAATATGGTAGAATATTAATTGACAGAATAACTAATATTAAACTTGAATTTATTGACAAAATATTTGCATCTGATAAATGAAGTACATAATACGTCATTTATAACCGCATGAATAATGTTATTTATGCCTGCATTAGATTGGAGATTTTATGGGAAAACTTGAGAACAACAAACAACAGAAAAGGACTTCCCTCTTAGATACAGCTTTTAAGCTCTTTACAACGCAGGGTGTTTCCAAGACATCAATTGCCGAGATTTCTCAGAAAGCTGGAATTGCCAAGGGAACTTTTTATCTGTATTTCAAAGATAAATATGATATAAGAAATAAACTCATTTCTCACGAGGCAAGCAAGCTCTTTAAAAATGCAGTGAATGCATTAGAGCTTCATATAAAAGAACAGCAGATTAGTGACCCTTCGTTTACAATTACATTTACCGAGGAGATTATATTTATTGCTGACAACATAATTAATGTGCTTAACACCAACCAGACACTTCTTACATTTATATCAAAGAACCTGTCGTGGGGAATATTTAAAGAGGCTCTTACAACCAATGTCGCTGATGACGACATTAATTTTAAAGATATATACTATGAAATGCTTGAAGACTCTGGTCTTAACCTCAACGAGCCTGAGATTATGCTGTTTATGATTGTCGAGCTTATAAGCTCAACCTGCTACAGCTCAATCCTTTACAAAGAACCAGCTGATATTGACAGGCTCAAGCCTTATCTTTATAAGACCATTAAGGCAATTATTAATGAACATACAATAGAAGATTAGAAGATAAGAAATCCCCTTCCTTACCAGAAATATTATCTGACAAAGAAGGGGATTTGTACCACTCCACCTATAATTTTAAAATTTACTCTTAAATTTATTTTAGCTAAGACTCTCTTTTAATCACTCTTTTATATATGTTTTTAACATTTGTGTAACATTTTTTCTTTTAAGAACTAATTTCCCAGAAGCTTATTATATATATCCCTCTTAGATACGCCCCTGTCCCTGGCTGCTGCCTTCATAGCCTCTTTTTTATCAAGTCCCTGTGCTATATACATATCAACGTGTTCCTGCTCAGACATAGTAAGCCACTGTGCCTGTGCTTCCTCTTTAAGCTCATTTCTGTCTTTTCCAGCAATTACAAGAACATACTCGCCCCTTGGCTGGTTATTCTCATAATAACTACACGCCTCCGCAAGCATTGTAACCATACTATTCTCATAGCGTTTGGTAAGTTCCTTGCATATAGTAACTGCCCTGCTTCCTCCTAACACCTCAGAAAGCTCTCTAAGTGTCTTTAAAAGCCTGTGTGGAGCTTCGTATATAATCATTGTTCTTGTTTCATCTTCAAGCTCTTTTAATATGTCTTTACGCTCATTCTTGTCCGCCGGAAGAAATGCTTCAAATGCAAAACGTCTTGTTGCCTGTCCCGACATTGTAAGTGCCGTTATACACGCTGCCGCACCAGGAACTGATGATACCTTAATTCCTGATGCAAGTGCCTGCCTTACAAGCTCCTCTCCCGGGTCAGATATTCCAGGTGTTCCAGCATCAGTTATTACAGCGACTGACATTCCTTTAAGCATCTTCTCAACAAGCACCTTTGCCTTATCATACTTGTTATATTCATGATAGCTTGTCATCGGCGTATTAATCTCAAAATGATTAAGCAGCTTTATGCTGTTTCTCGTATCCTCCGCCGCAATAATATCAACTTCCTTTAATATCCTTAACACCCTGAACGTAATATCCTCAAGATTACCAATCGGAGTTGCACACAAATATAACTGCCCAACTCCGCTATTATTATGAAAGCCATTAAATTCTTCAAGTGCCTGCACACTATCATAATCAATATCTGTAATATTATCTTCCATACTGCTCCTCTCTTAAATTCATACTAATTGTACATTTTTAAAAGTTCTTCCGTGTAACTTCCATCGCTATTGTATACAATAAGTGGTTCTTCCACTATAAGCTGTGAACGTCCGCCCTTTACCGCCTCTATAAGCACCATATTAGCTGGCTTATCTATATGCGGATACACAAGCCTTATACGCTTTGGCTCAAGGTGGTTATTCTTCATAGAAGTAAATATATCTACAAGTCTTGATGGTCTGTGAACCATATACATATGTCCCTTAACCTTAAGGCACTTTGAAGCTTCCCTTACAACGTCCTCAAGACTGCATAGAAGCTCGTGTCTTGCGATTGCCTTGGCACTCTCAGGATTAACAATTCCGTGATTTTCATTCATATATGGTGGATTGCTTGTAACCACATTAAAAGAAGCCCCACCTAAAATATGTGAAGCTTCTTTAATATCACCTTTTACAATATTAACCTTGTCTAACAGACTATTAAGTTCAACATTTCTGACAGCAAGGTCATAACTGATATCCTGAATTTCCAAGCCTGTATACATACTGCCTGGATTTTTCGCCTGCATAAGAATTGGTATTACACCATTTCCAGTACCCATATCCAGCACCTTCTGGTTCTTTCCGGCCTTCGCAAATGTAGACAACAACACAGCATCCATTCCAAAACAGAACACATCTGTATTCTGGATTAGTCTGAGATTATCCCTGCATAAGTCATCAATTCTCTCATTGGCATTAATACCTGCATTAATCTTAACATCAGTCATCATTAATATGGGCTTTTCCTTCCTTTTTCTCAAGCTCTTCGAGTTCTTTTAACTCTTTATCATCTATATTCATTCTGTCGTTTCTTCTCTTAGGCTTAAATCTAAGCTCAGCAACAGGATACTCTCTTATCTCTTTCTCATCTCCATCAAGTGTGACAATTACCTTAACAAGCTGTCTTAACACATTAACGCTTGATACCTCACCCTTTAACTTCTCAGGTGTAGTAACATAATCTCCCACATTAGGAAGGTGGCTGTTAAGCTCCTCGTAAGTTTCCTGCTCATTCTTAAGACAGCACATAAGTCTTCCACACACACCCGATATCTTTGATGGATTAAGCGATAAATTCTGTTCCTTTGCCATCTTAATTGACACTGGTATGAACTCTGGCATATATGTTGCACAGCACAATGGTCTTCCACAAGAACCAATTCCGCCTAATATCTTAGTTTCATCTCTTACACCAATCTGACGAAGTTCAATTCTTGTCTTAAATACTGCTGCCAGATCCTTTACAAGCTCTCTGAAATCAATTCTTCCATCCGCTGTAAAGTAGAACAATACTTTATTATTGTCAAATGTATACTCAACCTTTATAAGCTTCATTTCAAGATTATGCTTCTTAATCTTCTCAAGACATATCTTATACGCTTCTTTTTCCTTTTCCCTGTTCTTAGCTTCCCTTTCATCATCATCAGGTGTCGATATTCTGATAATAGCCTTAAGCGGCTGTACAACTGCTGAATCCTCAACCTCTCTTTCACCAAGAACAACGTGGCCATACTCAATTCCTCTTGCTGTTTCAACAATAACGTGCTGACCAACCTCAACATTATACTGTCCCGGTGCAAAGAAATATATTTTGCCAACCTGCCTGAATCTAACACCAACAACTTTAGTCATCTATTTTTAATCTCCAATCCTGCCAAATATTAATTCCTAACATCAGCCAATTATTCACTAACTGCCTACATATCCTCTTTCATAGCCATAATAAGAAGTTCTATGCATAAGTCAAAATTAACATTGGCCTTAAGTCTTACCTTTACTTTATCTATAGAATTAAGTATATCCTGAATTCCTTCGTATGACATAACCTCAGCCTGCGATTTAATAAGCGAAATCTCATCACTAAATATAAGGTAATTCGTATCATTGGTACTCTTAAACATAAGCACGTCCCTGAACCACATAGCCATAAGATCAAGATAATCGTCTATTGTAAGCTTGTAATTAGTCACATCTTTAACAACTGCCATTATGTCTGCCGCCGTCATATCCTTCACATTCTTGATAACGTGCATAACATCATTCTTTAAATGTGCGAATTCCGTACTTTCTATAATAGTCTTAGCACGTCCAATCTTACCCTGTGCAAAATCAGCCGCAAACTTACGTTCATATTCTGACACGTCATAGTTATCCTTAAGATAATCCATAACTACGCTTTCCTTTAATGGCTTTAAATCAAGAAGCACACATCTTGATATAATAGTCTGTAAGAAAATGTCTGCGTTAGTCGTAAGAAATATAACAATACCATACGCTGGTGGCTCTTCTATAGTCTTAAGAAGTGCATTCTGTGCCTGCACTGTAAGCTTCTCAGCCTCATCTATAATGTATATCTTATAACGGCTTGAGTATGGTTTAATAAGCATATCTGATATTATCTGATCTCTTACATCATCTACACCTATACTTGCAGGCTTCTCGTGTCGTACCCATATTATATCAGGCTGATTGCCTGACTCTGCCTGTATACAGGAATGACATTTATTACAAGGCTTATTATCGCCTTCTGCCTCACACTGTAATGCTTTTGCAAATATCTTGGCAATCATCTTCTTTCCAGCACCAAGCCCTCCATTGATAATGTAAGCGTGTGATACCTTATCTAATTTAATTGCGTTCTGTAAATGCTCTTTAATTGTATCGTATCCATAAATATCTGAAAATGTGCTCATTATATACTCCAATCTTATGCTGATATATCAAGCAATAAACCCCTGATATCATCAATTCTTCCTACAATCTCAAGATGATTTTTCTCTTCTTTAACAAGTTCTCCTGCCAGCTCATCAAGATTCTTATCCACAAGTTTAACAATACCATATACTCTGTGTCTGCCTCGTCTATCAAGAAAGTTCTCTCTTGAGAACTTATGGGAACGGTTAACAACCTCGTTAAGAAATCCCTTAACAAGCTCCCTGTACTTTCGCATATCCTTAATATCCATATGCTTTGCAATCTTCTCACCCTGCTCAGTAATCTGTTCCATCATACTGCCAAGCTTTTCCTGAAGATCCTTTTCTTCTATATTACTAATAAGAGTAAACTTAAAACTACTGTCCGTACTCTCTGTATTCTTCACCTGCTGAACTGAAGATGATGTCTGTATATCATTAATCTTTATATCCATAACTTTACTCTCTTTCGTGTCCACCATCATATAATTGTATCATATAAATATCATTAATACAATTCAAGCCAACTCACTCTTACTGCATTTATAAAAGCTGCTGTTTAATTGCCTCTTTGATGTCCCTTATACAATCCTCTATTGTTCCATCGTTGCTAAATCTCTGATTAATTCCGGCTTCCTTAATCTTTTCCTCCGAGAAATCTTTACTGTCTGCAAGAAAACGCCTGCACATTTCCTCATACTGTGGTACTTCCTGCTTCTGTTCCCTATTGATAGCTCTCATAAGCCTTATTCCATCATCGACTTCTATATATATCGGTAATATTGCTTCTTTTCCAAAGTATGCGCAAAATTTATTGTAAGCCTCAATAGTACCTATAACAATATACTTATCACCGCTTCCAAGCCTGATCTGACCATCATCAACTGTAAAATATTTCCATTCACCATATACCGTGTTATATGTCCTCATTTCTATTACTTTATCAGCCGCTTCAAGCTCCAATGCCTTCTCATTATCTACATAATAATACTCTACACCTTCTTTTTCTCCAGCTCTCATAGGTCTTGTTGTATACATAATAACAGTCTTAAGATTTAGCTCCTTATCACCAACTAAAGCCTTAAATATATTATCTTTACCACTTGAACTTTTTCCCATTAAAAATGCTATCTCAGGCATAACAAAGCTCCTTCTTTTACACCTACAACCTCCAGACCTGCCTCACCGGCCGCCTCAAGTATTGCAATAATCTTTCGTGTAATAACCTCTCCCGGACACAATATCGGTATTCCCGGTGGATATACATACACTGACTCTCCACTTATCTTACCATATATCTTCTCATTATTCATCTGAATTTCATCACAACCTGATAAATCCCGCCTGTTAAATGCTTCCGCAATTGTTAAAGTCTGCTCATCCCTGAAATCGGCAATATTTACCTTATTACCATTATCCTCATCATTAATTAAAATCTTATCTTTACTTCTATTATTATATTTACTCCTACTCTCATCTATCTCCTTTAATGCCGCAAGAACTCTATTATCTAATTCTTCGTCTATCTCTTTTAATGCCGCAAGAAATCTATCATAATACTCCTGCGAGTCAAATATTGATGTCATTGCTATTACATATTTTATAGATGACATTTCAAGCTGGATTTTATATTTATAAAATAGAGTGTCATATAACCATTTTGCATCTTTATATCCTAATACAAGCTTTGATATGTCGTCTGTATTTATTAACCTGATGTGCTTTAATTCTGACAATCCATTTCTTAAAATAGTGAGCTTATCAACATATTCAGCAAATAATTTATCACCGTCATTCTTAACAATGCTTAAACTTCTTGCTATGGAAGACATTAATATATACGATGGGCTTGTCGACTGGTATATATTCCAATACCTTCTTATGCGTTCTACATCAACTATTCCATAATTAATATGCATAATTGCTGTCTGTGTAAGTGATGGAAGGGTCTTATGCACACTGTTAATTACTACATCAGCCCCACTCTTAACTGCTGACTGAGGAAAGCTTTCTGAGAAATTAAAATGTGCACCATGAGCCTCATCAACAATCAATGGAATATTATATTGATGAAGATACTCTGCTATTGATTTAATATCAGATACATTTCCCTCATAAGTTGGTGATGTAAGTATCACGGCTTTAATATCATTTCTGTCATGGTCTGAGCTGTATTTATCCACAATGAACTTAATTTCTTTTAATGTTATCCCCTTATAATACCCATATTCCTCATCATATTCTGGATAAATATACACAGGATTCAGTTCATTGAGGATAACTGCATTATACACTGATATATGACAGTTTCTTGCCATTATAACAACATCATTTTTATGGGTAACTCCGCATATTGCCGACATATTACCTGCAGTACTTCCATTTACCAGATACCAGCTCTCATCAGCTCCATAAAGCTCCGCCGCCTCATCAAACGCATCTTTAATAATAGTTTCGGCATTGTGCATATTATCAAAACCATTAATCTCCGTTATATCTTTCTCATATGGATTTCCCATATCACCCATATATAACTCAATTAATTCTTTATTTCTCTTAGCCCCCGGCATATGCATAGGTACTATATTTTCATCTTTATATTTATCTAGCTTAGACAATATATCATTATATTTAACATTTGGTTTAATGTCTGAATTTTTATTTGTAGTTCCTGCATTGCCATTCAATAATATATCATCATATTTAATATCCTTATTTGTAGTTCCTGTTTTATCCGATTTTCCTGTTTTATCTAAATTCATCTTTATACTCTTATCTTCATTCCAATTCATTGTTACACTCTCATCTTTTATTTACTGTTATTTATTATTGGGATACAAAAAAACCATAGATACTACATAACGTAATACCTATGGTATAAATAAGTGCCTAGAACCGGAATCGAACCAGTGACACGAGGATTTTCAGTCCTCTGCT
>ENA-OWPP01000940-OWPP01000940.1-human-gut-metagenome-genome-assembly--contig:-NODE-940-length-28967-cov-4.782063_pt1 | contig 28967 bp, 20 predicted proteins | sample MGYA00248265_ERZ651848 | MGnify/ENA primary metagenome ERZ651848 (study PRJEB26924, sample SAMEA4378233) | human gut metagenome | biome: human gut; feature: human-associated habitat; material: faeces...
CGCTGCCGTACCGCTTGATCCGGCGGACTGGTCCGCCCGCCCCCATACGCCCTTTCGTACGCGCCTGCTCGATCAGTACGCCCGCAATTCCGCCGCCCGCGCAACGCTTCTCGACCGTTTCGCAGAGACGGAGCGGGAAGAACGCGAGGGTGCCCGAAAGACCGAACGCGATGCCGCACCTGAAAACGACGAGCCCCGACAAGAAACCCCGGAAGCCCCACAACAACCCGACACCGAAATGAGCGTACACGCCATGACCCGAAACGACCGCACCGCTCGCGAAACGATCGAAACGATCGAAACGAATGAAAACCACGAAAGCCCCGATGCCCGCATTGAAGCTCGCGACAAGGCATACGACGAGAGTGCCGTCGACCTCGACGACTTCGATTACTACCCCGAGGACCTCGCACGCTTGATCTCGGACGGGATTTCGGACGAAGAGAACGAGGAGGACGATGACACGCAGGAAAAAGAGGACGACGCGCCCGTCGTGCCCGTCCCGATCGAAGCGAAAGCCGAACCGAAAGCGGAACGGAAAGCCGCCGCGAAGACCGAATCGAAAAGTCCTGCGAAGGCCTCCCAACCGAAGAACACCCCGAAAAACGGGATCCGAACGCCCGCAAAGCCCCGGGCGAAGAAAGCCGTTGCGTCCGCCTCGAAAACGAGCGAAACGCCGAAAGCGCCGGCGGACGTCGTCGAACCCGTGAAAGAGCGGGAAGCGCCGGAGTCCGTCGAACTTCCGGAAGCCGCTCCGGCGTCTGCGGCCGAAGAAGCCGAACAGGTCGACCGACTCCACACCCCCGCCAAACCCGCGAAGAAAGTCCGAGACAAGTCGGGCCGACGCGCACACGGGTATGCGGATGCCCTGCGTCATGCGGCGGACGTGAAGGCCGCCGCCCGAGAGCGCATCGAAGTCTCGCTCGGAAAGACGATCGACGAGATCACGGACGAGGACGACGAGAACGACGGGGACGCAGCCGAAATCGAAACCGTGACGCCCGCGCCGCACTTCTCGAGCGCGAACGCCGCGCTCGATGCGTACGAGGCGAAAGAGGCGAACGAAGCGATTCCGGTGCGCGTGCGGGAGACTTCCGTCCGTCTCTCCCGCGACGGGAACCTGCCCGAAGTCGAGCGCATCGACGGGCGTCGCGCCGTGCTCCCGAGAAACCGTACGGGAAAAGCCCTTCCGCGCATTACGCCGCTTTATGCGGACGATCCCGCTCCGGTGGATGTCGGTCGTGCGTACCTCTACGCCGTCGACGAACGGGCCCGGGCCCTCATGGCCGAGGATGCCGACCGTCTGATGGAAGAAGGCTTCCGAGACCGCTATGCGGTCCGCACCGATCGGGACGGCCCGTCCCCCGTCGAAAACTGCCGGCGCCTTGAAGCGGAAACCCCCGCGATTCTCGATGCGGAGGCCGCCGAGCGGCGTGCCCGTCGCGAGGCCGAAGCCGCACGTGCCGGTAACGAGCCCCTTGACGATACGCCCGAAGGCACGCTCAAGGGTACGCGCGAGGTCGAAGCGCGAGCGGGTCGGAAGACGGAGCCCGTAGGGCGCTTTCCCTTTGCGCTTCTTCCGGGGAAGCGTCGCGTACGAGTCGAGAAGACGAGCGGGACGGCCTTTGCGGATGCGTCGCGCGCTTCCTCCTCCGGAGCGTCCGCCGAGTCCTCCGCCTCTCACGCTTCGAAAACGCCGAACGTCCTTTTCCTCACGACCCTCGTCGCCTCAATGCTTGCGATCGGGCTCGCCTTCACGCACCCCGCGACGCAGGCGACCGTTCGAAAGACCGCGGACATCCTGAAGTCGCGGGTGACGGCGGCTCTTGCGAGCGAATCCGCAACCGACCGCCCGCACCCCGCGATTCTCGTCGTCGACCGCGGGGCGGTCGAAGAACGGGCCGCGCTCGCGCGGCTGGCCGCCTCACGCCCCGGACCTCGGGAATCGCAAGAAACGAACGCCTTCGCATCCGTCGACCGTGCGGCCGTCGACCGTGCCCTCGAAGCGACCGCCGCCGAACACCGAGCGATCGTTCTGGACCGTCGTCTCGTATTGGCCGCCGCTCCCGAGTTCGCGCTCGAAAAGGCGTTCCGCCCCGAAACCGAAGACGCCCCCGCGACGGGTCTCGACGCCACGTACGAGGTGTTGTGTCGTCTCGGTCTCGAGAAGACGGACCCCGAGGCTCTGAAGCGTGCCGTGGCGGAGCACTGGTTCCCTCAAACGACGAAAGGCGGAAAAGCCGGAGCGATCGGGCACGCGTCCGAACCCGTTCCGGCAACGGCCGATTCCGCAAAGACGCTGCGCGAGCTCGCGGCTTTGCTCCTTACCGAAAAGTCGGAGTCCGAAGCTTCCGGGGCTTGCGGCGACGCGCGCCTCACCCCTTCGTCCGACGCCTTCGAGGGCTCCGAAGCCTTCCCGGGATTTCTCTCCGTGAAGTAAGTCCGAACCCGCATTTTTCTCTTTGAAAACCCGAAAAACCAACCCGAGAACATCCGTCATGACCCGCCTTCGACAAACCCGTCAAGCGAATGAAGTGCATCAGGCCCGCCAAACGCCTCAAGCCGTTGAATTCCCTTTCGGTGCGCCTTCCGAAACCGAAGCATTCGAAATTCCCGAAGCGGCCGAAACGTTCGGTGCGATCGAGTCGCTCGATTCCGAAATCTCGGCCGAGGCCTCGACCGAGGCCACTTGGAACGCTTCTTTGAATTCCTCCGGCCGCACGTCGGGCAGCGCGATCCCCGCGAAGCGCACCGCCCCGCGGCTCGACATCCGCGACGCGCGGCTTCCGGCGGAGCCCGCCCGGCAACGCTTCGAATACGCGATCGCGGCCTTTGCGGCGGGCGTTCCCTTCGAGCGGCGCCCCGCTTTCCTTCAGGACGCCTTCACGGCGGAAGCCCGAACCCGTTCGGCGGGGGCCGCGGACGTCGCGCAAGCGCTCCTCGGCTACGCGACCGTAGGGCGGGCGTTGCTCGCGACCCTCGATCTTTCCCGAACCGAAGCGCGCGAGCTCGTGACGCGCGAAATCAAAGGCGAAAAGATTCGGGCGACGCTCGATGCGGCGGAGCGCCTCGTACTCTGGTGGCGGCGCCGCTTGCAAGAGGTCTATTCGGACCTCTCGAAAAACAACCGCCCGGCGACGCCCGCCGCCGTTGCGGCCCTCTACCGAAGCCGCTTCGGGGACGCCGTTCCGCCCGCGTTGCGTCCCCGCCTTCACGCGGATGCGGGAAAAGGCTTCCACCGAAAAGAGGGCTACACGCCCTACGACGCGCACTTCGACGGGTCGTTGGTTCCCGCTCGCGCGCTCTGGCAAGTCGGGATCGTCCGCTTGGCGCGTGCCGTCACACCCGAAACGAGCGCCCGCATCACGACGATCGTCGCGGACGCGGCGGCCCGATCGGGAGCGACGGGGCGGGACCTCAAAGACGCTTCGGCGTTTTGGAATCGGCGGGCGACGACGCTCCTCGTCGACCGCTTCACCCCGGAAGTCCTGAAGCTCATCGACGACCTGCGCCTTACCGACCCCCGCACGGCCGTGGTGCTTACGGCCTCCGACGAACGCATTGCCGCCGCGCACGCGGGCGTGTCGCCCCGGGCCGCGGAGTTGGCCGACGAAGCGCGTACGGATGCGCCGCTTACGGTGCGCTCCGCCGCCTCCCGGATCGAAGCCTACCGCCGGAGTTTTGCGGACCGCCGCATTCCCATGATCGTCGACACCCACGGAGCGTTGCGCTCGATGCTGCGCGTCGACCGCCTTCCCGCCGTTCTCGAACACCGCCACGGAGGCTACGCGCTTTACATCCCGACGGGGGCGTTGCGCGATTTGGGTCGCCGCAAAACCCGAAGCGCCCCGGTACTGCCCGCTTGGATTCGAACGCTTGCGGAAACCCGCCTCATGACGCTTCTTCGCGACGTGATGCACGAGTGGACGCAGGTGGATGCGGCCCGGAAAGTTGCGGACGAAACGCGCGGGATCCTCAAACGAACGATCGATGCCGTGAATGCCGCGGAAAGCACCGATCCTTCGGACACCGTCCGGGGTCGGGAACGGATTTCGGTTTCCGTCCCGCTCCTTCCCCGCACGGTCGACCCCGCGCCGACCCCGGCCGAGATCGAGCTCCTCGACAAACTCGAACGCCTCGAAGCACTCCTCGAATGTCCGCTCCTCTGCGAGTCGGACCTCACCGCGCACGTTCCCGCCGAGGAATTGGAAGGGATCAAAGCCCGTCGCGCGGCCTACGTGGCGGCCCGCAACACGCTTTTTGAAACCGTACGGGCCGCGACCGCCGAACTCGCGGCCGATCTCGCCGCCGAAAAGCGCTCGGTCCGCGTGCTCCGAAAGCGCCTTCGCGACGCCCGCGTCGAGGCCGCCCGGCTGACGGAAAGAATGAAAGAGGACGAAACGCCGGGAGACCGCCCGAACCGCCGTACGGTCGGGCTCGCGGGGTTGCGCACCGTGCGCTTCAAACGGCGTACGGAGGCGGACACACGGAACGCCGACCCCCAAACGAAGAGCACGGGGAAGATTCCGGTCCCGAGGACGGGCACCGAGCGAACTTCGGGAAGCGCTTCCGGCCGAGCTCCCGGCCGGGCCCTCCTGCGGCTCGGCGCCTGCGTGCACGCGTTGACGGTTGCAAGAAAAGAGCGAAAGCGCATCGAAGCCGCTCGGGAAAAGCGCACGGAAGGACGAAACGTCGGCCGAAACGACGGTCGAATCGAAGGCCGCAAAACGCCCGGGACGAACGCAACAACCGCCGCGCAGCCGAATCGACCGAATCGAGCGACTTCTCGAGTCCCGTCGCCTCAAGACGAAGCGAGTCGTTCGTATCGGGAAATTTCCCGTAAATCGGGAGGCGCGTCGTGAACCCCGAGAAAATCGTTGCGAACCGCGAAGCGAGCGGCGATAAATCCGCCGGCGCTTTCGACGCGCTCCGCGTGCTTCCGCGCCCCGTCCTCTTCACCTTCCTCCTTGGGTCGGCGGTCGCAGCCGGGCTCGGTCCGACGAGGGCTTCTGCGCAAGCGTCGGCAACCGAGGGAGCCTATTCGGAAGCGTCGGACGGGTCTCTTGCGACGCCCGATCGCGTGCGCGACCTCGAAGCGAAGGCCCGGGCACTGGCGGACGAAGCGAAACGGCACCGCGAAACGCTCCTGAAGCGCCCGCGCACCTCCCGTGAAACCCCCGGGGCCTGCTCGGGACGGGTGCCGAACCCCGTCACGGACCTCTGTTGGTCGTGCATGTTCCCGATGATCTTGGGGAAGACCGTTCCCGTGACCGTCTCGGGGGACCTTCCCGACGTCGAAACGGATGCGACGGCCTTTTGCCTCTGCGGCTCCGACATCAACGTCGAAGGGGGCCTCAACTTCTCCTTTTGGGAGCCTCTGCGCACGGCGGAAGTCGTGCGTCACCCGTGGTGTTTCCCCTCGTTGGGCGGGATTTCCATGGAGGGTCCCGGATCGAGCGACCACGCGCGCACGAGCCGCACGGAAGAAACCCGTCGACGCACGGCCTTCTGGAACGTGCACTGGTACGTGTCGCCGTGGCTCTTCATTACGGAAGCCGTGGCCGACACGGGGTGTCTTGAAACCGCCCCCTGGGACCTCGCGTATTTGTCGGAGCTCGATCCCCTGTGGGACGACACGGTAACGTCGTTTCTTCTCTCCCCCGACGCGGCGCTCTTTACGTCCGCCGCTTCGGGCGGGGCGTGTGCGGTCGACTGTGCGGCGGCGTTGCTCGGCACCTCCGACAATGCGCTCTATTGGTGTTCGGGCTGTCAGGGGCGCGTTTTTCCCCTTTCCGGCTGGATGGCCGCGATGACGGGATCGCTTCAGGCCTGGCACCTGATGGCGCATCGTTTCGCACAAAAACTCACGCGCGAAGGGGTGCTCTTTTCGGGCCACGGCGCCAAGGGCCAGTGCGGTCCCTACCCGCAGCCCCTCTTTCAGAAGGACGTCTGGCGCACGCAACTCATGTACCCGGGCCGCACCGCGTCGGGCACGTCCTGCTGTCAGCCGCTCGGACGCTCCGCGGCTCTTCTCGGCCCCTACAAGACGAGCCCCGTGACGGGCGAAGACGGAGCGATTCTCCTCTGGCGCAAGCGCGACTGCTGCATGACGAAGAAAATCGACGCCGCGTCCGCGACCCCCGGTACCGAGGGCCTCGGACTCGGTCGGGTGCCCGAGGCCGTCTACCCGAAGCCCGCAAGTCGCGACGCTTTTTCGGCCCTTTCCGCGATTTCCGGTCCGAAGCCCCGTCCCGTCCCGCGCCCGGCCGAGGGCCGTGCGCACAACGACAACAAAGACGGCACGCCCTCGACGAAGCCGAACGATCGGAACGACCCCGCATCGCTTCTCCCCGAAATCCCCGAACTCGAAAGCCGCGACGGGTCGAACGGGTTCCTCGGGGAAATCCGCCCGACGACGGATGCGAATGAAGCGACCGGCACCTCCGACGCGACCGACGGTACCGAACTTCTCACGGACCTTCGTCGCATGCGGTCGGCCAAAGCTCTCTCGGTCCTCGCAACGACGGTCGTGCGGGTGACGTCCGCGGTCGCAGAGGCGGCGTCCGCCGAAAACCTTGCGGTCGGCACGGTCGGTACGGGCACTGAGGACGGGAACCCGCGCCGTCCGCAAGTCCGGGGAACGGTTGCGTACGACGCGTACGGCCGTCAACCCCGGTGCGACGCCCGGGTGTCGGTAACGGTGCACCCGGCCGAGGGGCCGCTTTACCCGCACACGGATCCCGACTTTCTGGAGCTCCTTCACGCCACGGCGCGACGGTGGGAGAAGTCGGGGCTCTGGCAGCAGGCGATCGACAAGGAAATCGCCGCCGTGCGCCGTGCGGCCGAAACACCGACGGGCGCTCGCATGTTGCCTCGCGAAACCCGCTCGCGCCTTCACGTGCGGCACGTCGCCTGGGAAGAACAAGACCGTCGGCGCTTGCAAACCCTTCTCGGTCCCTTCGAACGGCGATTCCTCTTCGTCGATGCGTCGGACCCCGCGCAACTTGCGTTTGCGGCACGACTTCTGAAGCTCGATGCGAAGACCTCGAATGAAGCCCCGAACGTAACGAACGTAACGAACGTAACGAACGCATCGAACGACGACTCCGTTGAGGACCTCGCGAAGCTCGCGCGCCTTACGGGCGCCGCGGGTACGTCGAGCGGTTCGACGCCCGAGAAGGACGCCCGAGGGCTTCTCCCGCTGCGCGTCGTCCTGACGGCGGGTTCCCGCCGCGCGGCCGAGCGTGCTTTGCCCGGCACCCGGATTTGGTTCGACCAAGGGGGAGCTTTGACGCGCCGCCTGGGGCTCAACGCTCTGCCCGCGTTCGTGCGACTCACGCCCGAAGCCCGCGTCCTCTTTCAGGGGGCCCTGACCGACGAGGGCTTTCTCACCTTTTCCGATCCGACGGACGCGGAAGGCGTCGCGAGGACCGAGTCGACGAGCGTCATGCCCGCACTCGGGACCCGATGACCCGACTTCGTTCGCGTTTCAACCGTTCCGTTTTGAGTTTCAGAGATGTCGATTTCGTTTTCCTTCTTTGCCGAACGCTTTGCCGCGTACCGCGCCCCGGCAAGCCTCCTCGTAAAGTGCGTGCTCCCGTGCGCGGGCGGTCCCGCTTCCGAAAGCAAGCAAACGCCCGCTTTCGGCTTTTCCCGCGCAAGTCGCGGCATCGCGTCGACGCGCGGTGCTCGCACGGTTCTTGTCAACCTCGTCGGCCTTCTCGGTCTCGTCGGTTTTGCGGGACTCACGGGCTTTGCCGCATTCCCGTCGAGCCCGGCCATCGCAGCGGATCTCTCAACGCTCCCGAGCTGCCAAGCCGACTTGACCGACCGCATCGGACCCCAAGCCTTGCAGAGCCTTCGGGAGGTCGCGCCCGACGGTTCCTCCCCCGAATCGCTCACGCCGCTTCGCACGAAACGCTCGGGAGAAATCGTCCTCTACGTCGACAGCCGGATGCCCGAAGCCGTGCTCCTCACGCTCGCGCGCTCGGCCGAGCGGCTCGGTGCGACCGTGGCGGTGACGGGTTTGCCCGTGAAGCCCCGGGAGACGAATCCCGCGTTTCGCAAGGAAGCGCTCGAAACGAGCGACGTCCTCAACGCCGAAGGAGTGCTCCCGCGCGACCGGTTCGAGCTCGGGAACCTTGCCGCGCTTGTCAGGGCGGGCCTCAACGTCTCCGTCAATCCCCTTCCCTGGGAAGCCGTCGAACGAAGCCTCAACGCAAACCGCGCGCCCGAAGACCGCGTTTCTCTTCCGATGCCCGCGCTCGTGGCGATTCTCGGCAACGCCCTCGAAGTCCTGCCGGGGGCGGTCGATCCCGTCTACGGGGCCGCACGCCTCGCGCAACGCGCGCGCGACCGCGGGGTGAGGGCTTACTTGCACGAACACCTGCGAGAACGCGGTCTGAGCGTGCATGAGGCGGAGCCTTAAAAGCCCTGCCGATTCTTTTTCAACCCGACTTTCCGCCCGCAAATCTCCGGCAACTTTTTCCCCCGTTTCCCCCATGACCCGTCGATACACCACAACCCAAGCCGACGTCATCGCCGGCACCGACACCGCTTCTCGTCCCGCTCGCCCGACGCGGGACGCCGAATTCGAAGCCGACCTCGCGGCCTTTCGCCGAGCGTCGCTGCGTCGCCGGCGCATCTCCCGCATGCTTGAGATCCTCGTCGGAGCGTCCCTTCTCGCGCTCTTCGGGATGCTCGTGGCCGGCATGATTCGGCCGAGTCTCATTCTCAACGACCCCGAGGAGGTGACCCGAGCGGCGGCGCAAGCCAAGGCCAAGGCTCAACAGAAAGCTCAAGACGCCGAAACGAAGACTCCTGCGAAGGCCCCCGCAGAAAAACACGCCTCGACCTCCCCCGAAGGCCGACTCGTCCTCTCGAAGGCCTTTTCCTCAGTCTTTTTCGCCCGGGTTCCCGAAGTCCGAGCCGCGATGTCGGCCTCCGACGCCGTCACGGCCGCAAACGGCACGCAAGCGCCCGATGCGAACGACGTGATCGGGTCGACGTCGACCGCCGAAATGCTCGGAGGCTTCGGTTCCGGGGACCTCGGTCTCGTCGAAGACCAAACGAAGCTCTACCAAGGCGGCTACGGATCGCTTTTCAACCCCGCCGCCGACCGCGTCGTCGTCTGCCGCAACGAAAACGATCCCGAGTGCCTCGCGGTTCAGGAGCTCGACCACGGGTTTCCGGAGCGGCCCGAGATCGACGATTCGGTCCTTGAAGACAAAAACGACGTCATTCACGATCAGGTCGCAGAGGTGCCGGGCGTCGGGCACACCGAAGACTGCTCGCAGTTCGTGGTGACGACGGACCCCGTCGAAACCACCGAAACCTGCCGCCCGGGCGGTTGGTACGTGACGAACGACTGTACGTCGGGGTGGCGCGTCACCGTGGGCGAAATCCTGACCCGATGGACCTGTACGAATTCGCTCGCCTTTGCGACGACCCCGGTCTGTCGCATCCCCGCGTCTTTGGAAACCACGCCCGAAACCACCGAGCGCTGCTACTTCGACGCGGACGCCTTGGCGCCCGTCTCGACCGTGAAGGAAACGACGAGTGCAACCGCAACGGGCGTCTGGCCCGCGACGTGTCGCGCGACGCAAATCGTGGAAGAAACACTCACGTGCGAGAACGTTCTGACGGTGACGGTCACGCCCGAGTCCTGTTCGCTCGGGGAAACGACGACGTCGACCACGACCGGAGACTCGTCGCTCTTTGACGACGGTTGCCCCGGGGCGGACACCGCCGCGGTCACGACGACCTGCGCGAAGCCCTCCCTCTTCGGTAAAAGCTTCGCGTTGAAAGTGAACGGCGGTTACCCCGAAACCAAAATCACGGGGACGACGACCCGCGAGATTGCGGATACGGCCTCGCCCTGCCGCCTCAAGGTGACGGTGGCGGAACACGCCTGCAACGGGACCGACTGCCTCGTGCGCGCGACGATCGACGTCTACTACCGCTCGGGATCCGTGAACGACTGGAAGGGATCGATCGACTTGCGCCACCCCTACCGCGGTTACGACGCCGATGCGGGTTCGTCGACCTCCGACGCGTGGGAAAACGGCTGCGCCGCGCTCGAAGGGCGGATGTCGGCAAAAACGTCCGAAGGAAAAACTCGATGAGCCGCTCCGCCCTCTCGTACGAGAACCCCGTCGAAGTGAACGCCCGCTTTTCGGAAAATTCCGAAGACTTCGAAAAGTCGGTCTCGTCCGCCGAATCGGTTCCGGCCCCGGTTCTCTCCCAACCCTTCGAACGCTCCCGGCTCTCCGGCTTCGCGGGATGGGCGTGCTCGGCTCTCTTGGCCCTCGGGTTTCCCGCCGGCCTCGCCCACGCACGCGACTGCACGGAGGTCTCGCGTACCTGTGTCGACACCAAAGACCGCGTGATCAATGGCGTTACCGTACACCGCGACTGCTGGCGGTGGGAAAAGAAGTTCCGCTGCACGCAAGCGTCGCCCGAAGCGAACCGGTGCGATGCCGCGCACGTCCCTGCTTCCTGCACGATCACGAAGACGACCTGTACGAAACAGAGCTCGACGGGCGAGTGCCCGGCGGTGGAAGCGCAGCTCCTGTGCACGACAAAACCCTCGGGCCCGGGGATCACGGCGGGGAAAATCGAAGTCTCGATCGCGTACGAGACGAAGACGGGTGCGCCCGTGCCGATCGAAAAGGTTGAAAAAACGGAAAACGTCGGGGCGGACGGGTTCGAGCGCCTCCTTCGCAACGAGCGAAGCGAAAGCGGACTCGGTCTCCCGTCGTCGTCTTCGTCGTCTTCTACGAGTTCGAAAGCCTCGTCCTCCGACGACGGCTGCCGCGTCACGTCCGAGCGCTGCATCGATTCCGCCCCCCGCGAGATCCCCGTCGCAAACGCCCCGGGCGAATACGTGACGGCAGCCCCCGCCTGTTGGGTGAAGGAGAAAACGATTTCCTGCCCCTCGATCGACGAAGCCGCTTCGTGCTCGAAACTTGAGAGCGCCGGCTGCCGCCGAACGGGCGAAAAGACCTGCGCGCAGAAGGTCGGAGGCACCTGCGTGCGGTGGTCCGCGACGTACGTCTGCCCCGGCGTCCCCGTAACGGGGCCCGACATCGATGCGGACGACACCGTGGACGTCCCGACGGGAGGCGTGGTCGAAGACGGCTCGCAGTGCGAAGCCGCGGTCGATGAGGCACAAAAGGAGGGCCTCTCCTGCACGACGGTCTCGAAAACCTGCGTCAAAAAGGGCGGCAGCGTGACGGTCGGGGGCGTGACGACGACGCTTCCCTGCGCCGAGTACGAAGTCAAAATGAACTGCACGGCACAAGGCAAAAACGGCTGTGCGGCGCTCGAAGCCCTGGAGCGCGACAAGACCTGCCGGCGCGAAGGGGACGCGGTGTGCGTCAAGAAAAACCCCGACGGCACGTGCCGCGAACGGAAAGCCACCTACGTCTGCGGCGAAGGGGTTTCCGAAGACCGCCCCCCTGCGGGCGGCGACTTCGTCGATTCGGAAGACACCTCGACCGCGGAGCCCGTCGACACGTGCGGGGACTACAAGAAGGACCCGAGCTGTTCGCTCTCGAACTCCGTCTGTACCGACGGTCCCGGGATCAAGTACGTGAACGGAAAGCCCGTCTACAAGGACTGCTGGCAGTCGACCGACACCTACGTCTGCCAAGCCTCGGGGGAAAACGAGTGCGCCGAATTCGAAAAGGACCCCGCGTGCGAATTGCAATCTTCGGGCTGCCCCGACGGAGAGCCGAAGTGCGAGCGCCCCGTGAACGTCTATGTCTGCGAGCGGGAAGGGTCGGAAACGGCGGTAGGCGAAACCTGTCAGGGCGAAGCCTGCATCGCAGGGATCTGCACGCCCGTCGATTCGGACCCGAACGAGGATTTCGCGGACGCGGTCGCAGGATTCGAGATCGGTCGTCAGGGGTCGATCTACGGGGACGTGACGGGAAATCGCTTCTTTCAGGGGCACCTCTCGACCTGCAAAGACCGCGTGGGGGCGACCTCCTGTTGCCGCACGGAAGAGGTGTCGGGCACCTCGAACGCCGGGGGCTTTTCGATTTGGCTGAGTTTTGGGCTGCGAGCCGGCTGGGAAGCCGTCAAGTACGCGGGCTCGCCCTACGTCTACGACATTCTCTCCAACTCGGATTCGACGAAACAGCTCTTGAATTCGCTTTACGGGTCGGCCGCCTCGGGCGTTTACAACCCGAGCTTCAGCTGGTGGGGCGTGTCGGTCACCTACTCCGCCGCGGAAGGCTTTGCCTTCGACTTTTCGCCCGCGGGCTTTTTGGCGACCGCCTTGGCGCACTTCTACGCGGGCTACCGCTCGTGCGACGCCGAAGACCAACGGACGGCTTTGGAGCGCGGGCAGCGGCTCTGTCACTACGCGGGAACCGTGTGCGAGAAGAAAGCGGCCGGCAAGTGCATCACGACGCGTCAGAAATACGTGTGCTTCAACTCGCGGCTCGCCCGCATTTTGAACGAACAAGGTCGCCCGCAGCTCGGTCGCGGCTGGGGCACGCCCGTCAATCCCGACGTGCGGGGTTTCACGCAGGAGGAGCTCGAACTGCTCGACTTCACCGCCATGGACTTGCAGGAATTCGTCCGCGACGTCATTCACGAGGCGATCGAAGGAGCGGACGCGGGGCGAATCGATCTTGAAGCCGCCTCCCGACGCGCGCAGGAACGTGTGGATGCAATGCTCGAAGGCGTGATCGGAACAACCGAAGCCATGCCGGGGCCGACGGGCAAAACGCGGGATCCGTCGACGCCGCCCGCCGATGCGCAAGGCCTCATGCATACCGGGGGAGAGTCCGGATCGGGCGAGACGGCTTGGTCGCACCGGACGCGACGCTCTCCGCTCTCGGCCGAGGCGCTCCTCCCCGGCACGCAAGCCTTCCGGAGCCCCGCTTGGGAGCACCCCCTCTGGGGCCCCTACTCGCTCGAAGGGGAAATCGCGCGGGGAGCGCGGGCCATGGACGCGGAACGCCGACGGATCGACGGACTCGACGCGAATCCGGGGTTTCGACGGCCCGCCGACTTTTGAGGTCCCTCCTCCGAGAACGGCTTCCGGCGGCTTCAAGCGGCTTCGGAGGGTCTTGAACGGACGCCTTCGACTTCTTTGATTTCCTTTGATTTTTTGAGACTTCTTCCGATGATTTCGACTCTTTGCGGGGCCCGAGGGCTCCGACACCGACGAATGTTCCTTGCGGGCATTGCGGGGCTCCTCGCGTGCTCGTGTGCGGCGATGCCCGCCGGAGCCGCGGCGCTTTCGGGGCCGTCTTCGGGCGCTTCTTCCGACACCTCGGCGGGCGTGACCGCCTTCCCGGCCGTGACCGAGGGTCCTTCGGGTTTTGCCGCATCGTCCGTTTCCCGGGCCGGTCCGGATGCTCGGAACCGATCCGCATCCGACTGGTGGACCGAGGACGTGTGGCAGGACCCCGACCGACCCTTCCTCTATTACGGGAACCCCGAGGAGGAGGAAAAAGCCGCCCGACGCCGCTTGGGCGTTGCGGACGGGAAACACGAAGAAGAAGGTCGGCACGTGCGTCGGGAAGACGACGAGCACATTGAACGTAAGGGGGCGTCCGTCGAGCGGCTCGATCGCGTCGAGGAAAACGCTCCGCGGAAAGAGGACGGGCGAAAGGCGGCTTCGCCGACGCCCTCGATCGCTTCTCCCCTCAACGACCCCGAGCTCACGTCCTTTACCACCGTAAAGGGCCTGCGCGCCGAAGTCGAACGTCGTCTGGAGCGCGCGCTCATGGACCCGACCCCCGAGCACGTCTCCGCCTATTTGGAGGCCAACGCCTTCATCCTCGGGAAAGCACACCGCTTCCAGGTTGCCTGGGAGCGCACGCGCTTCGCGCAACCTCAATACGACTGGACCGCTTCGCACCCCGTCGCGAACTTCGCCACGGCCGAAGAAAACGAACGCGTGATGCGGGAGAAGTCCGTCTTTTTGAAGTCCCTTGCCGACGAAGCGGGAATTCTCTTCGTGGTGCGCGCGGACGACCCCTTGAGCGAACTCGCGGCGCGGTCGCTCGCGAGCTTCGCGCGCACGAACGGGATCGAAGTGCTCGTCGCATCCGACCGCCCCGTCGCCTACGCGGGGCTGCCTCCCTCGAAACCCTACAACGCGCTCGTCGCGTCGTTGGGGCTCACGCGCCTTCCCGCCGCCGTTCTCGTTCCCAACCCCGCCGTGGTTGAAGCGCGAACGCTCTCGCACCCGGCACTGCGTGCGAACCCCCGCCCGACCCTCTTTGCGACAGGGGTGGTGTCGGTGGAAGAGCTCGGCAGCCGCCTGATGCTCCTCCTCGCGCCGCCCGCCACGGAAGCAACCGACGCCGTCGCCGCCACCCGAAACGGGCGGGCGCTGACGACGGGAGAGGCGTGGCGAGCCGAAGCGTCGGAGATGTCCGGAGCTCCCGCGAGCGAGCGCCTCAACACCCGCGAAACGCTCGACCGCAACGACTTCGCGCGTTCCCGGGCGGCTCACGCCGAAGTCGTCGGCGAGTTCGCAGGTGAAGTTTCGTATCCGACGGAGCGCGTGCAATGAGGGGGGCTTCGATGACGGAGGAACACGCGAAAAACCGTACCGATTCGATGCGTGACGTCCGACCGGATCGAGCCCCTTCGGAAATCAACGCGAAGCCTCGGAAGCGCATCGGTTCCGAATCGATGCACATCGGAAATACCTCCGTCGCCGCCCGGAAAGTCATCTCTTTTGATGGACGTTGAAACGACCGTTTCCCGTTCTTTTCAAAAGTACTTTAAGACGCTTTTCGCAGAGCTATCCGCATTTCTTTTATGAGCTATTGAGAACTCTTTTCCAAGCTTTTCGAAGAACTGTTTTCCACCTCCAAACAAAACCTTTTGAACTGCTTTTTCCATCGATTTTGTTTGTTTCGACGTCTTCCCGTTGACACCTCATCGACAGAACTTCGAGGCATTCATTCTGCAAATATTTCGACCATGTTGTCCGACCTCTTTCCCTCATCTCACACGTCGCCCGCAGCGACGAACCTTCCCGTACGACTCCTTTCCTTTCGGGAGCTTCAACCCGTGTACAACCTTCGTCACGGAGACCGAACGGGCTCTCGAATCGACTGCCGACACCCCGTCCGATGCGTATCAAGCGGTACCCTTCGATCGTCTCAAGTCACGCGTAACTATTCCGACACTGCGATCATTTCTCGGTCTTCCGTTTCCGACATCGAACGCCCCACACATACCGAACTTATGTCCGATTTTTTATCCGAATTTGCAAGCTTTCCTTCGATCTCTTCCTACAGGCTTTTTAAGAGCCTTTTAATTATGCATAAGACCCCGCTCGGAAAAGCGTTTTCTTTCCCGTTTCGATGCTCTTCAAATGTGCGCGGCGCGAGGGGTGAAAGCGGCGGAACTTTGAACGTGAAACCCCTCTTCCGGACACTGCGATGCGTGCTTTCGTCGGAAGGAACGGAGAGCCTCGTACGCGCCTTCGAGCGCACCTTCGAGGGAGGTCGGTTCCTTCTCGGCGTCGCGCTGAGCGCGTGCCTTGCGCTTTCCTCTCCCGCCCGCGCGGGCTTTTTGGAGGACTACTACGACTCCGTCGGCGCTCAGGGGGCGGTAACGCCCGCAGGGGTCTACCAGTCGCAGGGCCTGAGCGTCGCAACGGGCGGCAGTTTCGTCGTCAAGGTGCCGAGAAAGGACTTCACGCCCGTTGCGATCGAAGCTCCGCACCTCAAAGCGGGCTGCGGCGGGATCGACGTCTTTCTCGGGGCCTTTGCGCTCCCCTCGCGCGAGGAGTTCGTGAGTTTCTTGAGAAGCATCGGGAGCGCCATGCCGGGGCTCGCGTTTCAGCTCGCACTTCAGTACCTCTCGCCCGACCTCAACGAACAGGTGACCTCCTTTCGCGACCTCATCATGAAGATGACCGAAAAGTATTCGAACAGCTGCGTCGCGGCTCAGACCGTCATGCAGGGTGCGGCCGAACTCTATATGTCCAACCGTCAGGAGCGCGCGAAGACGAGTCTCGTCGCCTCGGGCGAAGTGTCGGACGCCTCCGAAGCCGACCGCGTCACGCGCACGGACGGCTCGAAGTCGCTTGCCTCCGCCCCGAGCCGCAAGGACGCAAACGGCAACGTCGTCGAAGACACCGAACTCAACCTCACCTGGAGTCTCTTGAAGGGCGGGAAGTGGGGCTCGAGCGTCGATCAGGAGACGCTCGAGACGATGATGACGCTCCTCGGCACCGTCATCTACACGAAATCGGGCACCGGTGAATCCGCCGTGATCGCCGACCGCACGATCGGCGCGCGCGACATTCTGAACGACCTCTACGGAGCCGTGGGCGAAGCGAAAACGAAAGGGAAGCGCCTGGTATGCGACGAACCCGTCAAGTGCCTGAACCCCCGGGAGACGGACGCCTCGGACCTCAACCTCGTGAACGCCGTCTACGAGGCGGCCGTTCGCTACCGCAAGAGCCTCGTGGAAAGGAACCGCGCGGCCGTTTCCGAGCGCGACGTTCTGCTCCTCGGGAACGTATCGAGCCTGCCCCTGATTCGACTCGTTGAAGTGTCCTCGTCCCCGCGCATTCCGGCTCTTTCCGATCAGCTACTCCGGATCTATTCCGAAGCGGCCGCGTACGAAGGGTTGACGAGCGCGCTTTCCGCCCTCACGGACGACGTGCGGCGCTTGATCGAATCGTCCTCGGCCCGCTCCGCCTCGTCCGTCAACGAGCGGCACGCGAAAAATCTCGAAGACCGCCTCAAAACCGTCACGGCGGAACTGCACGCACGCGAATCGCACCTCTATGAAGCGATGAGTCGAGCGCAGGACTACGCCCTTCAGGTGGAGCACATCGAGCGGTCGGTCTTCGGGACGGCGGCCGTCAAAACGGTGACGGCGCTCCCCGCGATGACGGGAGGTGCGCGATGAGCGCGGCACTCGACTTTTACGCCTACTGGAACGGCTCTCAGGTGGCGGACGTCTTGCAGGCCGTGGTCGGCATCGTCGGCACGGACGGCTACCGCACCGGGATGAGTTTCCTCGCACTTGCCGGGTTTCTTACCGTCATGACCGTTGCGGCCGTGCGCTGCCGCGGCGGGGACGTCATTCGGTGGTTTGCGGCGACCGTCTTCTTTTTCTTCGTGGTGTTCGTCCCCAAGGTGAACGTGAACGTGCACGACGTGCGGGCGATGACGGTGAAAACCGTCGCGAACGTCCCCATGGGACCCGCGTTCGTCGCGTGCGCCACGTCCCAAATCGGGAAGTGGACTGCGGAACTCTTCGAGACCGCGTTCGCGGACGTCGACGCCGCGCGCTTTACGAAGTTCGGCGCCGTATTTCCCGAGCGGGTCGTGGCGGCCCTTCAAACGACGGGACCGGTTTTGCCCGAAACGCGGGCGCTCCTGAACCCGTTCATCGAGCACTGCATTGCGCCCGAGATTCTCGACTCCGACGCGAAACTTGCGGCTCTCATGCAGAGCACGAACCTGCTTTCCACGGTGAAAACCTCCGGGTGGCTCAACCCCGCGCGCTTCTTCCTGCGCGAGGACGGCACGCCCCTCTACTGCACCGATGCGATTTCCGTGATCGAAACGCAATTGAAAACCGTTGAAATCCCCGCGCAGGAGCGAAAGCTTCTCGTGCGGCTCGCGGACGGGTCGGCGACGGACGCCGTTTTCGAGACCGCGTTGCGCAAAGCCGTTCCGGAAGCGGAAACGCTTCTTCTCGGGATTTCGCGCTCGATGTCGGAGAGCCTCGGGCATGCGCTTCTCATGACGGAAATCCCCAAGGGACTCGCCGACTATGCGGGAACCTCCGCCGCAGGTTCGGGCGCTGCGGCCTTTGCGGCGAGCATCGAGCTCTCGAAAGCGCAGGCGCATCTCTCGACCGAGATCTCCTTTCGGACGATGGGCGAACTCGTGAAGGTGTATCTGCCGAAACTTCGAAACCTTCTCGAAGCCGTTCTCATTGCGGCTTTCCCGTTGGTCTTTCTTGTTCTCGTCGGTCTCGGCTCTCAGGGCGGAGCGGTGGCGCGCATGTATGCGGTCCTCTTCATTTGGATTTCCCTCTGGGCGCCGCTAGCGGCCGTCATGAACCACCTGATCGTGCACATGGACGCCGAGCCCATGAACCGGCTCGTCGCGGAATACGGCGGAACGACTCTTCTTGCCGCCGACGCCGTGCGCGTTGCGGGCACCACCTCGCAGGCAATGGCGGGTTACCTCATGATCTTCATCCCGATCATCGCGTACGCCATTGCGAAGGGGTCCGAAATGGGGGCGGTGTCGCTCGCTTCCTCCGTTTTGTCGCCGGCAAACTCCGCCGCTCAGGCGCAGAGCTCTTCGGCCGCGATGGGGAACGTCACGACGGGGGCGAACGCGCAGGGGTCGACGACCCTCGGAACGGTCACGACCGGAAAGACCGACTATTCGAACGTCTTCTCGTCGCCCGACACCTCCCGCACCACCACCCCCTACGGGTCGGTGACGCGGGACTTCTCGACGGGGGACGTCACGGCCCTTCAGGTCGTGCGCTCGGACCTCGGCGTCGAATCGTCGAGCGCCTTTACGAACACGCTCTCGAACCAGAACATGTCCTCCGCCACCGCGTCCGTCGCAAGCGGCGCGACGGTCGCAAGCGGCTCGCAGCAGAGCTTCTCGACGGGGTCTTCCACGTCCGCCGCGCACAGTACCGATACGGGCACCTCGTCCGTCGTAGCACAAAGCGGGCAGACCACCTACTCGAGCGGCTCGACCTATGCCGAGTCGATAGACAACCGGGCTAGCTCGGGCTTCGGGCAGAGCGGACGGGTGGATGAGAGCTTGGGGGTGAGGACCACAGGTTCTGCCCAAATGACAAACTCCATGAGCGACATTCTGAATCAAACCCGTCCTGATGCTTCGAGTGCCCTGGTTGGCTCTGGCTCTGAAGCCGCTACTGTTAGTGGCTCGATGATCCCCTGGAGTAGCAACCCTGGTTTGCTTGGTGCCGCGCCTCAACAAGCAACTACCGCCAGCAAACGCGGGACGTCCATTCAGTTCGGGAAGCTCTTGGAGGCCGATTCCGCACTGTCTGCCCAGACTGGTGTCTCTCACGACAACTCGGCCTCGACGAGCCAACTCACCTCGTCGGGCAACTCGTGGAGCCAAAATTCCGGCTTCAACCGATCGGACACGGAAAGCTTGCAGGACGCCTTCCAAACTGCGAGCCGGGCTCAGACGTCGTCTTCGGACAACGCCTCGACGACGGATACGCAAAGCTTCAACCGACAGGAACAGACCTCGTCGGGGACGAACATGTCGACGGGCTCTTCCGAATCGCGAAACCGCTCGGGTTCCGTTTCGACGCGTACCGCGTCGGATCCGATGGTGCGCGATCGCGTCATCGATCTTTACGGCTCTCCGGAAGAAGCGCTACGCGGCCTCTCCACCGCGGAAGGCCGTCGTGCGCTCGGGCGCGATCTCGGGTATCGATCGAATGCTGAGGCCGATGCTCTGCCGCACTTGAGCGAAGTGAAGACTGACAACGGCAACAGCACCTTCCGAGCGGCCGAGACGCTTGCGGCGGCGGATGCACGCAATGCCGCCGTGGAACACGCGTCGGCCGTGCACGCCGTTGAGACCAAGGGAGCAGTTCAGGCTGCGGCCTTCTCAGCACCCGTAGCTGCGCAACGAGGTGACGAGCACGCCACGAAAAGGGATGCCGTCGCCCTCAGTGCGGGTGCATCCAAGGTAGTGAGTGCTTCCTTTCAGGACGAGATTGGATTTAAAACCCTGATGCAGGTGGGCCTCTTCGCCGGCCTGACCTACGACACCCCAGGGGAACGCTTCAATGCTCTGATGACTCAGGCATCCGATTCTCAAGAACTACGGGCGAAGCTTATCGAAATCGGACAAGACCCCAACACGAGCACTGAGTCAATTCTCGATAAATTTCAATATGTTAAGTAAATCAGAATCGTCCACGGCTACGACGGAGAAGATTGTTGTGCTGGGCAGTCATAAACCAGAACTCGCTATCGGTCATTTTCGACCGACTGCCCTTGGGGGAACGGAGAGTAACTGCCCACAGCCACGGGTACTTGACCATCCACTGCTGCGCAGTCATGCGGGGGCCGATCCGCCCCGCGCGGCGCAGGAGGTTCGGGATCCGCGTGAACTCGAAAAGCTCCCACGCGTAGAAGACCGCGAGGAAGGCAACGCTCCGAAAGGGCGACTGCACGTAGGTGGTGTCTTCGGTCTCGGTTTCGACGTTGAGAGTAACGAGGTGATCGGTCATGGGGGCTTCTCCGTTTTCTGAAATTATCCCGTCCTCAATTTTGTAGCCCTCGGGTCGGGCGCCTTCGGGAGGCCCGTCCCGCAACGATCTTTCAAACATTTAATTCAAATCAAAACTCAAATCATGCGGACCGACGGTCCGCCCTTTGCCATGGAACCCACCGAAGCAAAAGAAATCGCCCGTCAAATCGGCTTCAAGAATTTTCTCGACCTCTCCTCGGGCGTGAGCCTCACCGCGGTCTTTCGCGAGGCGGGGCTCGCCGACACGCCCGCGGTCTACCTGCTCTTTGACTCCGAAACGAAGCGTCTCTACATCGGACAGACGAAGCGCCTCCTCAACCGCTACGCTCAGCACGTCTACGACGGGCGCACGATCGATTACATCGCCTGGGTCGTCTGCCCCGTAAAGCAGCTCGACGAGAAAGAAACCTCCTACATTGAGCGAGCACTCGCACTCGGTTACGACCTTGTGAACAAAATGAAGATGCCCGCCTTCCGGACGGAGACGGCACCGTACGATGAAATCGTGCTCCCCGTGCGCCAGGACGAGCACCTCAAAAACGTGGGACTCGGGCTCTTCTCCGACATGCACCGCGTGCAGCGCGTCTTCGAAGGGGCGGACGCTCAGCAGCAGGAACGCTGGGAGCGTCTGCGGGAACATCCCCGTCACAAGGAGATGCTCGAGGCCGCCCGCCGCTACATCGAAGTCTCGATCCCCGACTATCGGGAGACGGTCGGGAACTTCTGGACGCTCTTCGTTGCGCCCGCCTCGAAGCGAAACGCGGTACTCCCCTGCATTTCGATCGTGACGGGCCCCGTTCAGACATTCGAGATCTATTGCTACAGCCGCTCGAAGGAGGCGTGCTTCGTGTCGATGGAGCTCTCGGCCTACACCCTCTTTCAAGCTCCGTCGATGCTCGCCGACTTCCTGCGCGTTTTTCCCTGGGCGGATCTCGTCTGGGGCGAGACGCCCCTTCGAAGCGGCATGCCGCTTCCCGAATGGCAGGAGCCCACGATCGAGGAACTTCAGCAGTTCCTGCCGCTTCGCCGCCCCTACCCGTCCTACGAAGATCGGACGGAAGACATCGTGAGGCCCGTGAGTCTCGCGCGCCTTCGGCCGCCCGTGACGCTCACCTGCACGCTCGAACACTTCCCCATGATCTTCGAGAGGTCCCTTTTGATCGAGACGGCCGCTTCAAGCTACGCCGTCGCCTCGATGCGCTACAGCCGCATCGTGCATCCGGAAAACCACAATCCGATTGCGATGGCGGCGGTGCTTGGAGAGGCAAATACTTCAGAGTGAGCGCTCACCTTCACCCTTCTCCGAACGGCTCACCGCTCGGCGGATTTTGGGTAGAATAAGGCACTGTGTTTACCAATGCGCCCGCGACAAACCTCGCGGGCGTCTCCCTCTTATTTGGAGACATAGTCGTGCAGAAACGTACCGTGTTCAAGTTCGCGCTCGCGGGCGCCGCTTCCCTGATGCTCTCGGCCTGCGGCAAGGAAGAAGCCAAAACCGCGGCTCCCGCCGCCTCCGCTCCCGCTTCCGGAGCGGCTGCCGCCAAGGCGGACGGCCCCCTCAAGGTGGCCTTTATCTATATCAGTCCCGTGAGCGAAGAAGGTTGGTCCTCGCAGCACGACTTCGCCCGCCGCGCGCTCGAAAAGCATTTCGGCGACAAGATTTCCGTCACCGCGATCGACAACATTCCCGACACGGCCGACGCCGAACGCGTTCTGCGCGACCTTTGCAACCAGGGCAACAAGCTCATCTTCGCGACCTCCTTCGGCTATATGAACGGCGTTCAGAAGGTGGCGCGCGAATTCCCGGACGTGAAGTTCGAACACTGCACGGGCTACCAGACCGCCCCGAACGTGGGTGTCTACATGGGTCGCTTCTACGAAGGCCGCTATCTCGCGGGCCGTCTCGCGGGTGCGATGACGAAGTCGAACGTTCTCGGCTACGTCGCCGCCTTCCCGATTCCCGAGGTCGTCCGCGGCATCAACGCCTTTACGCTCGGTGCGCGCTCCGTCAACCCGAACGCTCAGGTTCGCGTCGTGTGGACCTCGTCCTGGTACGACCCGGGCAAGGAAAGCGACGCCGCCAAGTCCCTGACGGGGCTCGGTGCCGACATCCTCACGCACCACACCGACTCCTCGGCCGTGGCGCTTGCCGCCGAAAAGCTCGGCGTTCAGGTCATTTCCTACAACTCGCCCATGACGAAGGCGGCTCCGACGAAGCTTCTCGCCGCGTCGGTTCCCGAATGGACCGCTTTCTACATCGATCGCGTCAACAAGGTGCTCGACGGCTCCTGGAAGTCGGAATCGACCTGGAACGGCGTTGCCGACAAGATGGTCGACCTCGTCGCCGTCAACGATGCCGTCCCGCAGAACGTCAAGGACGACGTTGCCGCCTACCGCACGAAGCTCGCGAACCGCGAGTTCCACCCGTTCACGGGCCCGATCAAGTCGAACGAAGGGAAGGAAATGATCCCCGCCGGCAAGACCGCGACCGACAAGGAATTGCTTGAAATGAACTGGCTCGTCGAAGGCGTCGTCGGGAAGTTGCCGCAGAATTAATCTCGAAAGGTTCGATCGAAAGCCCGATCTGTTTTGAGGTCGGGCCCGTCCGAGCCTTCCGGCGGAAAGAGGCCGTGCTCCGTTTGGAGTGCGGCCTTTTTCTTGGGCCCGCATGTTGCGCTCGCTTCGTTCCTGAAAACGCTCACGTTCCGGGAAAGCCATCCTTGGCGGAAACCTCACCTTATGGGAAAATCCCCATATTGTTCCTCGTGAGGAAGGAAATTCTGATGACGAAGCGCACTCCCTGGTCCGAAGAAGAAATTACGCTCGCGCTCGCGCTCTACTGCGTGACGCCCTACTCGCGCATTACGCCGCACACGCCAGGCATCGCGCGGCTGGGCGAACTCTTGGAACGCACGTCCGGGGCGGCGTCGATGAAGCTCGCGAACCTCGCCTTTCTGGACCCGGCGGTCGCCGCAAGCGGTCGCAAGGGCTTTGCCAACGGCTCCCGCACCGACAAGGTCGTTTGGGAGCGGTACACGAAATCGGGCGACCTCACGCAGCTCGTCGAAGACGCTCAAAAGTTCGCAGCGAAACGAGGCTTCTCGCTTGACGAAATCCTCGGGGACGCCTCAACGATGTCGATGAGTCCTGTGGCCTTTGCGCACACGGAGACGCCCACGCTCCTTCCGGGCGAAACCGAAGCGATGGCTCAAATGCGCATCCGGCGCGGTCAGGACTTCTTCCGCCGCACCGTGCTCGCGAAGACGGGCGGCGCCTGCGCGATCACCCACTGCCCGATCACGCAGTTGATCGAAGCGGCGCACATCCTTCCCTGGTCGGATTACCCCGAGCACCGGCTCGACGTGCGAAACGGCATCATGTTGAGTTCCACCTTCCACCGGGCCTTTGACGCGAACCTCTTTGGCATCACGCCCGACGGGATCATCGTCATTTCCGACAACTGGCTCTCGAACTGTGGGGACGAGCGGCAGCGGCGCTACCTCGACCAAGTTAACCATACGAACGTTGACTTCGGGGACCGCTTCCAGGTCGATCGCAGCTTCCTCGCTACGCGCTTCGACGAGTTCGTCGAACAGCACGGCTCGAGCCATAAGGCCTGAGGCCTGACGACCTTCGACATTTCGAGTCTTCTACGACGCCGCTTGCCCTATGATCGATCCCGAAATCGCCCTCATCGTCCTCGTCGCGCCCGTCGTCTCGTTGCTCGGATGGGCGACCTCGTACCTTCCCGAGTCGTTCACGTTCCTCGAAGCGAACCGCAACGTGGTCGCCACGGGCCTGATCGCGCTCGGGACGCTTGCCGACGTCGCACTCGCCTTCCTGCTTCTCGTTTGGGCGCTCCGGCGCGAAAAGTTCTCCGTGAGCGTCTTCTCGTCGGTCGCGTTCGCGGCCTACGCGGGCGCCCACCTCTGGGCGTCCTACGTCTTCGTGACGCTCGTTATCTTGGATTGAGTCGGCCCAGACGCCGAGCGCCCGGTGCGATTACGGCGTCACCGAGATGCAAGGCGAGTCTCAGGACGTAGCGCCCGTCCGCGAGCCTCTGAATCGCCGTTTCTCCCTCTCGCGTGGGCGCCTTCGCCCACACCCGATACGTTTCCATCAGAAAATCCCCGAAGGCGCTCGACGTCGGCTCAAAGACGATCCGCGTCCCGTCCGATTTCGTGAGGACGAACGCCCGACTCTGGCGCTCGACGCCGTCCCAACGCACGTCGGGCGTCGCCCCCGCGTGGAAGGCGAGCAGCATGGCCCGCACCTTGTAGCGGAGCATCTCCACGACTTCCGCCCGACGGAGGGCTACGTCATCCGCCCATCCGAAGTAAAGGCGGTTCGGGCTCTTTTCTGACGCGAACACGTCGGCGAGGCGCTCGACACACGCCATCACGGTCAGCATGCGCCCGACTCCGCACGCGTCGTGCACGTCACGCGTGTCGTGCGCGTCATGCGCGTTGAAAAGCGCAGTTTCGCCCGACTTTCCGGGCATCTTTTCAGGCGCCCCATCCGCCACCGCAAGGAGCAACGCCGCCACGAGTTCCGGGCCGCGCGAGTCGATGAGGCGCAGTGTCGCGGTGAAGTTCGGCTGAGCCTGAAGGAACTGAAGCTCAAACCCCGCCGCGCGTAACGCCTGCAAAAGCGCTTCGCCCTCCGATTCCGCGAGAGCGAGCGCCTCGTTCCCTTCCTCAAGGGTGAGCGGTCGGTCCGCGCGTCGAACCTCAAACTCAAAGGTCGATGCGTCACTTCCCGCTACGAGCGTTTCGCGTCCTTCGAACGGGCTTCGCACCGAACGTACCGAGGCATGCAGGCTTTCTTTCGCGATCGCCTTGGCGACGCAGTCGCCCACAAAGTCACGCTCGTGAGTACGGTTTTCCGGATGCACTTCACCGTCGCAGAGCGTCGAGAGGCCGAGAAGCACCCGAACCACATTCGGGTCGTCCGTCACAACCTTCGTATCGACCGTCGCCTTTTCGATGACATCGAACACCTCGCGCGTAGCGCGCTCATGTGCGGTCTCGGTCCCGAGCGCCTGACTTGCGTCTTGGTTGGAATCGGTAGTCGGAGAGTGCTTCGTGCACGTTGCGAGTTTCGTCATTTTGCATGCCTCCCAGGAAAGCCATCACGCTGTCGGGGCCGCGCATTTCCACTCGGCTCGTCCGTCGAGCGATCCGTCGGATTCCCATCGGGTGAGCGGTCCATGTAGCGTGCTTTTTCTAACGTCGAGGTCGATTGTGCCGGATCTCGCACGGGTAGTCCGGGGTCCGCGGGAAACTCGGTCAGCGCCGGCGGCGCGGTCTGTGTGAACGACGCAGGGGGTGCTGAGCGGGACGCTACCTGCGACAGGCCGATCATCCACCATGGACCCCCGACACCCCGAACCGATCGGCCGCACAATGTCTCGAAGCCGCGTGCGAATCGCGCCCGCGAGGCCGCCCGAGAGGCCGCTCGCTCAACGTCCGCTTCCGCCTGCCGCGCCAACCTTTTCGAGGAACTTTCATGACTCTTGCCGAACACCTACGCGATTTCATCCATAACGTGCGCATCGGATTCGCCCGTTGGAAAGTCGCTCGCGAGCTGCGGAAGAAGCGCCCCGACTTTTTGACGAAGGCCTCCTGCGGCGACCTCGAACTGCTCTGGGAACACATCGACGGGATGCCGACGGGCAGGACGGTTTTCTTTCCGCCCTCGGGCGTTGCCGGCATCGTCGCGGGCATGGACGACCAACTCGGGCGCGACGACACGCCCGACCGCCTCTTTCCTCCGATTTCGAACCGCTGGAAAGACGAAGAAACGCCTGTGACGCCCGAGGCCATTCGGGCGGCGAACCTGGACCGCATCCGTGCGTTTGGATTCGTCGAAAACGGGCTCTTCACGGCGAACCCCTCGATTCGGGGCTACGTTCTCATAACCTTCGACGACGAGACGGGCGAACAGGTCCTCATCCTCGTTCCCGTTCGCGTCGTCCTCGAGCGCCTGCGCATGGGCGAGGACTACCGCAACATCCCGCCCGTCGAGGGCGAAAACGGCATCGACTGGTGGGCGGAGCTGCGCCGCCGCTACCCGAACGAGACCTTTTGGGTGCCGAGGAAATACAGGCACTGAGCTTGCGCCGGTTCGAAACCGGGAAGGCGTGCCCGCTCGTGCCTGCTCGTGCCCGCTCGGACCCCGTCGCCCCCGGCGGACGCGGGTACCTTCTGGAATCGTTCACGTTCCTCAAAGCGAACCGCAACGCGGTTGTAGCGGGACTCATCGCGCTCGGGGCGCTTGTGTACGTCGTACTCGCCTTCCTGCTCCTCGTATGGGCGCTCAAGCACGACAAGTTCTCCGTGAGCGTCTTCTCGTCGGTCGCCTTCGCGGCCTATGCGGGCGTGCACCTCTATTTTTGCTCCGGGCGTCCTACGTCTTCGTGACGCTCGTCATTCTCGACTGATCTCCGCCGGAGCCGCTTCCTTCCCGATCGCCGGGCGGACCGAGACCGCCCCGCCCGCCATAGCCCCCTCGCCCTCCTCGACCCCCGACACCCCGAACCGATCGGCGGCACAATGTCCCGAAGCCGCGTGCGTATCGCGCCTGTTACGCGCCCGCGAGGCCTCCTTCCGTTTTTCTTCGTTTTCCTTCTTTTCGGCATGATCTCAAAGTTTCCCGCCCGAATTCAAGAACTCATCCGTCGGGTGAGAGTCACTTACGCTCGCTGGCGCACCATTCGGGCTTTTAAGCGAAAGAATCCTCAGAAAGTGCGCCGGCTGAGTACCGGCGGGATCGAGGTCTTATCGTTGCATTTCGATGGCATGCCGACCGGGCGGACGGTGGCCTTTTCGCCCCTCGGCATCGCTGTGATCACAGCCGGCATCGACGACAAATTCGGGCGCGACGACACGCCCGACCGCCTCTTTCCGCCGATTTCCGTGCGATGGAAGGACGAGGAACTGCCTTCGACCCCCGAAGCCTTGCGCGAAGCCAAAGTCGATCGGATCGTTGCGCTGGGATTTTGCGATCGGGAGCGGATCATCACGAAGCCCGCGATCGATGAGAACGTCCTCATGACGTACGACGACGAAACGGGCGAGCAGGTCATGCTCATCATTCCCATCACCGACATCCTCGGGCGGTTGCGCATGGGCGAGGACTACCGCAACATCCCGCCCGTCGAGGGCGCCGAGGGCCTTGACTGGTGGGCGGAGTTGCGCCGCCGCTACCCGAAGGAAACCTTTTGGGTGCCGAGGCAATACAGGCACTGAGCCTGCGCCGGTTCGAAACCGGGATGGCGTGCCCGCTCGTGCCCGTTCGCACCCCGTCGCCCCCGGCGGGCGCGGGATACAATCGAAGGCGATTTCAATTTTTCGGTGCCACCATGAACGACGCAGATCTCGACCTTGTGAACCTACGCATCAACGGAAAACACTACTCCGAGGTGGACCTACAGGACGACCTCCCCATCGACGACCGGAAGCGCAAGGAACTGATGCGTCGAACTCAGAAGATGGCTGCGCTGAAGGTGCAAAAAGGGGAGCTCGACGAACTCTACGGGTTCCCGCCGACGCAGCTCTCGGAAGCGGAAGTTCAGAAAATCGACGACGAATTTCGGCGCCTTCTTCGCGAGCCCATACGCCTCGAGACGGGCGAAGAAGAGCCGATCACGGACTCCGCGTCGCAGATTTGGCTCTTCGAGTACCTGTACCTTTTCCTCATGTTTTCGGACAAGAAGGACTGGGACTTCGCGTGCGAACAGTACGCGAAATTCGCGGGCCCGGAGCGCATTTTCACGCACAAAGGCTGGTGCGACATGATGCTCGCTTGGCTCGAAGGACGTCGGGATTTCGAGGTGCCGCCCACGACGACGTTTCGTTTTTGGGATGAGCAAGGCATCACCGACCGCTTTCTTCCGCCAAACTTTCCGATGCGCTCGTGACGAAGTCCCGACCTCGGCTCGCTTGACGGCTTGACCGCGTGACCGCTTGACCGCGTGACAGCCTGACACTCGGGGACCTTTCCGACGGAGGGCCTCCCGCGCGCCGAAGGACTGCGGAAAGCGGCAGGCACCGGGGCGACCTCGTCGCCGACCCCGTGCCGACGCCTGCGGACGGCAGAGCGTCACGCCTCAAAAACTGCCGACGGCAACGTCATCGGTCGACTTCAAAGGGGACGAAAATTCATGAGAGAATTTGTGGCACGCATTGGATTGTTCTTTTGGGGCTTTTGCACGACGTATGCCCGTTGGCGAACCTGGCGCGCGCTCGTCAAAAAGCGGCCCGAACTTTTGAGGAAAGTTTCGACGGGCGGCATTGAAATTCTTTCCTACAAATTCAACGGCATGCCGACGGGGCGCACGATCGCCTTTCCCCCGATGGGGATTGCGGGAATCGTTGCCGGCATCGACGACCAACTCGGTCGCCGAGACGATCGCTACCGCCTGATCCCCCCGATTTCGGAGCGCTGGAAGGACGAGGAACTCCCTGCGGCGCCCGAAACCATTCGGGCGGCCAACCTGCACGGGATCGTCGCTTTGGGCTTTTTCAGGAAGGGCCGCATCATCGACAATCCGACCGTTCGCGATTACGTCATGGTCAACCACCCCTCCTTAAAAGGAGAGGCTTGAGCGATCAGGCCGGTTGACCAGCCTCAGTGATCCGAAAGGAGAACTACGTTGCAGTTAGGTTACAAGACCCGCCCCGGGGTGCTTCCTCA
>ENA-OWPP01000949-OWPP01000949.1-human-gut-metagenome-genome-assembly--contig:-NODE-949-length-28646-cov-3.785912_pt1 | contig 28646 bp, 32 predicted proteins | sample MGYA00248265_ERZ651848 | MGnify/ENA primary metagenome ERZ651848 (study PRJEB26924, sample SAMEA4378233) | human gut metagenome | biome: human gut; feature: human-associated habitat; material: faeces...
TCTATAAAAATAGATTTAGCCTCTCTTACCATATATGTCACCATATATTTGACCGATTTTGCCCAATTTTCATATACCATATTTCTATGGTAGGACACCCTACATTTAAGCGTCATATTGTGTATATTAACAGGTATATCATATGTTGTACCATTTAATTTATATTTTACTATTTGATTACAAACTTTGAATATCAATTTCTTATATAAATTTAAACTCTGATGTTCTTTAAATACAGCTATCCACCAACAATTATTAAACCATATGTATGAACCAACATCCATATCAGCATTTTTATCAACTAAAATTTTCTTTTCATCATAAGCTGATTTATCATTGTTTGTAATATCATTTATATTTACTCTAATAGTTCCATTCTTTTTTAAATCTGGAAATTCACCATTTTTAGTATATTGAACAATATGAGTGGTTAATGCTTCATCCATAACCTGTTGAAATCTATATTCAGCATCTTTTAACAAAGATTCTTTACAATTTAATGCTCTTTGTGTTCTAATTTTATATCTTTCAAAATAACTCATTATCCATTCACCTTTTTCCCTTTGAACGAATAACGATTAATCCTATTTCTAAATTTATAAAAACTATCATTATATAAAGTATTTAATTTGTCTAATAGATTAGCGGGTGATTTAATGTTATAATCACTAGTTGTAATTATTAAATCTATCATTTTTTCAGTATTTATTTTTGGTTTTAACCAATATAAAATCATACCATCAGCTAATATATATTGTTCATTTAATGTTAAATCTTCTTTAAACGAACTATTTTCTATTGTTAAGTCTTTTTCACAAATATCAAACATTGAAATAGCACCTTCTAAATAAATTAACATTAGTTCTTCAGCTAATTCTTGTTCTAACTCAGCTATTACATCTTTGCCTATTTGTGCTAAAAATCGTTTATAAATATCTTGAACAGAAGTTGCCATAAAGCACCTCCTATCTTTCATTTTCACCTATTAGCAATTGTAATCCTAATAAATTACAAAGAATTGTTTCTTTACTACGAGGTAGTATATATTCTTCAGTTGCATCAAGGTATATAGCTTTACAAGCAATTCTTTTAACATAATCTCTTGATTCATTTTCTAATTTAGATTTAAATTCGGCATCAGAACTATCAACTATAAATTCTTCAAGGTAATCATATCCAGCTTTATCATAATCTTTTAATTTTAAATATTCCATTATATCAACTAAATTGTATTTTTCATTATAAACATCAGTCATAACTAATACATCTTTTGTGAAAAAACCTTTAGCATCCCTTACTACTTCTTCAAGTTCATCTAAAGTTAATACTGTATCTTCAGAAGGACTTAAATCAAAATAAGGTATACCAGTTTTTCTACTAACAAAATAAGCATTACCATCGGATATATTTAATACTTCAACTTGTATCTCACTAGCTTGTTTTCTAAGTTCTATTTTCTTTTCTTTAAATTGTTGTCTTCTTGATACTGTTTTAGTTTTTGGTTTTGTTTCTTCTACAACTTCTTTAGTCTGTGTTTCAGTTTGTTCTTCTGCTTTTTTCTTTTCTAAATCAGCCTTACTTACTCTTGCCATTATTAATCTCCTCCTATTTTATATAAGTCCCCTTAATAAAAAGGGAACTGTTATTAATTATTATATTTATCAAATTATGCAGATATTTTTATCATTGCAAAATGCATTGCTACTGGGACACCAACATGGACAAATCTTTCCATTTCCATTTCTAATTGATAATCTTTTCTAGCTAATGTATCATTAGAATCTAATATTGTAACTCCACCCTCGTATGTAACAACTGCTAATTTACCATTTGCATCTGGAACAGTTATGATTAGATAATCATCTGGTATATGGAATTTATTATTTTCAACATCATAATATTGAGTTAATTCTACACATCTTGTACCTTCAAATAATTTTACATAACCACCATTTCTTCTATCTTCATTATCTAAAACATAATCATTTCCACCAGAATTAGGTATAGTTGCTAATGCAGATTTAGTACCTAATACAACTGGTTCTACACCAGTAGCACCTTTAACTTTAGCTATCATTTGTTTTAATTTGTCACCAACACCATCAGCATTTGTAGTAGCTTTTAAATTAGTATTAACAACATCATAAGCATCAAAAACAGTTTGTATAACCATCATTGTTACTGTATGATCAAAAGAATCTTTTACTTTATTAACTAATTCAGTCCAAGAAACTCTACCAGTTAAAAATTCAAATGCTTCTTCATATATTTTGATGCCTAATCTAGTCATTTTAGTGTCTAGTTTACTATCATGTAATCTTTGTCTATCAGTCATTCCAACACCAGTTGCTATTTGACTAACTTTAAATAAGTCTTTATTTTTAACCTTATAAGTTTTCTTATCACCAAAGTCACAAGACTCAACTAATATATATCCACCTAAGTCAGTTAATTTTGGTAAGTTTACTAATGGTTCTAAAACTTCTTCTAATAATTCATAGAATCTAACTTTATTTTTTTCAAACCATCTATTCATTTTTTCTTTTCTTGCAGGTGGTTCACCTATTTCATTTATTATAGCCTTTCTTATCACGTCTTCTGCTTCTGCAACTGAATATTTTATAACAGTATTGTTATAACAGTCGAAAGCAGTTTTTTGTAAATCAGTCATGTTTTCTCTTAACATAATTTCCTCCTATTTTAACCTATTTTTCTATTATTAATTAATATATTCCCATTATATGAACATTATTTTATAACAATCTTTTTTCATATATTTTCTAACTTCTATAACTTGAGCTATTGCATTTTTTTCAGTACCTTCAGCTTTAGCTAATGTAGTACCAGTAGCAGTAGGAACTAATACATCACCAACAGCAACTTCACCACTAACTAATGCTTTTTCTATAGTTACTCTATTGCCTTTTTCTAATAAGTAACCTCTAACTAATTCACCTTTTTTATGTTTAGGTATATCACCTGATAATACTCTTTCATCATATCTATGATAATCAGAAGCTATTAAACAATAAACATCACCAAAACCATCAGTTAAAGCAACACCTTTTAACGCTTCTCCACCTAAATCAAAATTACCAACTTTACAGTCAGCTAATCCGCTTATTTTAACGAATCCACCATTTTCGCAGTCTACATCTAATTTAACTGAAACTGCCATTTTGTCATTTACATGATTTAACTCTGTATACATAATATCCTCCTTATTTGTTTAATAATTCATTGAATAAACCACCATAAGGTTCATCATCTGAACCTCCATTATCATCTATTTGTGGCATTTCTTCTTTTTTTTCTTCTTTTTTACTAAATGTTTGTTCATTTTGTTCTGCTAATTTTTTCATAGCATACATATAACCTAATTCTTTTTCATAAGCTTTTAATTCTAATTCATAGTTTAAAACTTTACCTTTTAATTCAGATATTTCTTCTTCAGCTAATCCGAATTTAGCAGTAACTTCTTCAACTTCTTGTTCAAACTTAGCTCTATCTGATTGTAATTTAAATTCTTTTAATTCATCATAATCTTTCATTGATTCTAATTTTTCATTAAGTGCTATGTTTTCTTGTTTTAAACTTTCAAATTGAGCTTGTAACTCTTCATATTTTTCTTCTAATTCGTTTTTCTTTTTCTTGTCGTCTTCTTCAGTTTTTTCTTCATCCTTTTCAGGTTCTTCTTTTTTATCTTCTTCATCCTTTTCAGGTTCTTCTTTTTTATCTTTTTCATCTTTTTTATCTTTTTTATTGGCATTTTCAACAACAGTTTCTTCTAACGAATCATCAACTTGAGGTTCTTGTTCTTCGATAGCATTTTCAACTACTTGATCTTTTACATTTTCATCCATGTTCTCCTTTTCACCTCCTCTCAATTCTTCACTATATGCTAATTGCATATCTTCTACAGTCATTGTATCTTCATTTGAAAAATAAAATTCACCAACAGTATTATGCATACCTGTTTCAGCACTTATAATTGTTGTTCCCATAAGTTCAAATTCCCTTATATCTAATATATTGTCATCATTCATTTTAGCATCATTACAAAGTAATTCAGTAGATATATTAGATACACAATCTTTATCTAATAATAAATCTTCTAATTTATCCATATAATGCTTCCATAATAATCCAATAGCATAAACGTAAGTTCTTCCATCTTCTTCTTCAGTAAATATTTCAGTTGATTCTGGTATAAACCCAACAGGTTTTTCTAAATGTGTTGTAGTAAATTCAAAATCACCATCTTTATTTTTTTCTAAATCAAAATCCATATCGTGATTTCCTATTTTATAATTGCCATCAACATCTTTATAAACATGGCATAATATTGGTGTATTTCTAACAGTTTTTTCTACACAATTCATCATAACCTCTTTGGTAAATTGTGTTCTATTTTTTGATTCGCCATCATGCATTAATTTTAACTTACATCTAACGAATCTACTGTTGTTATTTTCCAAATCAAAAGATACAATTTTACCTTGTACTCTTTCTTTCGTCAAGGAAGGTTTCCTCCTTTCCATAATTTTGTATATAATAAAAAGAGATTCAAATAAATCTCTTAATAAGCTAAATTTAAGTTTGTATTTTATCTTTATTGTATTGTTCAATTAAATCACTTAGTTCTTTGCTATTCATAAATATCCAAAATTGATGTTTTGAACTTTTATTAATACCAGAACACCATGATATTTGACCATTTTTACATAAAAATCTTTTTAAATATTTGTTATAACATATAAATATTGGTTTCATTTTATTTCTCCTCCATTTTGCAACGTTTTGTTGTTTGCATCCCTCCATTTTGCGAGGTATTAATTATCATATTCCTTCTTAATTTTCACTTTATTATAACTTAACCACCCTATGTTTATATGAATAACTTGATTGAACGTAGTGAAGGTAATTTATAACGATAAACGAAAAATTAATCTCTAAAGAAATATGTATCAGCTACCCAACGTAATTTCTTAATGTCATTTCCACTGTATACAACATATGGATTGATAAAATAAAAGTCTTTATCATCATTAATATTATAAGCAAATAATTTATATTCTCTACCATTTACAGTAACATAAAAATTTCCTAATTCTTTTACTAACCTTCTCAAATGACCTTTTCCATCTTTAATGTTTAATAATTTACCAATCTCAGTTAATGTCATTGGTTTAGCTTTGTCTTCCAATACATCAGGATCATGACATATCATATTATTAGAATAATGAACAAATGGTATTAATTGATATACATTAGCCAAAGTTTTATGTTTATTAGTTGGACATCCTTCATATAACTCTCTTATTGTATTTATAAATAATCTACAATAACTTTGTTTAGTTTTATCAATATCTTCAACTTCACCTTTGATAAAATATTTAGTGTTCACAAAGTAAGATTTGTCCAATTCAAACATTACGTCATTTTCTTTCATGTTATTTAAAAATTTTCTAAAAGCCGTATCACCTAAACCCAATACACTTTGAATTTGTTTTCTACTCATTGGTACATTAGATGAAAATGTTCCATCTTTACTTCTTTCTTTTATAGTCAATAATCCCTTTTGTTCATAATCAGAATAAGTTGCTAAATATATTATTCTGCTAATATTAGCTTTATCTAATCCTAATTTATTAAATAATAATTCATTTTTAGCATAAATCATATGGACAAAACCTCCTAACACCTTACATTGTTTTCTTAATTGAATTTTATTATTTAAAAACATTTGTTGCTCTGGTGTTAATACCTTTTTCTTTTCGGCTTTTAGGATTATTTCTTCAGATCCATTTGTTTTGATATAAGTTGTTCCTAATACTTCACCTGTATCAATATTTATTGCTTGTACTCTTTCATAAGTATCTTGCATATGCTAGCCTCCTTGTATTCCTTGTTTCCTTATTAATTATTATATTCAATTTTACAAATGTATTTCATTACTAAATAAAATTTCCTTTTTATCATTTTCACTAAATGTTAATATTCCATCATTAGCAAATACATAATACCCCATCTCCTCTTTTAACAATGTATATTTATTTGCTAATAATTTATTTTTAACATCTTCACTTTTAACATATAGAAATAATTGTTTCAATTTTATCTCCTCTCTTTTTACGTAATATTTTTAAATTGCGAACTAAGTGGGTATTAAAAAAGACTAGAATTTAATCTAGTCTAATGTTGCTATTTTTGTTTGTTCTTTCTTTTTCCCAAATAAATAATAAAAATATTTATTACAAATTAAAATTGTTGGTATTTCTATTAAAATAATGATACCACATAACAGAAAACTTTCACACAGTTTATATTTAAATAAAATATTACCAAATAATTCATATTCTAAAAGCCTTATAATTTCAATAATTATATTATTTGTACATAATATAATTATTGTGTTAATTCCTAAAAACTTCAATAATTTTAAATTATGTGAATTCATTTTTTTAAATAATAATATTATACCTAAGGAACCTGTTATTCCACATATCAAAAATAAATATATATTATTTAACTCAAAACCACCTAATCCTACAAATCCATTAAATTTAAAAAGTAATAAATTAATCATATTTATAATTATTATAAAAAAATAAGAAAAATCTTTCTCTTTTACATATTTATATATCATATGTCCAAATGCTATAAATACAATAGCAACTCCACTTTTAAATAATACTCCTAAAAATTCAGTATTCGTATTATTTCCTAGGTATGAACATACAAAATAAATTATAATCGAAGATATATAAGCTATCTTATTTCCAAAATTAATTATAATTAAATAAAATGTTATCTCAGTGATAAACAAACAAGGAATAAACCAAAGAGAATCTACCCCTTTTAAAGTAATTATTCTTGTTAAATTTGTATATATACAATCTAATACATTTCCATTACTTATATACTTTAATATGCTATAAAAAGCTGTTAAACATAATGAAAAAACAGTATATGGTATCATTAACTTTAACAATTTATTTTTTATTATATTTTTTATTTCATTCTTTTCTATATGTTTATATGCTGATAAAAAACCCGAAATAATAAAGAACAAAGGCATATTAAAAGAACTTATCCATGTTTTTATAATATTTTCATCTCCCATACTATGACTCAAAATCATAATTAAAATTGCAAATCCTTTTATTGTATCTATATAATTTAATCTTTTATTCATAATTTTCCCCTATGTTTTTTATCATATTATAGCATAATATCAAGTTTTAAGTAAATATTCTGTTATATGTATCTAATCCTAATTTTCTATTCTGTTACTAATTCATCATAACCTGCATCTACTAATATTTCTTTAACTTTTGCTTTTAATAATCTAGGTACATCTTTATATTCCTTTTTCCCTAACATTATTTGATTTGCCCATAACATTGCCATCATTTTAATTCTCCTTTCACTTATTGATATACTATTTCACTCATTTCTAGTAAGCAATCTGTAAGCATTTGATTTTCTTTTTGTAACTGTTTTATATGTTCCTCAAGTGTTGGCTCTTTAACTTGATTTTGACTTTCTTGTCGCATCTTTTCAAGTTTTTCTATTTCTTCTGCTGTAGCATCTCGGTATATACCATTTTCACATACTCGATACATTTACATCACCTACTTTCCGTAAACTTCGTATTGTAATCCACTAGCCAACTTACAATCATTATATAAATATTTTCTAAATTCTATTTTCGTTATTTTTCCTTGTATTTTATTGGAATACAATCCAAATGATTCTGGACTAATTCCAGTAGCTTCTGAATGTCTTATAAGGCTCGCAATTTTGTAATCTGCAAATGAACTAATTTTACATTCCAAATTTCTCAGTTGACTATTATGTATAGCTTGTGTTGCTCGAACTAAGTTTACGTCATTCACAACCACTTCAAAATGCGTAGGTTCAGTTGCTCCAGATAATACTATTTTCTTTATAACTATTAATATTTCGTTCAGACTAAATGGATTTCCATTTGAATCTGCTGTTATTACTACTGATGAACATTCTTCCTGCAATGTATCTGATTTTATCAAAGTCCATTCTTTTTCAGAACTTCCACCAGTGCCACTCGCTCCATCAGCCCCTTTTGGAATCCCCAAATTCAGTAGAGGACTATCTACAGCTCCAGTAATACTCGCTGTCGCACTACTTCCACTCTCAAGTGTTGTAACTGTTCCTATTTGTAAATTCGGAGTTGCTCCAGTATCTCCATTGTCTCCTTTCCACTTATACCAAGTGTAATTTTTTGGATTTGTTGGAGAATCTGCATTTGTATCAACACTTAATCCTATATATGCGTTTGGTGTATCTGACATTTGCCCCGCTAACTGTGGCGCTCCTGTACTTGAATATTTTATATGTAAATACTGGTTTGTACCCCCACCACTTGATATAGGAAGTGTTATCCCATTTCCTATTTTTTCTCCATTTGAGTTCACAAGTTGAAGTAAATTAGTAGTACTATCTAACGATAAATCAGTTGGTTGTTGGTTCGCAATATCTTTAAATTGTGAACTAATTTCATTAAATTTTGTAGTTGCAGATTTTCCACTTCCGTCTATAACTAAATCAGGACTTGTATATGGGTAATTAAATCCGTCTTTTCCCTTTCTTGTTTTTATATTTTTTGTCATTTATTTCCCTCCTATAAATCATCATCTGTATCAGTATAATATAAAAATCCATTGCCTAATTCATGTGATTTTAATCCTTTTATTTCTACTGTATTTTTGATTAATCTTGCATATAATTCTTTTTCAGATGGATTTCTATCCCATTGATAGATAAATTTCTCTTTTAATAATGCTAAAAATCCACTTACAATAGGTGTTGACATAGATGTCCCACTACATTTACACCATTTATTACCTTCTTTATATGTTGATGTTATATTAGTTCCAACAGCACATAAGTCAACATAAGTATTACTATTAGAATAAGGTGCTATTCTTTTATTAATATCAATTGCACCAACATTAATTACTTCTTCATAACAAGCTGGATATTCAAATTCATCTGTATTAGGATTACCATCGCCATTATTCCCAGCTGAACAAACAATACTTATTCCTTTGTTAATAGCTTCTTTAACGGTAATGTATAATTCGTTAGTATCTTTAGTTGCACCTAAAGACATATTAATAATATCAACTCCTAATTCAATACCCCATTTTAATCCATTAATAATGCTATCATATGACCCATTACCTTTGTCATCTAATACTTTACCAACATATATTTTAGAATTAGGAGCTACTTGTAATATTTCACCTATTACAAAAGTCCCATGTCCATTATTATCTTTGTAATCTATTTCATTAGTAAAGTTTTTACATTCAACTATATTTTTCTTTATGTATTCATGTTCCGAATATCCAGTATCAAGTACTAATATGCTAATACCTGTGCCTCTCCAACCTTGGGATTGAAACTTTTCAATATTACTTACTTGCATCCCTTTACATAAAAATTTATCCATTTTATACCCCTCCTAGTTTTGAGATTCAGATTGATTTGTATCACTCGTCTCACTCTCACTTGCAGAAGGTCTGCCTTGATCTAAGTCTTCAGATGTAGCAGTATGTGATGATAACATAGGTGGCATAAGTTCATCTATCCCCATTAGTTTTTCTTGATTAAGAATACATAAAGCTTCGTAAGGTTCTAGTCCTAATGTAGCTAAATATTTTAATCGTGAGTCCCATAATGCTATTGAACTTACTGCTAATTTAATGTTATCGGCTTTATTAAATCTATTATTATCTATAAAATATAAAATGTAATTTTTTAGAATTTTATCATTTTCCATGTAATTATTCCAAAATATCTCAAACATTTGAAGTAACTTTAATGGAAGAATTGAATCTAAGATTTGTCCGTACTGAACGGAAAGATTATTTGAACGTGAACCATTAAATATTTCAGATGATATACCAGCATCATCATAAGCTCTCTCTTTTACATTGCTAGTATAAGATAGTTCTTTACTTTTATTGTCACCTAATGATTCAGAGCTAACAGTATAAGGAGTTGTAACAACACCGACACCAACGTTGTCCCCAGCTCCAACCGCATTTTTTACTGCTTCATGATATCCTGTTGCTTCATCATAATCACATAATATTTCGCCTTCATCATTAAGTGGTAATTTTTGTACTACTAATTTATAATTTGAAAGTACAGCCCCATCATCTTCTATTTTAGCTAACTTATTTAATTTAACTAAATCCTTTATCATAGAAGTATAGTAAGGCAAACCTTTAGTTTCCATATAATTAATAGTAAACCCCCAAGCTTGATTACTTGTTATTTGATACCAATGCTTATGATAATTTTTATCTTTTGTAATATCACTATCTTCAGCTTTTTTTCTTATTTTTCTAAATTCTTGAGGTAAAGAATTTAATTTATCTTCATCATAACTTAATAATTTAGGTATATTGATTGAATATTTACCAATACCATTTTTAATGTTTGTTATTTTACATAATTCAGTAGGTATTTTTAATATATCAAAATTACCATTTTCAATATCATCATAAATATAAATAAATAATTCTCCTGCACTTAGTAAAGAATGCATCATCCAAGGAGCATTATATTTTAATTTATAAGCTTTTAATCGTTTACAAGCCTTTGGATATTCTTTATCTAATTTTGTTTTCTTATTCACTTTTAATACATCAGCAACAAGAAAATGGTCATAAGTTAACATTGAAGATTTATATATTAATATTTCTTTTAAAATACCACAATTAGTTAATAATCTATCATGTAATAATTGTAGTTTTTTAGCATTATCTTTAGGTCTTTCTAATATTCTAGCTATTTGTTCTGGTGTAAATGTACCATATCGTTTATCTTCTAATTCATCAAAATAACTAATATCACTTGCTATTTTCTTTGCAAAATCGACCATAGTAAATTTTTCATCACTCAAAAATCATCTACACCTCCTTTTTTTAATTGTAAAAGAACATAAATTTACTTTTTCTTTTTTTACCTTTTTTATATTTTTCATTTTCTATTAATTCAGCTAAATAATTAGCATATGATAAACTTGAATATCTATCTTTTCTATTTCTACCTTGCTCCCTCACAGCTATATTTCCTTTATCTCTAACTTCATATACTAAATTTAAAGTTTCAAATACAAATTGTGATGTTTGTATAAAAGGTGCTATTTGAAGTGCTGAATATTCAGGATCTGTAAAGAATTTTTTATCTTTTGTATAATCTGTTCTTTTTTCAGATTCATCTATTAATAATCTTATTTTTCTTGATGCAAATGCATTTTTTAACCATACGCAACAATTATTATTACTTGTTTCTGTTGGTTTAATAGCATAGATTACAGGCAAACCACCTTTACCCATTTCGACATCAAGTTCATTTTCTTTAGTATTTCTTTCATATATTGCAAATGATGGATAATGCGCATCTGCAATTTTATCATAAGTATCTTTCATTAATTCATTTAAAACTGCAAAACCAGTACCATTGTAATCAATGATTATCTTATCACATTTAAATTCAAAGAATAATCTCTTAATCCTCATAGCCTGTTCTTCAACATCTAAACCATTATATGATTCCATATGTACAACTTCTCTAGTAAATCCATTTACATTAGGGATTAATCTCATTAAAGTATATATAGAGTTGTCATTATTTTTACCACCCATAACAGCAACGTCTATACCCATTATCCTAATTTCACCTTTCATTTTAGGCATTTGCTTTCTTTTTTTCTCTTTTTCTTTTTCATCTCTATAATCACTAACAGTCATAGGATAAAATGCTGTGTTTAATACTCTACAATTATTAATTTCATCAGATTTAAAGTATGAATTTTCTGACTCCCCAAACCATAACAATTTGTAATTAACGGTAAGCTCTTTATCTTACCCTCTTATAGTTTCCTATAAGTTTAGACTATATCTTCACCTTCGACTTCACTCGCTAAGGGTCGGTATTTCATGGAAGAATTATTGCTTGTCATAGCTCATCTTCTAGTCGTTACGCCTTCTAACTACTTTCACTGACTTTCATTAGATTGGCTCGGTATTAGCATATGTTGGTTTAAAAATGATAAAACTATATTTTCTAATGTTCTTCTTTTATTGTAATTAATTCTCAATAATATATAATTATTATCCTCACAATATTTATTTTTTATTTCATCGTGTTTTTTTACTTTTTCATAATAATTTTCACCATAATATTTATAATCTACTGATTCAAAATGTTGTTTTCCATCATATTCAATGAAATATTTTAAATTGTGATTTTTATCATAAATTCCAAAATCAAATCTTAAATAACCACCATTGATTCCTCTCAAATCTTTAAAAGCACATTCTCTTTTAAAATCAATGTTATATTTAGTTAGTATTTCAGTTATTTTTTCTTCTCCTTTAGAATTAACTTTACAATGAGGACATGATTTATGCTTCAGCAATACTCTAGCTTTTCTTTCAAACACATTACCACATTTTAAATGTTTAAATAAAACAACATCTTCAGCTTTGGTACATTCACTTAATACTTCAAATTCACCTTTTAATAATTCAGATAAATATAAAGTATCGAAATTTGTTTTTGCACCTTTACAATAAGGGCATCTTGCTTTTCCTATTGCTAAAGTATATGGTCTACAATGCCAAGATTTCCCACAATCTCTACAAGTTATAGTACATCTTGTTTCACTATTAATGTAATCATCATGAATCATGTATTCTTTATCAATATGAGGATATTTCTTTAAATAATCTTCTTTACTCAAATATAGTTTTTCTCCACTCATTTTTATTCCTCCCAACACTTAGCCTTCACCGAATTAAGCCGATTATTACACACATATTTCTATGTGCTGTGGCTAATGGTTAACCACAATACTCCATATCATAAGCTACTTGACCTATTTGAGCCTTATCTTCTTCTATTTTTTCTTTAAGTAATAAATCATGATCTAGTGAACATATGTAAGGTATGTCACAAGCAAATGAAGGTTTGCCTTCACACATACTTTTCACAGTTGTTTCAAATTTATTGTAACTCCAGTGGCTTTTCAAAAATGCCGAACTTAGGTATAATTCCTTGTTGTTTTCACGAGGATAGTTTTCATATTTAGGTTTGTCCATGAATGGAGGTTTTCTTGGGGCTGTTAAGAATTGTTTTAAGACGAAATTTATATCTTTTTCTTTAATTAATCTAAATTCATCTGCAACAAGTACATTACCACGCATACCACGTGATCCATCACCACTTGTTGCTACTCTAATTATTGAACCATTTTTAAATATACAGCATATATTATCGTGTTGAGTTTTAATTTCCTTAATTTCTCTATCTAATGCAGGAGATTGCCTTTGTAAATCCACAATTTTTTCAGTTATAATGTTTCCTGCTTGTTTTTTATTTCCAGATGCTAATATTATCTTACTGCCAGGATATAATATTGCTCTCACGCAACAGAATACAGCTGTAAGATAAGATTTCAATTATGTTATCTCATAGGCTTTTTATCCTATAATTCTTATAGTTTCCTATAAGTTCAGAATAAATTTTTACTCTCATTATTATTTCACCTCAATGAGTAACGGAAGCTCGTGGAAGGGTTATTACTTTCATATTAACGTTCACCTTCTATTCGTTACAGACAATATTAGATATTATTGCCCTCGGTATCACCATATCCTATTAGGACTTAGGTTTTCTTACCATCTTAATCTTACGATTTAATTGACCGATACATCCCGTTTACAGTATTACACACTTGAGTTTTATGTAATACTAGGCATTCCTTAAAACAAAAGGTTACTACCGAGACCTCTGGACGCAATAAATGTGAAATAGTTTGAAATATTCATCATATATATTAATACCATTTGAAACCAATATAAATTTAATTGTAAATATTCAGTTGCAAATCTATGTGGATTTTTTCTCCAATATTCAGCCCATATTTTAGTACCATCTAATAAATTTTGAAATGAATCTTTTTTTAAATTTCTTCTAGGTTTACTTTTTACTTGGTGGATCATATACCTCATCCTCCTCAGTATAAATTGCTGGTTCTAATCCAAATACTTTTTTCATTGGGCTGATAAAATATCTATTTAACCAATATAAGATTCTATCAATATCTTTAAATTCTTGATGAACATCAGGTATTGGTTCATCTTTTTCAATCATTTCAATTAATTTACCAACAACTAAATCTTTGTCTTCACTATATTTCTTAGCCTTACTAGGTATAATATCTAATTCAGCCATCTTTTTAGATATCTGGTCATTGATTTTTAATTGTTCATTAGTATCACCTTTAATGATACTTTTTTCTTTTTGCACTTCTAACTCACAAAGAGTTTTAATTATTTGTTTTTCTTGCATTGATTCAGAAGGGTAATATTTAATATAATTTTCATATTTTCTTTCTAAACTCATATAAGATTCATAGTCATATCCTCTACCCCAAAATAAAACTAATTCATCAGATATTAAGCCTGTAGCAGATGAATCACCATCCATTATATTATCAATGCTAGTTTTATCCCTTCTTTCTTTTGTAGCTAATAATCTAAAATATTCACCTACAAAATTATCTTCCTTTTTTACACAAACATTGTATAAATCTAAATCAAAATACACATCAAAATTCATTAATGTATGTTTGAAAGCTTGTACTTTATCACCTTTATAAACAGCTAATAACTGTTCATATCTTCTTTTAATACAATGCTTACAAACTAGCATCTTTCCATTTTGTTGATACAATGAAGAAGAAGCTCTATAAAATTCTTTTAATCCTCTTTCTTCACCACAACAATAACATTTTAATTTTGTTTGTTGTCTAGCAATAGCCATCACCTCCATAACTAAAAAAAAGAATCCTATCAGAAAGGGGAGTAACTGATAGGATTATAAAAGTGAGAGGAGATTGATTGCTAATTCACAGTAAAAAAACTTATGAATTAGATAAAAACTAAAAAATATTAATCTCTTAATCTTTACCTAACCCATAAGTTTTAATTATAAAATCATATTTAATTTTACTCCAATCTTATAATTTAATATCATATGAACATTTAACACCTTCATCATCAACTAATAATATTGTTTGACTAGGTACAGTATATAACTTTCTATTCATAGCATATTCATCAGTTCCAGATAAACTCCCAATTACATAAACTGAAGTTTCATTTATTTCATAATGTTGAGGATTATGTACATGACCATATAATATTAATTGAACAGGTTTTCCAACAACCATTTCTAATTGTTGCTTAGCTTTCAATTTGTCTATTTTGTCACCATGACAAGTTGCCACAGTCAATCCCTTAACATTAAAACATGATACTTCACCATCGTTAAATTCATTATCAAGAATTAACACATTATCTAATTGATCTAATCTAACTCTCACAATCTCTTTTATTAATTTTGTATAATTATTTCTATTAAGTCTATCGCTTTTATTCATGTCTATAGCATCATGATTCCCTTGTATAATTGATAAAACACAATAGAAATGTTTAGCTAATTTATTTACTAATTGAGCTAGTATTTCACTAACTTGTATTACTTGTTTAGCAACACTTTCTTGGTTATCTAACTTAATAGTGTTATGTATTTCTCCACTAACAAGATCTCCTAAACAAGCAATATATAATTTATCAATATTATTTTCTTTCCCATATTGAATAACTTTATCAGATAGTTTATTTAATCTTTCTTTACAAACATCAGTATTGTATTTATTTACAGCATTATTAATTTCAATTCCATAATGCCAATCTCCAAGACATAATATCATATCATTTTGACCCACTGATATATTTTCATAATCATTAAAAAAAGATTTGCTATTTGAAAGTTCTTTAATTTCATTTTTCATCAAATCAATTACATTTTCAGTTCTAGCTAAATCTCTTATTTTAGCATTAACATTTGTTCTCATATCTGTTAATTGAATCTTTTGTTTTTTAATTTCTATCAAAGTTTCATTATCACTTATATTGTCTTCGGAAAGTGCATCAGCATATAATTTGAATCCATAGCTTAACTTTCTGATATGACTATCAGAATATCCAGTTTGATGTTTCTTGTTTATTTCATCCCAACTCATTGAATTTAAATGATTTAACTTACCAAGACAATCTTTTATCAATTCCTTATTATTCTCCATAATATAATCCCCTTTATAATCAATCTCTCTTATTAATTTCTATATTCTAATATTCTTCATCAGCTACGATTTGCAAATTTATTCCAACTTTTCCAACAAATAATTTTAATAATTCAATAGCGCTATCAGAATCTAATGCATCTTCAGATGATATAGCTAATTTAACATTACCTAATTTCTTTATATCATCGCATAATTCTTCAAAATTCATTGAAAAAGAAGGTATATCTTTCTTATATTCAACTACAAACACCTTTTCATTTTCTTCTTTAATACTAGCATTTTTTAATGTTAATTTATTTTGTTTTTTCATTTTTCTCAATCTCCTCTGAATTATATTTAGATACAAGTTTTACTTGCAATTTGAAATGGCACAGATGGTAGGATTCAAACCCACATCATTCTGATTTGGAGTCAGATATTTTATCAATTAAACTACATCTGTATAAAAGGAATACTATTCGAGGTATTTTATTAAAAAGAGGTAACACACAAAAAAATAATATAGGAAGGTATAAAAATAAATAAAAGGGAGTTATAAAATGAACTAAATTAAATTAATTATACCTCGAATAGATAAATAGTTATAGTTCCTCATGGGATTCGAACCCAAATCTTGAATTGATTTTACCAGTTAAACTATCGGAACACAAAGACTACATATTACCCACCACAGTAATAATGTAGTAAAATAATGAATTGTTTAAAAATATTAAAAGTTTAACGTCTAAATATTTCCATGCAATTTTCACTAACTAGTATATGAAGGTAGCATGGATTACCTTTAAATTCCACTTGATATAGCTCAATTGGTTAAGCTGAAATTCCTTGTAAAAGGCTTGACGATTTATGCACACCAACAGACTTGGTGAAATCGACTAATTATTCTTATACTTTACCATCGCATAAGTTCAGCACACATTATCCTTCAACTTTACTTGTTAAGGCTAGAAGTTTATCACAAATACATTATTTGCTTTTGTAGAATTATTACTAGCAATTACGTTCATCCACCTGCACTCACAGACATATCTACTAATATGCCCTCGGTGTTTCCCGTAGAACATTGGAGGGTTTTCACCGATTAACCTCTATTGTAACTCCATCACATTTGAGGATAATCTTTTAAAGAACATAGCCTTTGATGGATTGAATTAATTAATAATCTAAATTCCATTGCTTTTCGGCTCATGTTTCAGATTATTAATTATTATATTTATATTATATCACATGATATAATACTTGTCAACAGTTTTTATAAAAATTCTTTATTTTCTTTTTTAAATTTAGTAGTTAATTTTCCCATTGGTTTAGTATGTGCTGGAGTTGTATATTCTCCTTCTTTACCAGGAAGTGTGCATTTTCTAGTTTGTTCTTTAACTTCTTTCTTTTCTAAAATAAACTCTCCTATTGTGACTTTTTCACCTATTTCTAATTCCTTGTAACATTCTTTTGTTGTAACTGATAATATATCTAGTATATTATTAATAGCTTCTTGTGATAATTTCATATCTACTCTTTCAGCTACTTCTTGAAATTTTTTAATAACATCTTTTTTAAACATAACACTAATCTCCTTTTCTTAATTTTCTCACTGTAAAAATAAACAAAAATTTTATATATAGAAATCATTGAAGAATCAACATTTTCTGTTATCCTTCATGTACTATAATGAATTAAGGTTGTTTCGGTAAACATATTTTGTTTTAATTCCAATGTTTTTTGTATGATTCAAAAATAATACGTCTAATTTTGTCTATAAGATGTTTTATGTATCTCAATGATAATTTATTCGTTTAAAGTATTAAAACCTCTCTCAGATTGTTTTAGAGGCATTATTTTGCATATTAACAAAATAAATTATATTTGTTATATACTTTTGTAGCTTCCCTATATATGTCACTAAATGATAATTTTTTATCTTTACTTTTTTTATTGTAAAGTTCGTCCCATGTATATATTTTTACATTGTATTTGTAATTTGGTAAATATTTAATTCTTTCCTTATAATAATACAAATAAACTAACATATGTTCCGTTGCCAAAAATCTATAAATATCTTTTAAATTATCATTATAATAGATATATTTTTCTCCTTTCAACCATTCTATTAATTCATTTGTTTTAATATATTCTTTCATCAATCAATCCTCCTTTATCACTTTCCATAAACCACATCTTACTTAAAAGTTGTTTTATTTGTTTTAATGAATAAATTATCAAGCGTATATATGTAACCTTTTAAAATCGACATTAAACAACTAATCCGTTATTTCAACTTCGTACTGATACATAGCATCATATAATTTTTGTGGAATTTTGTTTTTATAATAATCTGCAACCTCTTTAATACATTTTTCTTTGAATTGTTTGTAAACCTCAAATGCTTCTTCTGATGTATTATAATATCCTAAATATTTTCTTTTAGTTTTATTTTCTTTAAAATCATAAACATTACATTTTGCTACAAATTTTTTATTCGCTTTATGATAAGATACACCGATAGGATATTCACCTCTAGCTTTATCACTTTTAGTAAATAAAACATTTATATTATGTGGTACAAATACACAAGTTTCAGGACTATATATTTTATTACCTTTCACTAAAATATCTTTATCAAGACACATTGTTTGCCCTTCTATTTCATAGTAATTTTTATAATACCATTCAGCAAAATTTTGAAAATTTAACAAATCCTTCTCTACCTCACAGCCTTTATAAGTCGAGTTTCTTTCATGAAATTTTTCACTATAGCATCTCCCCAACATATCTTTCCACGTATCATAAACTCTAGTAGATTTGTCATTTTCTCTAGTTTTGAATTTACCTTCTCCTATAAATCCTAAGCCATAATATCTTTTCTCATAAGGACATTTGACGTTACCTCTTTTAAAGTTATCATATCTTATTCCATTAATAGTCCAATTATATTCTGGGAAAAATACATTTATATTTTCACAATTTTTATATCCAATAATAATCATTTTACTTCCAAAGTTATTATAATTTTCTTCTCCAGTTCTATCTAAATATTTACTCATTATTTATTCTCCTTTAAATTATCTAATAATATGTTTCCCCTTTTAGGGGAAAGTAGTGAAAAGTTGATGGTCTTTATCAACTTGAACGAAGGAGGGGTATATATTATTTCCTATTCCCCCTAGTTTATACTTAATAAAAACCATTAATTATAAACTTCCCCCCTTCCCATAAATAGGGAAGAAGGGATTAAAAATAATTATATATACTATTTACTTTAAGAAATTAATTCTACAACCATTGCAATGACTAAGTTTGAGAAGCTGTTTGGAACTTTTATTTGCCCAACCATTCAATTAATAAATTTCTCATTCTTTCTGATGGTATATATAAATTAATTTCTTTACCATCTCTAATTCCACTCCTAAATAACCATTGTATTAATTCTGATAATGCCCATATATCTTCATTAATAATTATATTCTTATCTATAAAAAATCTATTAATCATTGGATTGTAAAATCTATTTATTAAATATGCACAATTAATTCTATCTTTAAAATCATTAGTTGCTCTAGCATTACAGCTTACAAATCCCTTTGTATATCCCTTACCTTTGACCTGAGATTTATAATCCTCAAATGTTGTGTACATATTTTCTTTAGATTTAGATTTTAATATATGTTTAAAATAATTTTCAGTATTATTTTTTAATTTTTTCATTACTTCTTTTTTACTAGCTTTTATATACCAACTTTTTGATAAAGATGTTCTTTTTTCACCTATATCATTCAATTTACCTTCGTATATATTTATTAAATCTTTATATTCAGATCCATTTGTTTTTACGTATTCGCATAATACATATTTATTATCATTATTTTTAGTAACAGATTTATATTCATATTGCAAATTATTTAAATCATAATAATATCTTTGAACTTGTCCATCAAACATATATGTTAAAACATATACTTCTTTAAATGCTCCGAATATTTCGCAAGGGAATGTCCATAATATTAATGTATTATCAAATAAATAAACATCACCATTTCTTATTGAATTTTTTAAATATAAGAATTTACCATAATATTCATTGTCAATCCATGAAACTTTATTTTCTGAATCAACTTCTATTACTTTTTCATTCAATAACATCTGAATATCATATTTACTAATATCTAAATTTTCAACAACATCCATTACTTCATCTAAAATTAATATGTATTCTTCATTTTCAATCTCTTCTATTATGTCTTTTGATAATCCTTTGAATAAGCTATGTGTTGATGTTATATTATATCCTTCTTTAACTAATTCATAGAAGTGATTAGTTTTACTACCTTTGCCTAATTTCTCATTAGGCTTTTTAAATTCTCTATTATAACAAGATTTAACGACCCTATCTTGTTCAGAAATAAATGGTGTTATGTATATAAATCTATCAAATATTTCTTCATTCATATATTGAATAGCAAATGATGTCTTACCTTTTCCACATTTCGCATCTATAACCGTTATTTTACATTCTTTATCACTCATAATATTATTCTCCTTTCTAAATTAATTATTAATAAAGAGAGGAAATTAAATTCCTCTCTTTCTATATAAGAGATTAAAATTATTGTAGTAGACAAAATTTGTTTTAAGATTAATTTCTTAACCCTTAATAATTAATTTAAATTTGAAATGTAAATACTATTTGTCTTATTTTTTCTTATAATCTTTTTTTCTACATTCTTTACAAGCACTTTTTATTCCAGATTTAAGATTCTTATCAACATCAAATTCTTGTACTAATTTTATCTCTCCACATCTACAACATTTCTTATATGTACCTTTTACCTTGTTTAGATAATACCAATCTGTATATTGTTTTTCATATTCATTAATTATCATTTTAAGCATCACATTTAATGCTGAATTTATATTTTGTTTACTAACACCTAATATTTCACCAATTTGTTGTTGCTCTAATCCATTCTTTAACATATCTAATATCGCATAATGTTTTTCATTAAAATCACATTTTTCTATTAGTTTTTCTAAATCATAAAGAATACAACTTAAATCATTTTGAAAATCATTTTTTCCTTTTTTTATTTTTAATAATTCTCTCACTTGTTTTTTATCAAAGAAATCAAATTGATTATAATCAGCTTCACCACTATCTTTTAATGGTTGTTTCCATATTATTGGTCTAACTAATTCTTTTAAAGCTACATTAATATCTTTTTTCATTTCTCCTAATTGTCTACATATTGCTTTTGTTAATTTAAGTAATTCATCTTTATTTTCTGTATTTTCATCACTCAATAATTCTTTTATACGTTTTCTTTTTTCATTTAATACTCTATAACCTTCACAATATTCATGTATTATTGGATAATCTTTACCATATTGTTTATCAATAGCATTTACATTACTGACATCATATGTTTTAACTTCTTTATAATTTTTAGGAATCATTAACATAGCAAATTCTTGATTATTATCTGCTGTATTAATATTTTCTCCACCATTTTTTAAAGCTAACATATAATTTTTCTTTTCATTCTTTTCAGCTCTATCAAATTCTTCTTTGCTATTGTATAATCTTATTTTCCTTCCTCTACTATCTTTCATTCCTTCAATATCTTGATCTAGTATTAAGCTACCAAATGCTTCTAATGATTTAGATATCATTAGATCACTATACAATGGTTCTGATGTGTTTATACATAATTTGACACAACCTAATTCATCTTTATCATCTTGTTGAGTAAATATAGTTCCCCAAAAATCATCTGAAAATTGTTGATTATCTATTTCTTCTATATTTAATATTTTCTTTGTTTGTTCAATAGCTTCTTCAACACTAGATATTCTCTTATTTATTTTTTTAACATAATCATTATATGCAGTATTATTTATTCCTTCTTTATCATATTTTCCTCTGATATAGCTTAAATTTTGTCCCATAATTTTTTACCTCCCTTATTAATTAATATATTCTGGTATGTGTTATTAATTTCTATATTGAATTTTCTATTCTATTTTTAGCTATACTTTTATATTCATGTATTAATTTTTTGATATAATTAAATATACTATTTGGGTCTCTTCTCTGTCTTCCCACCTCATGCCAGTTCATTTTTGTTCTTGAATGGAAATCTCCATAACCTCCACAATGCACATGTCCATTAGGGACACCCATTCCTATTTCAGTTCCATAATAAATACATATATCATTATTCTTAAATGTAAACATTAATTTTAATAATTTTTTAATCTTAAATGTATCAAAATTACAATCTACTGCTATTCTAGTCATGTCGTGATTATCTAAAAAAATAACTGCATTATTTATATCATTCTTAACTTCAAACTTACCATCATGTAATACTGCATTTTTTATCCAACCTGCTTGTTCAAAGTTAAATGTTTTCATTCCTGTATCTTTAGCGTATTTATTACTTATTTCAAATGTTTCCCAGCATTCTCCGACTAAATAAGCATTTGGTTTTATTTTGTAGACCTCCTCACAAAACCACTTCCAAAATTCTATTGGGCCACCACTAGCATATTTTATTGCATCCAGTCTAAATCCATCTACATTATGATCTATTAACCAAAACTTTATTAATACCTTTATTAAAGTTCTGACTTGTGCTGATTGATTATTCAGTTGAGGCATTGTGTAATACCATTTGGCTTGATAATATCGACCAGTATCATTACAAATTTTCCAGGTATCATCTAATTTATGAGCACTCCAAAAGTAACAATCGTTTTTATCTTGAATAGATTCTTTAAACATTAAATGTTCTGAACTTGTGTGACATAGGACTAAATCTAATAAAACTTCTAACCCATTCTCATGTGCTTTCTCAATAAAATTATCAAAATCTCTAAAACTACCATATTCTTTTTTAATGTCAAAATGATTGATAACGTCATATCCATGCTCTGTTGGACTTGGGAATATAGGTGTTAACCATAAAGTGGTAATTCCTAATTCTACAAAGTATGGTATTTTATTTGCTAAATCTTGAAAGTCCCTACAGAAAGCTGGAAAATATATCTCATAGATTATTCTTTTCTTATTCTGCATAATAATCACCTCTTATTAATTTATATATTGATGTAATTTTTATCACATCATCTACTTATTATTGTTACCATTTGTTGGTATTTTTAAACTTAAATTCCCCTTTTTCTCGTATAATAACTAAAAATTAAATACTATTGATTATTATATTTTAATTTTACCATATTTTTACAATTATGTCAACTGTTTTTTAAAGAAAAATCTAAATTTTTTAAGATTTCTGACAAAAATAATTAAAAAAGTAAAGTAAATTTCCCCTTTTCTTAGTATTTCTTTAGTATTTATATATAGTATTTAATAGTCTTTACTTAGTTTTTAGACAAGAGGAAATGATTGATATTACTTAATTTGAAATAGTTAAATGTGATAAAAGGGGGAGTTAAATGTGATATTTGGGGGATTAAGTGTGATTTTTAGGGTATTTATATATGATAAAAAGGGGAATAAACTGTGACAAAAAGGGTATTTATATGTGATAAAAAGGGGAGTATAATATTATCTTAGGAGGACGACATGGATAAAGACAAAATATTAATGAAAAATAATCATTTGATAAAAGCTAAATACGATTTAACTCTTATTCAATCAAGAATATTTATAGTTGTATTATATAAATTACAAAAAGAAAACAATGGAGATATGACTTGCATATTAACTAGAAAAGAATTAAAGGAAATTATAAATAAAAAATCAAATCATTCTTCTACTGCGATTAAGAAAATATTAAATGATTTAAGAAAACAATCTATTTATTTTAGAGAAGTTAAACCGAATGGGAAAAATTCTACTTGGGGAGCTTATAATATCCTTTCTGGTGTAGAATACGATGATGAATATGATTACTTTAAAGTAAATTGTTCTAATAGGGTATATGAGCTTCTAACAAGTTATTTAAAAATAGGATATACTCCAATTAATTTAAAAGTATTCTTATCATTAAAATCTAGTTATGCACAAAGAATGTATGACTTATTAAGATTATGGAGTAATACTAAAACGTCTATAACATATTCAGTAGCCGAGTTAAAAGAATTAATGATGGTAGAAGATAAATATAAGAATTATGCTCAATTCCAAAGAAACATAATCAAACCTTCTGTTATAGCTTTAAATAACACTGGTATGTTTAATATAACATTTACAACTAAAAAAACAGGACGAGCTATAACAGATATAATATTTGATGTAAAAGACTTAGACAAAAGAAAGTATTTTGAAAAGAAAGAAATAAAAAATACAACATCAATGGAAGATTATTTTACTCAAGGAACTAAAGTATTGTTTGATAAAGATTTTGAAATATATAAATCTAATTATAATGATGATTTCTTTACTAAAGCGTTTTATGATTCAGTTTCAATAACATTAGATAAAGATAATATAACAATCATTGGTAATCGTTCTTATAATTATTTTAAAAAGACAATGGAAAATAAACTACAATATTATATTGAATTAGAAGTAAATGAATTATTAGGTAAATAAAAATAAGAGGTGAATTAACACCTCTTATTGATTACTATATTTTATATAAATTAAAATAACTCGCAACCTTGATTTTTAAATTGTTTTATATAATTATCCCAATCTTCTTCTGTTAGTTTTAATTTTTCTTTTAAATGTTTTTTACAGTACATATCTTGAATATTTCTTCCATTAAATTTCATATTCATTGCTAAAGTATTCTTATCTTTAATTTTCTTTCCACATTCTTTACATGTGTGATTAAAATAATTTTGAGCCACTTCAATATTTAACCCATTTCTTTTAGCAAATTGACTAATTACTTCTTTAGTTGGTTCATCCCTTAATCTTCCACCATTCCAGCAAATATGATATTCTTTTTCAGTACAATTCATTATTATATCTTTATTATTTGTTCTAAAGTCTTCTATTAGAATTTTATGCCATCTATTATACATTTTAGGATACCAATATTCATCTAATATCCAAGTAGATTTAGAATAAAAAGGACAAGCTATTGCACCATGTTAATCTACTATTTCTAGTAGCATAGACTATATCATCATCTTTTAATAAAGATGTGTGGCACTTCGGGTGGTATCAATCTCCACCCTACTCCATCTCAGGATAGTCGTTTGACTTTTCTTTACACTCAATTTTATATTTTTTCCATAATTTATAATAATAACCATAAGATATGTTATATTTATCTAATATATCTTTTACTTTCATACCATTAAGTTTATCTTTTATTATATTATCATCATTTATATTAGTATAATCATATCTAGGTCGTTCAAAGTCTAAATTCAATTCATGCTTTATTCGTTTTCTATTTATTGAGTGTAAAGACTTAGCACAGGATTACCATATCTCTTGACTTAGGCTTCCCTGTTAGCATATCTCCTAGTTATCATTTCCTATAACTCCTTATCGTGAGATATACACCGTATTGATAAATACGTTCACCACATTATTCAATATGTATCACTACATAAGGGGGCGTTTAATTTGTCCACCCAACTCTACTATACCCTTTTTTATATTTAGGATTGACATCAATATTATTTTTTAATATATATAACCATATATCTAATTCATTCCAAGTTCTAATTGGTAATATAGCGTTCCATTCTCTTTCTCCCCATTTTTCATTTTTCCATTCATCACCATAATTAGAACGTTTAGCTGATTCTTGATTTCTCATTCCCATAAAGAATAAATATTTATCATCTTTATTTAAATAATCTATCATAGCTCCTTCTTTAAATATGCTACAACAAGCTCTAGCAAATCTAGTAGGTATAAAATTTAGTCTTTTTCTCCATTGATAGAAACCCTCTTTTGGATTTATTATAGTTAAATTATTTTCTTTTTTAATATGTCTATATGTATCTGTACAATCTAATGAAGTATTATTGAATATTATTTTAGGATTATTTACACATTGTTTAACAAGATAAGATGTAACTGTACTATCCTTTCCTCCCGAACTCAAAATTGCTATTTTTCTATCTTGATATTGATTTATGTATTTATTAATTATAACTTTTGATTCTTTTTCTATTTGATTTAAATGGTTCAAATTTCTATTTATTGTATCTTTCCAAGATTCTAATTTAATATTTTTATTTTTATACTTTTTAATATCTAAATTTAAATCATCGTCTATTTTTAATCTTGCTATTTTAATAACATTTCCATTTTCATCAAAAGCCTTTATTATACTTCTATCATACCAATAAATTCCTTCTTCTAAAAAGTCTAACTCTTTATTTTTTTCTTTTAAAAAAAATATATAATTATTAAATACTGGTAACATAATATCAACCCCTTATTAATTATTATATTCATATTATAACACATAAAAAGAAATGTGTCAATATATTTATATATATTATTACCATATTTATAGAATTTTAAACCATAAAAAATAGGAGTGATTAAATTCACTCCATAAATATTATCCCATTATTATATTATTTAACATATAATCTGTTTCTTTTTTATTTAATCTATTGTCTTCTTTAGGCTTAACATATTTTATATCCCCATTAATCATATATTGATATAGAGCGTTTCTAATACATTCATTCTTCTTACCATATGATTCAAGAAAATCCCATATTTCTTTTTCTTTTGGATTATCAACATTTAAATATAAACTAACTCTTTTTTTATTAGTCATATTAATCTCCCCAAATCATATTAGCTATTATTTCATTACCTTTTACATTGCTAAATAAAGGATTATCCATTACAATACCAGAAGGGCTTAAATACTCTTCTATTAATCTTTTAAGTCTTAAACTACCTCCCCCAGTATAATAATTTTTATATGTTCTCCTATCTACCTTACCTTCTATATAATTCATTATATCATTTAAGAATTGTTTTTCTTCTATTTCAGTATTTTTAATATATCCATTATCAATTAATCTTTCTATCTCTTCTACAACCTTATTAGATCCTTCATCATTATTAAATCTAGTTCCAATCCTACTAAATAGATGTATTGTACCAAGTGGAATAGTAAATTTATGAGTTAATTTACCTTTTTCAAAAGTAACAACATTAGTAGTTCTACCACCTATATCTACTATTAATAAATCTTCACTTCTTTGTTTCTCACTTAGAGTATAATAACTTGAAATACCTTCTCCAACAGCTTTAATATCATTAATGTGTATAGTATAAGGAACTTTATTATATTCAAATTCTAATGTTTGATTTAACAATTCTTCTTTAAATAAATCAAAAGCACCTAAAGAATCTAATGGAATACCTAACATTAAATTAATATCAGCTTCAGTAACATTAATGGATTTAGCAATAGCATAACATAAATTAGGTTTATAATTCTTTAAAGCTTTATTATTAGTATTATCAAAACTTCCTTTTTCCATTGTGTAGTATTCATTTTCAATATAAATTATGTCTTCACCAAATGGATTTATTTCTTTACCTTTTTTAAATGTGCTTTTAAATACAATTCCCATATTAGTCTTTATATTGTAATGACCTAAGTCAATTTGTAAATTAATCATTTTATATCACCTCAATAATATTGTAGCATAGATTTTATAAAAATACAACTTTATTTTACTGTTATTTTAACGTTATCTTTATATTTTATACCATATTTAATAAATTGTAATGTTATAATAACATCATTTTAACATCAAATATGCTAATTTTCATTTACCACTTTTTATAAATGTATTATTTGAATTTAATATTGATATTTTAATAGATTTAAAGCAATATTAAAAAATAATCAATTAGAATTAATATTTACACTTTTACACAACTTTGGATTGTTGAAATATTAGGATATTATTAAGTTAAAATAAAATTTATATATTTGATACTTGATAACAGTTTAAGAATGTTGGAATTTCAATGTTTTAATCATTTAATTGGATTGATAATTTTATTTTGTTAAAAAATATTTATGTTGTATTTTAAATAAATAAACACAATTTGAAGGTGGTATGCGTTATGTTTGGATGAGATGTGTATGTTATTTGAATGTGATATGTATGTTATGTGTATTATGAACAACTAAAATAAATTTCAATAAAAAATACAGGTAAAATTATAAAAATACCTCCCCTGCATTTATTAACGTATATATTAATAAATGTAATCCAGAAGTAATGCTTTACGTGTGATTTTAAAAAGAAGCTTGTTGAAATTTGAAAAAATAAGAAGCTAAAAAGAGGGAGTAATATTTTAGTGCTAATATTATAAGAAAATAATTATTGTAGGTTATTGAAAAAAATTTGTGTATAGAAAAAAGAATTAACAACAAAATACAAATACAAAATAATTATATATAATGCATACAACATAACAACATAGCAACATAGTAAAATATTAAAAATAAAATATATC